>Ga0164313_10004434_pt1 | contig 12490 bp, 26 predicted proteins | sample GuaBasSedimGuay4_FD_113735 | JGI IMG/M metagenome (GOLD analysis project Ga0164313, IMG submission 113735) | Subseafloor sediment microbial communities from Guaymas Basin, Gulf of California, Mexico - Guay4, Core 4569-4, 0-3 cm | ecosystem: Environmental > Aquatic > Marine > Hydrothermal vents... | reverse complement strand
CTTGCAGTTCACCGCGCTCCGGACGAGTCTTATAGATGCCTTCCAGCTTTTTCGCATCCACATCGATGCTGTCTGAAATACCGCGCTGCTGCGCGAGTTCCATTGCCGACTTGATGCGCAGCTGGTTACGACTTTTTTCATTGATGCTGACTGTGTCATTCGGCTGCACCTGGTAAGACGGTATGTTCACCCGCGAACCATTGATGCTGATGCCGTTGTGACGAACCAGCTGGCGGGATTCGCTCCGGGAAGACGAGAACCCCATGCGATACACAACATTGTCGAGACGGCCTTCAAGCAACTGCAACAGGTTCTCACCGGTTGAGCCCTTGGTGGTGGCTGCCTTCTGGTAATAGTTGCGGAACTGCTTTTCCAGTACTCCGTAAATCCGGCGCAGTTTCTGCTTCTCGCGCAACTGGGTCGCGTAATCAGACAGCCGGGTGCGGCGCTGACCGTGCTGACCTGGCGGAAAAGGACGTTTTTCCACGGCGCACTTTGAGGTAAAGCACTTTTCACCCTTCAGATACAGTTTGCCACCTTCGCGGCGGCACTGACGGCACTTGGAACCAATATACTTAGCCATATTCTTTACCTTCTAGACGCGACGCTTTTTGGGAGGACGACAACCGTTATGCGGTATCGGTGTCACGTCTGTAATGTTCGTTATCTGGAACCCGGCATTGTTCAGCGCACGTACTGCCGACTCACGTCCTGGTCCCGGTCCCTTGACCTCGACCTCAAGATTCTTCATACCGTACTCTTTCGCCTTCTCACCGGCTTTTTCTGCGGCAACCTGCGCAGCAAACGGCGTACTCTTGCGCGAACCACGAAAACCCGAACCACCTGCAGTCGCCCATGCAAGGGCATTCCCCTGCCGGTCCGTAATCATGATGATAGTGTTATTGAATGATGCGTGAACGTGAGCGATGCCGTCAGCAACGTCCTTCTTCACTTTCTTTTTTACTGGTGCCTTAGCCATACTGTAATCCGGTTATAAAATGTGGTTGCCTGGTGGTTGTTTGCAAGTCGAGCATTACTTGCGAATCGGGCGACGCGGTCCCTTGCGAGTACGTGCATTTGTCTGTGTCTGCTGTCCGCGCAGGGGCAGACCACGACGATGGCGAATGCCGCGATAACAGCCCAGATCCATCAGTCGTTTGATATTCATGGAAATAGTACGGCGCAAGTCACCTTCAATGATGTACTTGCCGACTTCCCCGCGAATAGACTCAACTTCAGCCTCGGTCAGATCCTTGATCTTCACATCCGGCTTGATGCCACTGTCATCACAAATCTTGCGCGCAGTTACACGTCCAATGCCATAGATTGCTGTCAGTGCAATCGCCGCATGCTTGTGCGGCGCTATGTTAATTCCGGCGATACGGGCCATCTAGATCATCTCCAACGCAATTTTGTAAAAGTGTGGCGCGAAAAGCCGGGTAGAATAGCCTTTGGCTGCCAATAAATCAAATACAGAATATTCTCCACCGAAACTGTGTCGACCGGCAAAAAACATCACATTCCTTAAATTTCAGAGTCTTGCATTACTTCCGCAACTTGCTAGCCTTGACGCTGCTTGTGACGACCATCCTTACAGATGACGCGCACAACACCATTGCGCCGTATAATCTTGCAGTTACGACAGATACGCTTGACCGAAGCACGTACTTTCATGTCATTTCACCTCGTGTGACCTGCTGCCTAGCGCAGCAAGCCGGTTCCGCCCTGGCCCTTCAAGTTCGCTTTCTTCATCAAACCGCTGTACTGGTGCGAAACCAGGTGCGTTTGAACCTGCGCCATGAAGTCCATGGTCACTACAACAATAATCAGCAAGGAGGTACCACCAAAATAGAACGGTACATTCCAGTAAAGAATCAGAAACTCCGGCATCAGACAAACCAGTGTAATGTAAACCGCACCGGCGGCTGTCAGGCGGGTCATGACACCATCGATGTATTTCGCCGTCTGCTCGCCCGGACGAATTCCCGGGATGAACGCGCCGGATTTCTTCAGGTTGTCTGCAGTATCCTTGGCATTGAAAACCAGTGCCGTATAGAAAAAGCAGAAAAACACAATGGCCAGCGCATAAAACATAACGTACAGGGGTTGACCCGGTGACAGGGTGGCCGAAATATCCCTGAGCCAGCCCATGCCTTCCTTCTGTCCTACCCAGCTTCCCATGGTTGCCGGAAACAGAATAATACTGGACGCAAAAATTGGCGGAATAACACCGGCCATATTCAGTTTCAACGGCAGGTGCGTACTTTGTGCGGCATATACCTTGCGGCCTTGCTGCCGCTTGGCGTAATTCACTGTAATACGACGTTGACCGCGCTCGACAAACACCACGAATCCGGTGACCGCCAGGATCAGCGCAAACAGCACCAGGATAGTCAGCACATTCATTTCACCGGTACGGGCAAGTTCCAGCGTACCGCCAATGGCCGATGGCAGTCCGGCAACAATACCGGAAAAGATAATAATCGAGATGCCATTGCCGACACCGCGCTCCGTTACCTGTTCACCCAGCCACATCAGAAAAACAGTGCCCGTCACCAGTGTGACGACGGCTGTCAATACAAAACCGCCACCGGGATTCATCACCAGGTTACTGCCTGCGATCTGCTGTCCCTGCAGTGCAGACGAAATACCGAAGGCCTGCATGGTGGCCAGGCCAACCGTGCCGTAGCGCGTGTACTGGGTAATCTTGTGGCGACCGGCCTCACCGCCTTCTTTCTTCAGTGTCTCCAGCGACGGCACCGTCACTGTCAGCAGGTTCATAATAATAGAGGCCGAGATATACGGCATAATGCCGAGCGCAAACAGCGACAGGCGCTCCAGCGCACCACCGGAGAACATATTAAACATTTCCAGGATAGTGCCACGCTGCTGGTCAACCAGTGCTGCCAGCACCACCGGGTCGATCCCGGGTAGCGGAATAAAGGTCCCGATGCGAAACACCACGATGGCACCGACGACAAAAAAGAGCCGCTGTCGCAACTCTTTCATTTGCCCCAGACCCGAGCCCGCACCCGGTAATGATGAACCGATAGCCATTTAATCCTCGACCTTGCCCCCGGCCGCTTCAATCGCCGCACGCGCGCCCTTGGTGACCTTGATACCCTTGACGGTCACGGCCTTGTCGAGCTTGCCGGAAACAAACACCTTCACTGTCGTGATGTCACGCGCGATCAGGTTGGCACTTTTCAGCGCAGCAATATCGACTACGTCCGCAGCAACCAGTGCAAGTTCATGCAAGCGCAATTCACCCGTAAAACGTGACTTACGGGCGGTAAAACCAACCTTGGGCAGGCGCCGCTGCAACGGCATCTGGCCGCCTTCGAAACCGATTTTGTGAAAACCGCCAGAGCGTGATTTCTGGCCCTTGTGGCCGCGACCACAGGTCTTGCCAAACCCGGAGCCGATACCACGGCCCACGCGCTTGCCTTCTTTCCTGCTGCCAGCAGCCGGTTTTAACGTATTCAGGCGCATTGTCTATTCCTCGACCCTTACCATGTAAGAGATCTTGTTAATCATGCCGCGAATTTCCGGCGTGTCATCCAGTTCAACGGTATGCCTGATGCGACGCAGCCCCAGGCCCAGCAAGGTGGCCTTGTGGCTCTGCTGGCGACCGTTGCCGCTCTTCGTTTGTGAAACCCTGATTTTCTTTGCAGCAGCCATGTCTTACTCCATGATTTCCTGGACGGTCTTGCCACGCTTGCTCGCCATGTCTTCAGGTGAGCGCATTTCCTCAAGGCCGCGAATCGTGGCACGCAATACGTTCATCGGGTTGTTGGAGCCGATGCACTTGGCAAGCACATCATGCACACCGACAACCTCGAACACAGCGCGCATGGCGCCACCGGCAATAATCCCGGTACCTTCAGAGGCCGGCTTCATGAATACCTTGGCCGCACCATGACGTGCAGTCAGCGGATATTGCAGTGTCACGCCACTGAGGTTGACACTGATCATGTTCTTGCGTGCGGATTCCATTGCTTTCTGAATCGCAACCGGAACCTCGCGTGCCTTGCCATAGCCATAACCGACCCGGCCTTCACCGTCGCCGACGACCGTCAGTGCAGTAAAACCAAACTGGCGACCACCTTTGACAACCTTGGCAACACGGTTGACCGTGACCAGTTTTTCCAGCAGTCCATCACCCTGTGCCTGTGTATCTACTCTTGCCATAACTGAACCCTTGTCAGAATTCGAGGCCGCTTTCGCGTGCGGCCTCAGCCAGCGCTTTCACGCGGCCATGATATTTAAAACCGGATCGGTCGAATGCTACCCGTGTAACACCGGCAGCCTTGGCACGTTCAGCAACCATCTTGCCAACAACCGTTGCTGCCGCTGCACCACCGGTTTTCTCGACATCCTTGCGCACATCCTTGTCAAGGGTTGACGCACTGGCAAGCACGGCACTCCCTTCCGGCGAAATAATCTGCGCATAGATGTGCCGCGGTGTCTTGTGAATGCACAGGCGCGTGGCACCAATGTCCCGGATGTGGGCCCTGGTGCGTCGTGCCCGGCGTAAACGTGTCTGTTTCTTGTCCATAATAATATATGCCTATTTCTTCTTCGCTTCTTTCCGCACAACGACCTCATCCGCATAACGCACACCCTTGCCCTTGTAAGGCTCGGGAGGACGGAAGGCACGGATTTCAGCAGCCACTTGTCCGACTTGCTGCTTGTCACTGCCATTAATAACAATCTCTGTCTGGCTGGGTGTTACTGCCGTCACCCCTTCCGGAAGGTCATAATCCACCGGATGCGAGAAACCCAGTGACAGGTTAAGTACCTTGCCCTTGGCCTGGGCTCGATAACCGACACCGACGAGTTCCAGCTTTTTCTCGAACCCGTCAGTAACACCGACTACCAGGTTGTTGATCACCGAGCGCGTGGTACCCGCCAGTGCATTGGCAGACTTGGATTCATCACGCGGCTTGAAGCTCAGCAATCCATCTTCGTGCGTCACTTCAACGAGCGCATGAATATGATGTTCCAGCGTCCCCTTGGGACCCTTGACACTCAAGTGTTGTCCGTTTGCCGTGACTTCAACGGCAGCAGGTACTGACACAGGTTGGTTTGCAATTCTAGACATTACGTTATCCGCTTAACTCACTACACAAAGAACTTCGCCACCCTGACCTGCGGCACGTGCCTGACGATCACTCATCACACCACTGGAAGTCGAAATAATGGCAACACCCAGGCCGTTCTGAATACGGGGCAATTCATCCTTGCCCTTGTACAGACGCAGACCGGGACGGCTGGAACGCTGAATCATCTCGATCACCGGCCTGCCCTCGTAATATTTCAGGATAACCGTCAGTACCGGCTTGCCGTCTTCATCAGCGGTAGAAAAATCAGTTATATAACCTTCATCTTTCAGTACATTCGCAATGGCGCACTTCAACGTGGACGAAGGCATGGAAACCTCCACCTTATTGGCAGACTGGCCGTTACGAATACGGGTCAGTAAATCAGCTATAGGATCAGTCATCATAATATTTAGTCTCTAGGTAAAAGTTACAAGATAAAAGATTCAAGTAGTCACGTGCACCATGCGCACTTCAACAAGCTTGTCTCTTGCATCTTTTTCCTTTTCTCTGTCTTCTACCAACTTGCCTTTACCAGCCCGGGAACATCACCGCGCATGGCGGATTCTCGAAGCTTGTTTCTGGAAAGTCCGAATTTTCTGTAATAGCCGTGTGGACGACCGGTTACACGGCAACGATTACGGCCGCGCACCGGACTCGCGTCACGTGGCTGTTGCTGCAGTTTCAATTGCGCCTGGTAGCGTTCATCATATGAGCTGGTGGTGCTCTTGATAATCGTCTTCAACTCGGCTCGCCTTGCAGCAAACCGCTTCACCGTGCGCATCCGTTTGTTCTCACGGGCAATCATGGAATTCTTGGCCATGCTTCTACCTCAGCGCCTGAACGGGAAGTTGAACGCTGCCAGTAATGCGCGCCCTTCTTCGTCCGTCTTCGCAGTTGTCGTAAATGTAATGTCCATACCACGCAGGGTATCGATCTTGTCGTAATCAATCTCGGGGAAAATAATCTGTTCTTTCACGCCCATATTGTAATTGCCGCGACCATCAAAGGACTTCGGGTTCATGCCACGAAAGTCACGAATACGCGGAATGGCAACACTGATCAGCCGGTCCAGGAATTCGTACATCCGCTCTCTGCGCAGCGTAACCTTGCAGCCAACCGGCCAGCCCTCGCGCAGCTTGAAACCGGCAACCGATTTGCGCGCCTTGATCACGATGGGCTTCTGACCGCCAATCTTGGTCATGTCACCGACGGCATGTTCCATCACCTTGCGGTCCGCAATTGCCTCGCCCACACCCATATTGAGCGTGATCTTGGTAATCCGCGGTATTTCCATAGCATTCTTGTAATCAAACTGCTCCTTGAGCTGCTTGATTACCGTCTCGGAATAAAAGTCTTTCAGCCTGGCCATATCTCTACACCATCACCTAAATGTCCACCACTTCATCGGTGGACTTGAAATAACGCACCTTGCGACCATCTTCCAGAAACTTGAAGCCGATCCGGTCACCTTTTTTGGTCTGCGGATTGAACAGCATGATATTGGAAGGATCGATCGCCATTTCCTTTTCGATAATTCCGCCAGGCTGACCACGGTTCGGGTTCGGCTTGGTATGCCGCTTGGCCATATTGACATCCGACACAATCAAGCGGCCATTCGGCATAATATTCAGCACACTGCCCTGCTTGCCCTTGTCCTTGCCCGCGATCACGATGACTTCATCGCCTTTTCTGATTCTATTCATGGCTCTATCCCTACAAAACTTCCGGTGCGAGCGAAATAATCTTCATGAAGCGCTCACTACGCAGCTCACGGGTCACCGGTCCAAATATACGTGTCCCGATCGGCTGTAGTTGCGCATTCAGCAACACCGCAGCATTCCCGTCAAAACGTATCAATGAGCCGTCACCACGACGCACGCCCTTGCGGGTACGCACGACCACAGCATTGTAAACCTCGCCCTTCTTCACTTTGCCGCGTGGAATCGCTTCCTTGATACTCACCTTGATGATGTCACCGATACCTGCATAACGCCGGTGTGAACCACCCAGGACCTTGATGCACTGGACACGCCGTGCCCCGCTGTTATCAGCAACATCAAGTCTTGATTGCATCTGAATCATGCTTCTATCCCGCTTCTATTTAGTTCGTCAACCACGTCACAAAGACGCGGAAATAATTAGTCGTTACGCCCGATAACCGCCACCAGCTTCCAGGACTTTGTCTTGGAAATTGGACGACACTGTACAATGGTCACCAAATCGCCTTCCTGACAGCTGTTGTCCGCATCATGAATGTGCAATTTTGTCGAACGTCGGATGTATTTCCCGTACACGGGATGCTTCACCTTGCGCTCGATCAGCACAGTGGCAGACTTGTCCATCTTGCTGCTGACCACCTTGCCGGTAAGTGTACTTTTAGTAGCCGTTGCGTCACTCATGATACATCACTCATCTTCGCTTTCTCTGTTAATACCGTATTGACCCGGGCAATATCCCTGCGCACTTTCCGTATCTGGTCAGGACGCGACAGCTGGCCCGTTCCCTTTTGCATACTGAGATTGAATCGCTCCCGCAAAAGATTGTGCAATTCCATCGTGAGATCACTCACTGACTTGCTTCGTAATTCTGCAGCTTTCATCACATCACCGTCCGTGCAACAAAGGTTGTCTTGAAGGGCAACTTCGCCGCTGCCAGTTTAAAAGCTTCGCGCGCAACATCTTCCGACACACCTTCAATCTCGTACAGGACCCGGCCTGGCTGAATCTGCGCTATCCAGTATTCAACGTTACCCTTACCCTTGCCCTGGCGTACTTCAATGGGTTTCTTGGTAATCGGCACATCAGGAAACACGCGAATCCAGAGCTTGCCGCCGCGCTTTACGTAGCGCGTAATGGTACGCCGGGCAGCCTCAATCTGGCGTGCGGTAAGACGACCGCGCGCAGTAGATTTAAGCGCGTACTCACCGAAACTGACCTTGCCACCACGATGCGCCAGGCCCCGATTGCGACCCTTCATCTGCTTGCGAAATTTTGTTCTCTTTGGCTGTAACATGACGATTTTCCGTTAATCAGGTATCCGCTATCAGGAGGCCGCTTTTCGCGGCGCTTCGGTCTCGGCTGCATCAGCCACTTTGCCGATGACTTCACCCTTGAATATCCACACTTTCACGCCAATCAGACCATAGGTTGTATTGGCTTCAGCCGTACCGTAATCAATATCAGCACGCAATGTGTGCAACGGCACACGACCTTCGCGATACCATTCGCTGCGAGCGATTTCAGCGCCGTTCAAACGTCCGCCGACCTTGATCTTGATACCCTGGGCACCGATGCGCATGGAATTGCTGACGGCACGCTTCATCGCACGACGAAACATAATGCGGCGTTCCAGTTGCTGGGCAACGCTTTCCGCAACCAGCCTTGCATCAAGTTCCGGCTTGCGGATCTCTTCAATATTTATATTGACCGGTATACCCATGCGCGCAGTCACTTCCTTGCGCAGGCGGTCGATATCCTCACCCTTCTTGCCGATAACAATACCCGGACGTGCAGTATGAATTGTTATGACGGCGTTATGGGCCGGCCGGGAAATCTGAATGCGGCTGACCGACGCCTGCGAAAGACGCTTCCTGATGAATTCCCGAATCTCGAGATCCATATTCAGATAATCGGCATAATTTTTCGTGTCGGCATACCACGTGGACGTCCAGTCCTTGACGATGCCGAGCCTGATGCCCGTTGGATTTACTTTTTGACCCATACCGCTCTGTATGCCTCTAGCTGGTTATTAACTGTCACCCACCGTAACGGTGATGTGACTGTTGCGTTTCAGAATCCGTGTGCCACGGCCCTTGGCGCGTGCACGGAAGCGTTTCAGTGTACGGGCCTCATTGACAAAGATGGCGGACACCTTCAACTCATCTATATCTGCACCTTCATTGTGCTCTGCATTTGCAATGGCCGACTCCAGCAGCTTGCGCAGCATGGCCGCTGCCTTCTTCGGACTGAATATTAATATGTTCAGGGCACGTTCCACCGGCAGACCCCGCACCTGGTCTGCAACCAGACGGGCCTTTTGTGCCGAAATGTGTGCCTGCTTCAGGGTCGCACTGACTTCCATCTGTCTATCCTCTTACTTCGCTTTTCTGTCGGCTGTATGACCGCGAAAGGTACGGGTCAGTGCGAACTCGCCCAGCTTGTGACCCACCATATTTTCGTTGATCAATACAGGCACATGCTGGCGCCCGTTATGAATCGCAATCGTCAGACCAACCATTTCCGGAATGACCATGGAGCGTCGCGACCATGTCTTGATGGGACGCTTGCTGTTTTCGGCCACAGCCTTGTCCACCTTGTTCTGCAGGTGGGTATCAATAAACGGACCTTTTCGTATCGAACGTGCCACTAGTTACCTTCCTCAGTCATTATTTCTTGTTACGACGTCTTACGATCATGCCATCGGTACGCTTGTTGCTGCGTGTACGATAGCCCTTTGCCGGCGTGCCCCAGGGGCTGACCGGATGACGGCCACCTGCAGTACGGCCTTCACCACCACCATGCGGATGATCAACCGGGTTCATTGCCACACCACGCACCGTCGGGCGCTTGCCGCGCCAGCGAGTGGCTCCGGCCTTGCCCAGCGAACGCAAGCCATGTTCTGTGTTGCCAACCTCACCAATGGTAGCGATGCAATCTGCCATCACCTTGCGCATTTCACCTGAACGCAAGCGCAGCGTTGCGTACTCACCGGCGCGTGCCACCAGCTGTGCACTACTGCCGGCACTGCGTGCAATCTGACCGCCCTTGCCCAGCTTCATCTCGATATTGTGAATCAGCGTACCCACCGGAATATTGCGCATGGGCATGGCATTACCGGGCTTGATCGGTGCATCACTGCCGTTATGGATCTCGTCACCCGCAGCAATACCCCTGGGTGCCAGAATATAACGCCGCTCGCCATCCGCAAACAGCAACAGGGCTATGTGCGCAGAACGGTTCGGATCATATTCAATATGTTCAACCTTTGCCGGCACCCCAATCTTGTCACGCTTGAAATCAATAATACGGTAACGCTGCTTGTGTCCGCCGCCACGATGCCGGCTCGTGATGCGTCCGCCATTGTTACGGCCACCGGTACGAGACTTCGGCGCCAGCAGGGCTGCATGCGGTTCACCCTTGTGCAAACCGGGCGTTGATACCTGAACAACAAACCGGCGCCCCGGTGAAGTTGGTTTGGCTTTAATAAGTGGCATGTTCTGTTCCTTTCAAACGAAGTGCGCAGCCAGGCCGCGTGTTACTCCGCTCCCATAAAATTGATATCGTGCCCTTCAGCCAGGGTCACAAAAGCCTTCTTCCAGTCAGAGCGTTTACCGAACGACTGTCCGAAGCGCTTGGTCTTGCCGCGCACATTCGCGATTTGGACAGCTTCGACCTTGACGTCAAACATCAACTCGACTGCCTTGCGCACATCCGGCTTGCTGGCATCCGTAACTACCTTGAACACAAACTGCCGGTGCTCATCTGCAAGCCGGGTACTCTTTTCAGAGACGATCGGTGCAATCAAAACCTTCATTATCCGTTCCTGATTCATGACAAGCGCTCCTCAATTTTCTCCAGTGCGCCCCTGGTCATCAGCACCTTGTCAAAACCCACCAAACTCACAGGATCCGCGCCGATTGCATCACAAACGGCAACCCCTGGCAGATTACGTGCAGCAAGATACAGATTGTCATCTGCCGCATCCGTAACGATCAGGACATTGGCCAATCCCAGTTCTGCAAGTTTGCCGGCCAGCTGCTGCGTCTTTGGCGCATCGACCCCGAAAGTGTCGATGGCAACGAGCCGCTCCTGGCGTACCAGTTCCGAAAGAATTGACCGCATGGCTGCACGGTACATCTTGCGGTTAATCTTTTGCGTGTAATCACGTGGCCGCGCAGCAAACGTGGCACCGCCGCCAACCCAGATCGGGCTGCGTATAGTACCAGAACGCGCACGCCCTGTACCTTTTTGTCGCCACGGTTTAATACCACCACCACTGACCTGCGCGCGAGACTTCTGCTGCGCAGTTCCGGCCCGGGTACCCGCCAGACATGCTGTAACCACCTGATGAATCAGCGACTCTTTAAATTCCTGTCCGAAGGTCTCGTCAGACACCTTTACTGAACCTGAACCCTGCAGCTGCAATTCCATTATTTTGCTCCTTTAACCGCCGGCTGAATAATGACATCGCCGCCTTTTGAACCCGGAACCGCGCCCTTGACCAGCAACAGGTTACGGTCCGTGTCGACCCGTACAACTTCAAGATTCTGGGCAGTCCGCCTCACATTACCCATGTGGCCAGCCATTTTCTTGCCCTTGAAGACTCGCCCGGGGGTTTGACATTGCCCGATTGAACCGGGTGCACGGTGCGAAATCGAGTTACCGTGCGTCGCGTCCTGCATCTGGAAATTGTGCCGCTTGATAACACCGGCATAACCCTTACCAATCGAGGTGCCGATAACATCGACGTTCTGGCCTTCCTCGAATATCTCCACCTTGACCTCGTTACCGACTTCTATCTCTTCACCTTCGCCATCATCAAGGCGAAACTCCCAGAGACCGCGACCTGCTTCTGAGCCTGCTTTCGCATAGTGTCCGGCCATCTGCTTTGTTACCCGCGAGGCCCGCCGCGAACCGGTAGTAACCTGCAGTCCCCGGTAGCCGTCATTCTCGACCGTCTTGATCTGTGTCACCCGATTTGGCTCCACCGACAGTACCGTCACAGGCACGGCGCTACCATCTTCTTTGAAGATGCGCGTCATGCCTTCTTTACGTCCTACTATTCCGATAGTCATTGCCTTAATGCCCTAATCCAGTTAAATCCAGTCAGTCAATCAATTCAGCTTGATCTGAACATCCACGCCAGCGGCGAGGTCCAGCTTCATGAGCGCATCAACCGTCTTGTCTGTCGGATCGACGATATCCATAAGGCGCTTGTGTGTCCGGATTTCATACTGGTCACGCGCATCCTTGTTGACATGCGGCGAGATCAGAATCGTGAAGCGCTCTTTACGGGTAGGCAGCGGAATCGGTCCACGTACCTGCGCACCGGTGCGTCTTGCTGTCTCGACAATTTCCGCCGCCGACTGGTCGATCAAGCGATGATCGAAGGCCTTAAGACGTATCCTGATTCTCTGATTGCTCATATTAAACTCAGATAAAAGTTAAAAGTTATTAAAGATAAAAGTAAATCATTCGTGTGCGCAGCACACTCAACCCCTTGTATCTTTTCTCCTGTATCTTGTATCTATTCTATTACCTTGGAGACCACGCCGGCACCCACCGTGCGGCCGCCTTCACGAATCGCAAAACGCAACCCGTCTTCCATCGCAATCGGTGCAATCAACGACACCGTCATCTTGATGTTGTCTCCAGGCATCACCATCT
>Ga0164313_10004433_pt1 | contig 12492 bp, 13 predicted proteins | sample GuaBasSedimGuay4_FD_113735 | JGI IMG/M metagenome (GOLD analysis project Ga0164313, IMG submission 113735) | Subseafloor sediment microbial communities from Guaymas Basin, Gulf of California, Mexico - Guay4, Core 4569-4, 0-3 cm | ecosystem: Environmental > Aquatic > Marine > Hydrothermal vents... | reverse complement strand
GCACACTCCACTTTGTTACGTGTACTCGCCATGCACCCCTAAGATTAGAAGCAATTACCCCGCACTAAATATCAAACTTTAACCATTCATTTAATTGGAAACTTAATCTGTCTCCAACCAAAGTTTTATTAGGCATTTCAACCCAATTCCAATACCCTTTTGGGAACTCTCTGTTTGCAATAAATATTCTTACTGTTGATTTTAATTTAAAGCCTAAAAAACTTCTCTCTGTTTCTGTTTCAATAGTCATTAAGTTTTTACTGTTTTCTTTTTTAATATTTGTTACTCTCATTTTTTCTAAGTTTTACCACCGCACTATAAAAGCATATAACAAAGTATATAATTTATAGGCAGTTATGTTAATAATTCAATCTTTAATTCTCGTTTCAAAGTATGTAGGTAATTCAAAATTAGTGGTTCGTAATGCCTACAAAATCATATACGAGCCGTTGTAAACAATAAAATTACTTACATTTTACCATTAACATTTCATATTGCGCTAAATCAACAGCGGTTGACCATATATGATATGCAATTGTTTTATTTACACCTAATTTAATATATTCATCTCCGGAAGCTTCCCAGTATTCACTAAAATTCTTATACGTAATTTTACATTTTACAACATCACGTATAGGTAATGCTTTTGGATCACTTTTTTTATCTTCATTCGCTTGTTCTCCATAGATTCGAATATCATTAATGACTTGGATATCTAACAAGCTGATTATCGCTTTTTCATTTTTTTCGGTTATAGCATTACATTTCCGTAACGCTGTTTTAATACCGTGTATTATTTGTTCCGGCCTAATTAATTCGCTCATTATTCTGTATTTTAATATTTGTACTTATCATATCGCTTTTATTAATTTAAGTTCCCAACCCTTAATCAACTCAACAATATTAAAGTTTAATTATTATAATAACCATGATTTTTATCATATAAAGTAAAACCCCATACTAATTAAAGTACAGGGTTAAATTAAATAGATATGAAAAGAAAGATTACTTTTTGAAAATGTTTTTATTATGAGTACCTCCGCCTTTTTTAAGGTTAGGAATAAATAAATCAATAATCTTTTCCACAAATTCAACAACTTTTGCTAAAATTAGATTGTCGTTTTCTGAGGGTGTTAGATTTACAATAATCTTTGCAATAGCATATACTATTAATGTTATTTGCACAACTAGTTCCCAATTCTCTTTAATTAATTCAATCATTTTCTTTTCTTTTAGTAAATACTCGTTTAAATATACCGTTTTTACGTTGTTTTCTTCGTTTCTCGCGTGTTTCTGTGTTTATTGTAGGTATAATGTCATTTTGTATATTACTACCCTTATTTCGCTTAGTTTTCTGTATTGATTTAGCTATTTTATAAGTTATATCAGGTTGTTTTATTAGAAATACAATTACTAATGTTGCACAAATAGAATAACCTATGAATATGTACAGTAATTTATCTGCCATTATGAATATGTTTTATATTCAGTTTTTCCGTTTCCCTTATAAGCTATTAATATTAGCTTTCTATTATTGACCTGATTGTATGAAACATGAACCCAGTCAGGATTTAATTTATCTCCATGTTCCCATATTAATTGGTCAAATTCAAGGTTATCTTTAATGTAGTTAAATATCTGGTAATTATATAAAATATTTGAAGTATCAACATCTATATCAACAGCTGCACCTTTTTTAGCCATATGTTGACTAGTCTTTGAAGCGTTTGGTATTACTTTATTTAATTCATCGCCTCTAAAGAATATAGATATATTTATAGGGTGATTTCCTAATCCTAATCTCAATGGTTCAAAAACATTCTCGGCTAAAAGTTTCATATTTCTAAGCTGATCTTCATTAGGTGTATTATCAATACCTTCTTTTATAGCAGTCCAACTTTTAGTGGCTTCGTACATAGTAATATTTCGGCTTATCTTTTCGCTGTATTTATTACTTTGTCTCATTGCTTTTCAAGTTTAATTATTATGGGGTATAATGCTTTTCGTAAATATAATTTATCTGCTTACCCATTTTATCTATTATTGCATAAAATTCTTCTTGAGATTCTTTAACTATTTCTAATTTTAAATCGGTCTCTCTTTCAATACGCCTATTTTCTTTATCAACGTATTTTATATCTGCTTTTAAGTCCATCTGCTCTTTTTTAAATCTAATGTTAGACTTTTTAGCTAACCATAAATTTAAACTTACAGTTATAGCCCCTATGACTAGCATTAATGCCGGATAAAGTGCCGCCGTATAATTAATAGTATAAACCATATGAAAGTAATTAAAAGATTAAATACAACATACCAATAAGTTCTAAATGTTCTATCATTAAGTGTATCAAAAATAAATATAACTGATAACCCTACGAAAAATATCCCGGCACTTATTAAATAATATTCGTATGGCTTTTGTAAATTAATAGAATCTACGATTAGATACCCTCCAATACCTAAAGTAGTTCCTACGGCGTAGAAAAAATCAATAAAAATAAATTCATAATTATTATCTACACTTTTAGATACTATCAAAGGCACTGTATATGATATTAATAGTAAAATAGATAACAATACTTTTATTGATTCTGTTCTATTCATTTAATTGGTGGTTTTGGCTTTGGTGCGTCTCCTCCGTCATCGTTTGGTATTCTGTACTTTCTCATAATTATATATTTAAAGGTTAATATTATTCTAATGTACTATTAATTTTCGGCTGTAATAACTCTTGAACTACAGAATACCCAGCTTCAATCAAATGTATTTCATCAAATGTAAAATAAGTCGTATTTAATGGATTTGATAATCTGCTATCTTCATCCAACTTAACTATCCCATCAGCATAGCTAGTGTAATTGTCTTTAATTAATGTGTTGTAATTTACTATTGTATCCGTTACGGTTGCTCCACCAACACTTAACCGAGTAGTTGGCAATGTAGTCATTACAATAACCTTGTATCCCCACATTTGTAATTCAGTGCAAAGCGAATCCATTAATACATGCGTGCCGATACTTGATGAATCTTTGTATATGTCGTTTGTGCCGCCCCAAACGACGACAATTTCATTTTTATTAGTAACATCATACTGCCTTTCTACACCGTTTGCAGTGAATACAGTATTTAACATGTCGGTTAACTCGTAACCATCATTTCCGCCGTTAGTAACCTTCCATGTACTATTGCTGTCTGATAATAATGTTGGATACGCTTCCCCCGGATTATTCGCCGTTCCTTGTGTTAGGCTATTGCCTTCGCAATATATAACCGTGCTATCTTCCTTTGTTAATGTGTTTATATCATAAAGATATTGCTCCGAAATGTTAAATGTAGCTGCCATTCTTTTTTCGTCATAGAAACCACCTATGAATGAATAGTTCATAGTGTGGCTTGCGTAATTAGTTGCACCAGGTAACCCATTTAGGTTATAATTAAGTAGAAAAAAGTCTAGAGTTTCATACGGCAAATAAGATGGTGAAGCGTCCGTTGTTACCATTACGCCATTATAATAATTGAAGTGATCGCTAGGTCTTGCCGCTACCGCGAATAAACCACTCTCAGCAGATAGCCCATTAGTTACTAATTGATTACCATCTATCCTTCCAATAAGTCTACCGGCAATATCCCCACCCGTTATATTAGTTGAATATCCGGAAACGCTATTTCTTGCGCCCATAGAAAGTGCAACATCTGTCACATCTTCGTATTTTCTGAACCCAATACAAGAGGCTGACTTGCTAAAGTATACAGCGTCTGTAAGAGCGTCCCATTTGGTGTTAATATACATGCTTGATCCATTGCCTGTAAATCCCAAGTCGATAGTGAATGTAGGCGAATTTACTAGTACTAAATCAAATGTGTCTTGCGCCCAATTAAGGGCGTTAGCCTGTTGTGTATGGGCTGGCATATATAAGGCATCTAAGTTTTGAATAATATTAAAATATTCGTACTTATCAAACTTATCTGATATAATTGATTTTTTATCATCATTCGGTTGAGAGTCCATCCTTACAAATAAACTATCGGCTAAATCATTGTATTCTGGAAATGTGTAGCTAACAGCCCATAAAGCACCGTCTAAATGTCCCATCGCTTGCCCCGAACTAATAAAAGGCAAAAGCAAAAAAGCTAATATTATTAATAGTTTTTTCATATCTATTCGTTTTCTACACCTTCGTGAATAAATCCCTCTTCTGGATATTCCGTTAGTCCTATTGATTTTACCTGACCAATTAAATTAATCAAGATCAAAGCAGAGGTTTTATTTCCGGTCAATCTTTTCGCGCTCTTATACGGTTCTTGCCTCCATGTCATTCGGTTAAGCTTACTGATCTTTCGTAATCTATATAATAAGCGTCAATTTTTTTATTCCCGTCAATTATTTCAACGTGACAATCATGGCCTAACTTATTAACCTCTATTTTAATTCTGTCATCTACTATTTCAAAATTAAAGGTATCAGCGATTACAGAAACTTCGCTAATATCAATAACAGATTCAAGAAATTCAATTCTATTTTGCAGGCTATCTACATACTCAATTGAATAATATGTCAGCGTGTCTGGCTCTTGAGCATTACACCCAATAGCAAAAATAGTTAGTAGTAATGTGATTATGTGTTTCATAAGTCTAATATTATTAATAGTTTTTTCATTAGTCTAAAGCAACCCCCAAATGCATATTCATTAGTTGAATAGTTCCATTTGCCCCCGTCTTAATCCTATACACAAGACCTTCGCTTGCTGAACCTTCAATAAAAGTATTTAATTCTGTTCTTTTCCATGATGATTTTATGCCACTGGATACCCTTAAAAATCCTGATTGATCCACTGATCTTTGTGCTATCGCACCATCGCCAGGAATAAATCCAGATGCAGCATAAGTCCATCCAGTTTGCTTATGGTGAAGTATCTCTATATCAAATCCTGTAGCATCTGAAGCGCCGCCCTCCCAAATACATTCAGAAGCTATTAAATAGAAATCTCTATTCCCAAAATCCTCATACTTAGCATAGCCGTAATTAACAGGTAAAGAATATGCTGACGGTGCGCCATCAGCAATTACTAAGCTTAAGGTAAACTCTCCCATATATTTTTTAGCTTCGTAATAATCATCTAATAATGTAGTAGTAATATCAGATATTAAAGTATCAACATCTGCACCAGTCGACACAGCCCCATCCGTAATGCTTGTTCCTGTTGAGATTAAAGATACCCTACCCCCACCAGTAACAGACCCAACACCACCAGTAACAACGCTTACGTGTGCTGAATAACCTATATCAGATGTTCCATAGTCTTGAGTGACTGCTTGAGTTAATGTTGTAGATGTTGTCGCAAAGTCATAATCGCCAGCATTATAAAAAGTTCCGGCTGCCACTCCATTTGATGTGAAATTATACCCCTTTGCAATAATTTGCCTTTTCAAAGCTAAAGAAGGAGAAATATATATAATACCTTCTGAGGCATGTACACTAATTACACCGCCAGCTATAATAACCTCACCTGTCGCATCTGGTTTTGTCATAGTAAATATACTATCACCTAAAAACATCGCACCACTTATTGATAGTCCTGATGTGTTTAATCCTCTTACTTTTCCTCTGATAGCACAAAAACCCCAACTATTGTCAGCTATAGTTCCGGTTGCCGCACCTGCAAATGCTACGGCTGTTGATGTGTATGCGCTTGCTATTCCTGCTGATGCAATTGTATCACCTAATGCTTGACCTAAAAATAATGGCGTTCCGTTTGCTATTTCTTGTCCTGTATTATTATATACTTGAACTAAATCTTCTAATGCACCTTGCCAAACTACACCACTTTTTGCAGTTTTAAATTCATGAACGCCTTCCGATGCGTTAAACCTTATTTTATAACCGCTTACATCTAAGCTATCAACCTCTGTATTCTCCATTATAAACTTAGAGGTTTGTATTTCCGTAACTGTTGTGCCGTTTAATATTAGAGTGTCTAATTCTGCTAACCTTGCTTTTAATGCTAAGTTTTCAGCTAGTATTGAGTCTTTTGTTACTTTGAAAACTGATGTTCCTTGATTTCTTATGTCTAATAGTGAGCCTAACACCATATCATACTCATTATCCATTATGTAATTCACATTTAAAGCACCATCTGCATTTCCGGGACTAAACACTAATCTATTAACGCCCGATCTTCTAATGATTAATTCAGAGGCATCTAAAAAGCCATAATTAGTAGTTCCTACTATTCCTTTATATGCGAATAATCCTCTAGTAAAATAAGCCGCTTCATTACTTATTACAGTGTCAGCATCCACATTATTAGTAGCGTATAAGTTCTTGGCTTTTATAGAGTTGGCAGTTGAATTACCTGTGCCGTCTGCAAAAAGTGTATCACCTGTAAATTCTATCGTGTCTGTATATGATATTAATAAACTATCGACAGAAACACCACCCCCACTTCCTGTACTATTACTTATATCTAAATCAATAGTACTTAGCCCGCTTATTACGCCGCTATGACTTTGATAGGTTACTTTATATGTATAGTAATTGCTATTGTCTACATAACCCCCTGTAAGCTTATACAAAGCATAGTTATTTACATCTGTTATAACCGAAACAACTGAACCAGTATCTAACATTGCAATAAAATCATTCTTAGCAACCGAATTAGCATCGAAATAGTCTACATAAATCTCGGTTACGTTTGCTAATGTTGCGTTATTCAGTCGAAAATACCCTATTCCGGGACGCGAATCCGTAACACTTGAGCTAAATGTATAATTAAAATTAAAGGGCAACACGGGGGTATTCGCGTCTATTGATTCATTAATGTCAGATTTTTGTGCTAATGTATCATGGCTTGAACTTATCCAGTGATTACCATCTAATGTCCATGAATTATATGGATTTGCAAAGTGAAAATCACCAGCCGTATTTAAACTTATCCCAGTGGTTGAATAAATAATGAAATTTGTAAGTCTTGAACTAAGTGTACCTAATGACATACTGTATCCTGCACCTTCTAATTCTGTATCTTTATTTAATGCAGAACCTCCAAAATCAATCGCATTACCATCTAAACTAATACCGTTTCCTGCATCTCTAGCAGTTCCAGAAGGGGCGTTATCGTTAACCCATTTTTGTAATGAGTCACCTCTAAATGTTATTTGAGTGCTTACATCTAAATAATCAGTGTTATCTTCATCTTGCCCAAAGCTATTTAGAATTAATCCTAATAAGCAAACTATGATAAATATCCTTTTCATGTTATTGTTTTTTCAAAGTTACACATTTTTAACGAAATTGTTATATTCCACTCTTATCATATTCAAGACCACGTTTATAGTATCGCTTTTTTCTATCTCTTTAGAATCAATCTCTTCTGTACTAATAACCTTCTGATTGTTGATATAATTGGTATCGCATGTTAGTATATCAATAAGCTGACTGTAGCTATTTCTGGTTAAATCTGTTAGACTAACATCAATCGTTCTCAGTGTTTCGCCTCTTGTTCTAATAGGGACTTTATTATCATCTTCATAAATTGATGATTCATTTTTCGGCTTTCCTGCTATTGCTATACCTGTAAAATAAGCTTTTGGACTCCATAAAGAATTTCCATCTGCATCATAAAATACACCATCAAAATTATTCTTTGTATCTGAGTATTGAATCTCTACAAGGTCATTGTTATTTCCCCGTGCGTAAAAATCATCTGAGATAAAATGCTGTGTAATTCCAGGGCCGCTTTTTAATGTTCTAATAGAGTAAACACCCTCATTAGGAGGCGTATAGCTAAAATTCAATACTCTTCCGGCTACTCCATTAACTTGCCATCCTGTAGGCGTTATATCCGTTGGATTAACATCTGTTGTTGATCCTGATGGCGTAGTTATTCGTAAGTATACTAAAGCGGCGGCGGCTTCTGTTAAGTCTGTCTGTATTTGAATTACTATTTCTTGTCCTAATAGCCAATCTGCTTTATAATTTGGCAATGGATAAATACCTTTATAATATTTTACCCCGTTTTCCATCTTATCAATTCGAGGCATTACATCACTGCCAATCGGCCTAAATCTTATCAGGTTTATGTATGATATGAATAGTTCTGCCATTATCTATTTATATTTGCTTCTATGAATGTTCCTTTACCCGTTCCTTTAAAGTCGTTTATTTCTAAGGTAATTATATAACCGTAAAATATATCTCCATTTTCTGATTCAAAACGACAATAACCATGAGGGTCATTATCTATTTGTTGCATTTGATCATTATTTATATAAAACTCAAACTCAAATAATCTAGGATAAAATAATGGAGTGTTAAATAAATTCTGCCTTATAAATTCTTGCTCATACTCTACTGATGAGAAAAATTCACTTGGGTAGCCTACGTTTGTATTTTTTGTACTTGTCTCAAATTTTATTCCATTGCCAGATTCTCTAAAAAATATACCCCATATCCAGTTGCAATTATTATATAGGCATTTTTTCGGCGTGTAATTTCCATTATATCGCTCATTTACTCCCATGAACCCTACGAAATCAGTATTAGTAATTGTCTCTAAGCTTGAATCTAGCTCGTAAATCATTACTTTATTATCGTGTTTAGTGTCTGTTGATCCAGTTGTTTTATATTGCGAACGTCTTGCAAATTCAATACTTAATGGATCAATATTATAAGGTACTCGTAAATCTAATTTATCTTTAACAGGCATATCTATTGAATGCTGAGTCTGTATATTATACTCTTTCGCTCCCTGTATTTCTTCGTAATCTCCTTTCTCAGTAGTTCCGGTAAGTAATTGACTGTAGTAACCATCTTTATATGGTGTTTCGATTAACTTAGACACCACCCCGAAATCTAATATTAATTCATCTTTATAAACTTGTTCTTTTTCTTCTATTCTGAATCTATCGTTTTCTTTATCAAACCATAAAGCAATATTAGCCATGCGGTCGATAGACTTAAACCATGTTTTAAACACAATAGGTATTTGAGAGTCTGGAAAATTCCTAACCTTTAAGCCATACGATGTACCTAAATATGCTAAAGCTCCATCAACTGAATATGTTTGATATTCAGAATCTGTACGACCAAATATGTTAGCATATACTAATTTTGACGAGTCTAATTCACCTGTCATTATTTGCACTGCTCTTTGTGTCAGCTCATCGGTTAAAAATGTTTCTGTTTCTGTTTCTGCAACTGATTCATACGTTTCTATAATATCGTAATTATCCATTATTGCCGCTGATGTAGCGTTAACTGTACCGTATGAATTTTCTGATACTTCTACCCTGATAAATATATTCATGTAATCCCCAGGCTCAAAAGTATATTCATCAGTTGTATTTACCGATCCTGAATCACTACCACTATAATATCCTGTGCCTTGAAAGTCCAGAAGAGAGTTATGATATTCTATTGTGCGTTTTAAGTAGTTTGTTGAGTCTCTTATTTCACCTATAATTGTATTTCGAACATTTACAAAACCAAAAACAGAAAACACTACACTAGCCTCAAATGTCCAATCATAATCTACTATAAACGTAACCTCTGTTCTATCTTCGCTGTACGTATTCTCATAAATCTTTTCTCCTGATTCAAAATACCTCTCTCCCATGAGATTCTTTTGAAAGATTCTTATATAATCGTTTTCTACTACTATATTACCTGTTTGATCTGTTACCCTCCTATCTAATGTTCCGCTAGTTTCAGTATCTAAATAAATATTAAAACCTTGAACATTTGCTATTTTAGGTGTATCAGAGAATGGTGTTAACGCATTACCGTTTATCGCCGTAGTATCTAATAAGTTGATATTTTTTTCATCATTAGCTACAAAGTTTTGAAGCTTTGAACTGTCTATTACATTAGCCTCTATAAATTGCTCAGTTCTGTTTATTTTAAAACCCGCATCAGCTGTAAAATCAATTATACCTATTAAATCAGGCTCAAATTGGTTATTAAAATTATTAAGCTTCTCTCTTTCAATTTGCACTTTACCTTTTATACCATCTCTATCATATATATTCTTTAGAAACCAATAACCACCCTTATCAAATGGTTCGCCGCCAACATTCATAAAACGCATTGATAAAGTATACATTCTAAATATACCATGATAAGTATTATCTCTATCGTAATTGCGTACCGTATCAGCCCATGAAGCAGGGAACGCCTCGAGTATTTTTACTTCGCTCGTTTCTATGTCGGTTAATATGTAGTTGTATGTTGCCATTTATCGACCTCTATAGTATTTATCAACATATTTAGTTAATTGATTTCTCTTTTTATCCATTTGCTCTAATGATTCAGCAGTATGATAAGGCGCTTGTTTCTGGTTTTGTATAGCTTTTCTTGTAAGTCTTTGCTCGTTTACTAATCCTTGGTACATTTCCTCTGTCATCCCCCCACTTAATGCTGCTTGTGTTTCTGGTGAATCATGAGAAAATACTTGCGATCCTCTAGGTAAGTGAACCATCGTATCAGTTGAAGGACTTATAAATGATCCTTGAGGGGTTGATACTAATTCCCTACTATCTCCAATACCATCACCTACTATTGCGTCAGTAGCTAATTGCAACATACCGTTTGTTCCGTGTTCGAATTTAGGTATAGGGGTTGCTTGTATTGTAGCTAATTGAACTGCTCCCAATGCCCCTACTAATGCAGCTAGTATAAAGTTAGTAGGAGGCGGGGCGCTACCTAACGCGGCTACAATGGCACTAGCAATATTTATATTGGCACTAAATATTTTTTGTCGTTTTTCCTTTTTTGCCTGCTCTGTCCTTAACTTAGCTTCTTTTTTTGCATATTTATCCTTTATCTTAGATGTGTCTTTCCCTGCCTTTTCTGCTGCAGCTATTTCCGCATCTCTTTGCATTTCTAAACTTTCTATTTCGCTATTTGCTAACGACTGCTGAAGGGTAAATAATTCTTGTGCCGCATCCCCCATAAAATTAAGTGTCGCTACAGCTATCTCTCTTTGTTGTTCATCTGATTGTTTTGATTCTTCACTATCCGCCTCTCTTTCAGCTTTTTTCTTTTCATAGTACTCTTTCCATCCATTAATTAAGGCGTCCTGTTGCTCCTCTTCACTTTTTGTCTCTAATCCCTTTATTTCTATTCTTTCAAGCGTTTCATCTGCGACTATTTCAGTTCTTTCCTCTTCTCCCTCTTTGACTACTTCGGTTATTTTCTTTGCGCTAGTTCTTATTGTACTTTCCTGCCTTGCTGTTTCGTTTATTAGCTTTTGCGTCTTTTCCTCTTGTCTTTCTAAGTCTATAATTGATTCGGTTATCCTTGCCCTTTGCGCATCACCAACAGAATCTACCGCCTCTTGCAGTCTATTATATGATGATAGTTCTGTTTCATTTAATTTTGTTAGTTCTTTTTGTGCTGCAATTGCCTCTTTAGTTAGAACAATGCCTGCCCCATATTGGGCTTGCACTATCTTTGTTCCTTTTGATATCCTCTTTTCTAAAGCTTCTCTTTCTTTTAATAGTGGTATGTTTTTTTGTTGAAAATCAAAATAAACCCCCTCTTTCTTTCCATAATCTTCTATAAATGACGAAAATAATTTCTTTTCTTCCTCATTTAATTTAAGTGTTCCAGCAACCAAATTTAATTCCGCTTGTATAGCTTCATTTGCGACCTTGCTACGTCTTTTTTGCAGTCCTAATAATAGCTTATTTGCTTCCTGAACTGCTGCTAACCTTTTTATTGCTTCTTTCCCTGTATCTGTATATATTTCTCTTAGCTTAAAGACTGCATTTCTAACTTTAGCCGTTTCTATTTCAATACTATTCATAGTATCGCCTAACTCATCTTGTGTTAGGGTGTATTCTTCTGCTGCGGCTCTTGCATCTCTTATATCTTTAGCAAGGCTTGATAAATCCATATTTGCAATAGCTCTACCTATGGCATCAAATGTGGCATTAAACTTAGCCTTCATTCTATCAAGAGCATCTGAAACATTTTGAGAATTATTCTTAACAGCCTCGCCGATTTTCTTAAATATTTTAATAGCACCTTGTAATCCAACATAAGCTGCTCCAAGAGATAATACTTGTGTCCCTAAATTTTTTATTGCTCCTTTTAATTTCCCTGTCTGCTTAGTATAATTACCTACATTCCTTTGACTTTGTCCTACAGATTTATCAACTTGTTTTAATTTAGAATCCAATTTAACTACTGAATCCCTAAGTTTTAACGCTTGCTTTGAATTAACGCCATACTGAATAGCAGCATTTTTATATTTAGTTCTTAATCCTATTAATGTTTTAGATTCCTTTTCATAAGCACCTACTAATTTTAATTTCTCTCGGGCTAAATCCTTATTTGTTTTGTTTTGTCTTTGTAACTGTACTTGAAGTTCTACATTCTTTTGTATGCTATCTGAATTAGCTACTTTTAATTTATCAAGTAGCTTAAGTCTTTGTTTTTCTGTTTCTGAAATCTGAGTAGTTGCAGTATTTACTGCCTTAGTTTTATTTGCT
>Ga0164313_10004432_pt1 | contig 12500 bp, 12 predicted proteins | sample GuaBasSedimGuay4_FD_113735 | JGI IMG/M metagenome (GOLD analysis project Ga0164313, IMG submission 113735) | Subseafloor sediment microbial communities from Guaymas Basin, Gulf of California, Mexico - Guay4, Core 4569-4, 0-3 cm | ecosystem: Environmental > Aquatic > Marine > Hydrothermal vents... | reverse complement strand
CAAGGCCCGCTGTGGCCATGATTTTTTGCAGGCGTTCCGGTTTATATTCCAGCGCTTCTCTTTCCTGTAACTGCGGCTTGGTCTTTTTCATTGATCTGTGCTTCTTTCACTTTCTGCTGAGGCGCTTTCTTCCTGCTCTGGCACTTCCTGTTCTTCAATTTCAGCATCATCACCAATTTCATCATCACCAATTTCATCATCACCAATTTCATCATCAACAATTTCATCATCAACAATTTCATCAGCTTCGGATGCCTCATCCTCTGTCTGAATTTCAGGATCAGAATTCAATTCACCGTCTTCTTCACGCACATCCGCTGCAGGTATGGCCGGCTCAAGTTCGAGTTCAGGTTCAAGATTCTCCATATCACGAATTTCAGCCAGGGTGGGTAAATCATCGAGGTTTTGCAGGTCAAAGTAGTCCAGAAAAACCCTGGTAGTGCCAAACAGGGCTGGCTTGCCGGGAACATCACGATGGCCGACAACCCTTATCCACTCACGTTCCCGCAAAGTACGGATGATACTGGTGCTGACCGACACACCGCGCACGGCTTCTATTTCGCCGCGGGTAATGGGCTGGCGATACGCAATCAGGGACATGGTCTCCAGCAACGCACGTGAATAGCGTTGTGGCCTTTCTTTCCACAAACGTGAGACCCAGCCATTCAATGATTGTTTTACTTGCAGGCGATAGCCGCTGGCGACATTTTTAAGCTCAACGCCCCGCTTGGCGCAGTCTTGTTCCAGTTGCTCCAGTGCTTTGCTGATTTCACCGCTCACAGGCTGTTCTTCATCACTGAAAAGTGCGCTCAGTTGAGCATGCGACAGGGGCTGTCCAGCGGCCAATAGTGCGGCTTCCAGTATTTGTTTCAGGTGTTCACCTTCTACTACCGGTGTTATTGATTTCTCGTTTTTCTCTGCCATGCTGTTCAGCTGCTCATTTCCTCGGGTGCTCTGATATAAATTTGCCCAAATGGCTCATTTTGTACCAGGTCGACCAGTTGTTCGCGGGTTAATTCCATCAAGGCCAGAAAGCTGACGACTACGCCCATACGGCCTTCTTCAGGGTCGAATAACTGCTGGAATTTCATAAATGGATTTTCACGCAACTGGTTGATGATGCGTGACATACGTTCACGTACAGACAGGGGTTCCTGCGTGATTTGATGATGGTCAAATAACTCAGCCCGGTTGATGACATCCTTGAGTGCAAACAGCAAGTCACGAAGCTCAACTGTTACCGGTAGTTTTACGGGGGAGCGATCTTCGATAAATGCTTCAGCCAGGGCAAAATCCCTGCCGGTTCGTGGTAGTTCATCCAGGTTTTCGGCTGCTTGCTTAAATCGTTCATACTCCTGCAGGCGCCTGACCAACTCTGCCCTCGGATCATCTTCATCACTTTCTTCTGCACCAGGTCTTGGTAACAGCATCCTTGACTTGATTTCAGCCAGCATGGCAGCCATTACCAGGTATTCTGCCGCCAGTTCAAACTGGGAATCCTGCAACATACCGATATATTCGATGTATTGCTCTGTGATTTCGGTGATCGGTATATCAAGAATATCCAGGTTTTGCCTTCGGATCAGGTAAAGCAGGAGATCCAGCGGTCCCTCAAATGCCTCGAGTATGACTTCCAGCGCATCCGGTGGGATGTAAAGGTCATGAGGTACTTCGGTAACCGGTTGCCCCTGTACCAGCGCAAACGGCATTTCCTCCTGATGGAGGTCCTTGTCATCGATGGGTATTTCTTGTTGTTCAGCAGTTTCCAAGAGTTTGATTCTTTTACTTATCAGAGAAAGTCTATCACGCCGGCACCGTGCCGCAGGATTTCAGGTTGCCCGCTGGTGAGATCGACCAGGGTTGTCGGCTCAAGTGGACAGTAACCGGCATCGATAAACAGGTCGACCTGGCCATATACCTCGTCATAAAGATCTTCGCTGTCGAGAATTTTGCCCTCCGGGTCAGGCACAATCAGTGAAGAGCTCAATAGTGGTTCATCCAGCACATCCAACAGGCCCTGCACGATTTTGTGATCGGGAATCCGGACGCCGATGGTGCGGCGCCTGTCCAGCTGAGCACTGCGTGGCACGTTGCTGGTAGCTTCCAGCACAAAGGTATAGGGCCCCGGTGTCAGTTGCCGGATTAGCCGGTGATCAGAATTATGTACCTGGGCCAGTCTGCTGATATCGGCCAGATTGCGGCAGCAATAGGTAAAATGGTGGTGACGGGAAAGCTCGCGCAAACGAAGAACACGATCGCGCGCCTTACGGTTCCTGGAACGCCACCCCAGTGCGTAACCGGAATCTGTCGGGTATGCAATCAGCCCGCCGCGTACCAGCACAGCAACAATATGATCCAATTGTCGCGGTTTGGGACCATAGCTGTGTATTTCGATACGTTCACTCATGATGACTGCATTTTACATCGCTACTGATTCAATTTGAACCACGATTGTAGCTGCATATTTTTGTCCACCGGCACACACGGGTCAGGTACACTTGTTCAAATTCAAAAAGGATCAAATTTAATGTGGTATGTCATTCACGCATCTGATCGTGAAGAAAGTCTCGCGGCACGGCAAAGAGCACGGCCGGTACACCTGGCGCGGCTAAATGAGTTATTGGACCAGGGGCGCTTGCTGGTGGCAGGTCCGATGCCCAATATTGATTCAGAAGACCCTGGCCCGGCCGGGTTTAGTGGTTCGGTGATTATCGCTGAGTTTGACTCTCTGGAAGACGCACGTGAATGGTCCGGTAACGACCCCTATATCGCAGAAGGTGTGTATGAACACGTTGATGTCAGACCACTCATCAAGGTGTTGCCTTAATGTCGGTTACGCGTGTAGAACAAATCCGCCAGCGTCTCGAGGATGCCTTTGCACCTGAGTCACTGGAAGTGGAGGACGACAGTCACAAGCATGCCGGTCATGAAGGTGCCAAAGGAGGATTGGGACATTTCAGTGTTTCGATCGTCAGTGCACAATTCAATGACATGCGGGTGCTGGCTCGCCACCGGGCGATCTACGCAGCATTGGGTGGCATGATGCAAACAGACATACATGCGCTGGCAATCGATGCGGTTGCCAGTAACGAGTTCTAGCCCGGAGCAGCGGAAATGCTCTGTATTACGCTGATCCTGTATTGGGGTTCAGGGCAACTCGACTGGAGTTGATGACTGCCAGTTTTCAGCCTTGTGTTCTGCGATGACCGTGGTGTCTATGCCGCCACGCACGCTGAACATGGCGGTCAGGCGCATGAACCGGGGCTCTGTGGCTGCCACCAGGTCGGCAAGCATCCCATTGGTGACCGCCTCGTGAAATGCACCTTCATTGCGGAAGCTCCAGACATACATTTTGAGAGATTTTAGTTCAACACATTGCTGGTCCGGAATATACTCAAGCACGAGGGTGGCGAAGTCGGGTTGGCCGGTCTTCGGACACAAACAGGTAAACTCCGGAATGCGGATTCGGATGGTATAATCACGTTTGGTTTGGGGGTTTGGAAAAACTTCCAGTTCCCGACTAGGCTGGGTCGCCATAATAACTACTCCGGAAAATAATAAACTGATGGGCACTTTACTCATCCCTGACCACAGATTCAATCTATGCGACTGACTTCAATCAAGCTTGCTGGCTTTAAATCCTTCGTTGATGCGACAACTTTTTATGCGCCGACCAATCTGACCGGTGTTGTCGGGCCCAACGGCTGCGGCAAATCCAACATCATCGATGCGGTCCGCTGGGTGATGGGGGAAGGCTCGGCAAAAGTGCTGCGTGGTGATTCAATGGCAGATGTCATTTTTTCCGGTTCAAGCACGCGCAAACCGGTTGGTACAGCCAGTGTCGAGTTGATTTTCGACAATACCGAGGGCAGGATCGCTGGTGAATTTGCCGGTTACAATGAGATATCAGTCAGACGCTTGATTGGCAGGGATGGCGTATCACAGTACATGCTCAATGGCACACGCTGCCGACGCAAGGATGTTCGCGACCTGTTTCTGGGTACCGGCCTTGGCTCCCGAAGCTATTCTATTATTGAGCAGGGCATGATTTCACAGGTGGTTGATGCCGGTCCGGATGATCTTCGCTCGCATCTTGAGGAAGCAGCGGGTATATCCCGTTACAAAGAGCGCCGCAAGGAAACCGAGCGCCGTATCAAGCACACGCGGGAGAATCTTGACCGTTTGATGGATTTGCGTGATGAAATCAGCAGTCATTTGAGTCGCCTCAAACGGCAGGCTAATGCAGCAGAGCGCTATCGGAAACTGAAAATTGAACAGCGCGAACTGCAGTCAAACATGCTGGCCCTGCAATGGTCGGGCTTTCAGAATGATGCTGAACTGGGCCTTACCGGCCTGGCGGTACAGGAAACAGCCATGCAGGAGCAGGTCGCTGAACAGCGCGCTGCTGAAGCCCGCATGGAAGAAATTCATCAGCAGCAGACCGGTGCCGGTGATGCATTTAACAAGGTTCAGGGTGAACTTTACGCTGTTGGCAGTGATATCGCCCGGCTTGAGCAGACCATTCAGCACAGTCGTGAGTTACAGAGGCGGCAGAAAAAGGAATATGACGAAACCTCCGGTGCCCTGCAGGATATGGAAAAGCACATGGTACTGGACAGGGCACAGGTTGAAGATCTGACCACCCGCCTGGCAGAGGTTGAGCCTGCGCTGGTAAAAGCCCGTGAAGAAGAACAGAAGGCGGATGCAGAAATGCACAGCGCCGAGAGCGAAGTCCAGACCTGGCAGGAAAGCCTTGAGAAACACCACGTCAAAAATAATGAATTGAACCGCAAGGCGGACAGTTTGCGGGCCACGGTGGCAATGCTTGACGGTCGCATGCTGGATGCAGGAACCCGTCTGAAAAACCTGGCGAGTGAATCTGAAGGTACCGATACAGCCGATCTGAGCCGTGAATTGGTTGATCTGGAAAAGCAGGGCAGTGAAGTCGCCGGACAACTGGCAACGCAGCAGAAACTGTTGGAAACTGAGCGCAGTAATGTTGATCAGCAGCGTCAGTCGTTACGTGACACAACGGCCAGGCAACATGAGTTGCAGGGAGAACTTAACCGGCGCGAAGGGCGGTTGGAATCCCTCAAAGCCCTGCAACAGGCAGCACGTGAGAGCGGTGCCGGTGTTGAGTGGCTTGAATCCAACGGTCTTAAAGCGGCTCCAAGGCTGGTTGAGCAACTGGATGTGCAAAAAGGCTGGGAAGCTGCCGTTGAAACCGTGCTGGGTTTTTGGCTGGATTCGGTCGTGGTCGATGACGTGGCTGCTTTGTCCTCCGCTCTCGGTGAGTTGACCAGCGGTAGTGTTGAACTGACTTTGCTGGACAATGCCCGTTCGGGAGTCCGGGCGGTTGCCGGTAGCCTGGCTGAAAAAGTGACGGCCCCGGATGCCATTATCTCCCAGCTTAACCAGGTACAGATTGCCAATTCACTGGAAGCGGCATTCAAGTCAGTTGCTGCCGGCAAGCAGCAGGCATCGGTGATAACCGTTGACGGACACTGGCTGGGCTGCGGTTGGGTCAGGGTTGCCGGCAGTCAATCCGGCCAGGCGGGTATGCTGGCCCGCAAACAGGAGATTAAATCCCTGGCGGCAGAAATTGCAGATCTGCAAAAACAATGGTCAACCCTTCGGGATGCCAACCAGCTTGAGCGTGATGCATTGCCGGGTGTCGAGCAAGTCATCAAAGAGTTGCAACAGCAGGTGAATGAACTGCACCGGGGAAAATCTGACCTTGCCAGTCGTCTGGGTGCCGGTCGGGCCCGTATAGAAGACCTTGGTGGGCGGCAGAAAAAAATTGCCGATGAGTCTGCCAGCTTGCAGAAACAGAATAATGATGACCAGCAACAGATCAAGTCCTCGCGCTCAGCGCTTGCAACAGTGGTTGAAGGCATGGCCGGCACTGAGAAAGAGCGCTCCACGCTTGATGCGCAGCGCAAATCCTTGCTCGAGCGCAGGGACAATGCCCGCAGAACATCAAGTGATGCACGTAATTTACGACACGAACTGGCTCTGAAAACCGAATCACGGCGGGCCAGCCTTGACTCTCTGCGGCAATCCCTGCAACGAATGGATACCCAGTTCAGCCATCTGCAGCAGCGCTATCTTGATCTGAGTGAACAGATTGCACAGACCGAGGACCCGGAACAAAAACACAAACAGGACATGGACAGCCTTCTGCAATCACGTATTGAGGTTGAGCAGCGTCTCGGTGAGGCCAGGACAGCTTTACAACAGCTTGAAGAGAACTACCGGAAACTGGATGCGGAACGACAACAGTCAGCCAGGCATGTTGAGGAAATTCGTGGCTCGCTGGAAAAGGCCCGTCTGCAACAACAGGAAGTGGAACTGAATGCGCGTGGTCTGCAAAGACAGGTAGAGCAAATGGGGCACGAGGTGAAGGAATTGGCTGATGCCTTGCCTGATGATGCCGATGAAAACACCTGGCAAGAGACGCTTGAACGCCTGGAAGTAAGGATCACCCGCCTTGAACCTGTAAATCTCGCGGCGATTTCCGAGTACGAAGAGGAGCTCAAGCGCAAAGAATACCTGGACGCACAGAATGACGATCTGAACAGTGCGCTGGAAACGCTGGAAAATGCAATCAAGAAAATCGACCGCAAAACACGCACGCGATTCAAGGACACCTTTGAGAATGTGAACAAGGGCATCCAGGAACTGTTCCCGAAATTATTCGGCGGCGGGCACGCATACCTGGAATTAACCGGTGATGATCTTCTGACCACCGGTGTCGCCATTATGGCGCGACCACCGGGCAAGCGTGTCAGTAATATTCATTTATTATCCGGTGGTGAAAAAGCGCTGACAGCCGTATCATTTGTATTTTCAATATTCAGACTGAATCCGGCACCATTTTGTATGCTCGATGAGGTGGACGCGCCACTGGATGACGCCAATGTTGCACGCTTCACCGATATGGTGAAAGAAATGTCTGAAACAGTGCAATTCATCGTGGTCACACATAATAAAATCACCATGGAAATGGCACATCAACTCAGTGGTGTCACGATGCGGGAGCCGGGTGTGTCGAGACTGGTTCAGGTGGATATTGCAGAAGCTACAAAATTTGCCGGCGATTAAAAATTTGTTGGAGTTACAGGACCCGTTAACATTATGGATATTTCAAATCTCCGCTGGATATTGATCATTGTCGGCGTTGTCATCATTGCGGGCATTGTCCTGTTCGGCAACCCGGATAGAAAACGCAAACCACGCGCTTCGCGCAAACGCATTCATGCGGCACGGGTTCGGCAAGAACCTGCACTGGATGGCGAGACGGACGATTCCGATGATGGGCATGATGCCAGGCAAACCGAGCTGGCAATAGAGGGTGCGCTTGAGAATGAAGGTCGCCTTGAGCCGAGTTTTGATTCGGCTGAGGACGACAATGTGCGGGAACAAGAGCCGTCGATCCCGGATGTGCCACCGCCGGACAAAATTGTCACATTATTTCTGAAGGCCCGTGACAATCACTTTATTACCGGTGTGGACCTGCTGAATGTCTCTCTTAAGTCAGGACTGGTGTTTGGTGAACAGGGCATATTTCACCGGATACACGAGGAAGACCTGGATCCCGTGTTCAGCATGGCTAACCTGACCAACCCGGGAACTTTTGATAAAACTGCCTGGAATACGCTTGAAACCAAGGGAGTTACCATGTTTATGACTCTGCCCGGGCCGAAGAATGCCCTGGATGCCTGGGACTCAATGCTGGCGACCAGTCGCAGGTTGGCAGAATTGTTGCACGCGGATCTGCTGGACGATACGCACGAGGTATTCACCCGTCAGCGTTCACTCCAGATCAAAGAAGAATTACGCGAATATGAGCGGCAGAAAAAAGAACAATCATGACCCCGTCAGACATGTCACATAGTGTGGCACAGCAGCGTTCCGGGCAACTGCGTGATTTAATCGAACAGCATAATTATCGTTACTACGTTCTGGATGATCCGGAAGTTCCGGATGCCGAATACGATCGCCTGATGCGCGAACTGGAGTCGGTCGAATCCAGTTATCCCGACCTGGTTTCGCCTGACTCGCCGACACAACGCGTCAGTGGCACGCCGATGGATGGCTTTGATGAGCTTCGACACCGTGTTCCGATGCTGTCATTGGCCAATGCATTTTCAAATGAAGAAGTCGGCGATTTCTATACCCGCGTGGCAAAAGGACTGGAGTGCGAACCAATCACATTTGCCGCAGAGCCCAAACTGGACGGTGTTGCTATTTCCCTGACATACATCGCCGGTGTGCTGACAACCGCCGCAACCCGGGGTGATGGTGAACGGGGCGAGGATGTAACGGCTAATGTGCGCACCATTCGTGCAGTGCCACTGAAGTTGCGCGGTACAGGGTGGCCGGACCTGTTGGAAGTGCGTGGTGAAATTTACATGCCACGCAAGGGCTTTGACGCATTTAATCGCAAGGCCCTGGAACGTGGCGAGAAGCCGCTGGTAAACCCACGTAATGGCGCTGCGGGCAGTCTGCGGCAACTGGATTCACAATTGACAGCAAAACGTCCACTGGCATTTTTTGCCTATGCCACACCCACCCGCGATCAACTCCCCGACAACCAGTTTGACACGCTTATGCGTTTGCGGGAGTGGGGTTTTCCTGTCAACCCTGAAGTCAGGCGAATCGACGGCTTGCAGGGCTGTCTGGATTACCATGCCGACACTGAGCAAAGGCGCGCACGGCTTGGTTATGATATTGATGGGGTGGTCTACAAGGTGGACAATTTCATACAGCAGGATATTCTCGGTTTCATCAGCCGGGCACCCCGCTGGGCGCTGGCGCATAAGTTTCCGGCCGAGGAAGAAATTACCCGTTTACTGGCGATCGATATCCAGGTCGGACGTACTGGTGCACTGACGCCGGTAGCACGCCTGGAACCAGTATTTGTTGGTGGTGTTACGGTTACCAATGCCACCTTGCATAATGAAGATGAGATCCTTCGTAAGGATGTCCGCGTCGGTGACTACGTGGTGGTCCGCAGGGCGGGGGACGTGATTCCCGAGGTAGCCCGTGCAATTCACTCACGACGCACAGGTGAGCTACCTGCATTCCGTATGCCCGGCACCTGCCCGGATTGTGGTTCCGCAGTGGAGCGTATTGAGGGTGAAGCGGTGGCCCGCTGCACGGGCGGATTGACCTGTCCCGCGCAAAGAAAGCACGGCATTCGCCATTTCGCGACCCGCAAGGCAATGGATATCGAAGGCCTGGGAGATAAGCTGGTAGACCAGCTTGTTGAAGCCGGCTTGGTGCATTCCGTAGCCGACCTGTATCACCTGACGCATGAACAGCTTTCTTCGTTGGAACGGATGGGTGGTAAATCAGCCAAAAACCTGTTGCTGGCCCTTGAAGCCAGTAAAAAACCACCTTTGGATCGTTTGTTATACGCGCTGGGTATCCGCGAGGTCGGTGAGGTAACTGCACATTCCCTGGCTGTACATTTCGGCACCATGGAAGCCTTGCAACAGGCTGACGAAGAAACCCTGACCTCAGTCAGTGATGTTGGACCCATTGTTGCCAGCCATGTCGCGGCCTTTTTCGCGCAGGAAAACAACCGCGAGGTGATCCAGGCCTTGAAAGAGGCTGGCGTTGACTGGCAAGCGCTGGAAGATCTTACAGGAGAGCAGCCACTGGATGGTCAGACCTGGGTCATAACTGGATCTCTGTCAATGCCCAGGATTCATTTCAAAAATCAGCTGGAAGCACTGGGTGCAAAAGTTTCCGGCAGTGTATCGGGAAAAACCAGCGTGGTGCTCGTTGGCGAGGCGGCAGGTTCAAAACTAGTGAAAGCAAAAAAGCTCGGGGTGAGTGTTATGTCGGAAACTGAGTTTTTAGAACATCTGCAAAGTTTGTAAAAGAATCGTCATCCAGAAGTGACGCTTTCATCTCCGCGAAAGTGGTGCTATTTATTTAAAATGATATCTCGTCTTAATCACGTACTTCTCTTAATTCTTATCCATGAACTGAAAACGATAAACCGGTGCGGGAAGTTTCTCGGTGGTGACAAAAATTGACTTACCATCAACCGAATAGGCAACAGCCTCGTTCTGAGGTGCCGGTGGGCCGACCACTTCCTGGGGCTTTCTTTGCATTGCCGTGATCCAGTCTTCACCTTCTTGGCGGTGAAAACGGTACAGGCTGCGGTAGGAGATGACGACGGCTTCTGTGCCATCGGCTGATATATCCAGCCCGGTGGGTTGAGAAATCCACTCCGTTCTGCCTCCCCACTTGGCGCGGTCTTTGACAGTGGGAGGGCGAAAGGCTGTGATAGTGCCAAGGAATTTCAGTTCAGCTTCTTTTTCGCCGAGCGCAGTCTGCAGGTCGATCGCATACAGGCGGGCAGGTTTGTCACGCTTGGTTAATAGCAAGATCTGCCTGCTAACCGGATCATAGGACATTGCCTCACAATCACGCGCGCCATCCGGGTAAGTCAGTTCCACTTTGTGCTCCCGCTCCAGACGCCCGGAGTAACGACCGTGCTTGCCGGGTGAGGGTTCTTTGGTAAAGTGAAGCGTGATGTGTTTTCGTTTTGAACCATTATCGCCAATATCACCGATAACCAGCCAGCGACCATCATCAACCGGTACGGAAGTGATATCTTCCCAGTCCTTGTTTTTGCCGGGTTTGAGGGTCATTTTGCCCCGGTCATTGCCGTTTTCACCGATAACAAAGACCTCTGGTTTGCCATCGTCATTGTGTGAGAAAAAATCACCTTTGTGTGAGTAACTGGCTTGTAAGCCACTGGCTTCTATCAGTTTGGCGGCTTCAATAGAACCCGTTTTTTCCAGCAGAACCGGCGGTGGGGTGATGTTACTGGAGCTGTTGTCAATTTGTGCGTCACAGGCGACTAGCAGGGCGCATACAGCTATCAGGCACAGGCTGTCAGCACATCGAGACTGTTTACCTGGCATTATATTTGAACTTCTGGCCACCGACGCTGGCTTCATACATCAAGCCACCTTCTGCGACGGTGAAAACAGCGACTCCTTTATCATAATTAGCATCAGCGGACGCACCTGCTGTTAACGCAACAGCAGACACCTGCGCACCCATTTCAAAATTGCCACGGGTGAAATGATCAAAGGCGGTCTTGTCTTTAAACATGATGAATTCAGCATAAACCTGGCCACCAAGCTGAAAGCCGATGGTTACTTGCGACATTGAAGTTTTACCGACGGTACTGTCACCGCGGATAACAATACCCTTGCCATGTGCGCCACCGATGCCGATACCACCTTTTGCGACCCTCGGGAAAACTGCATAGGCATAGGCCGAGTCAAACCATTGCGCCAGCGCAGGGTCTTTATCCCTGGCCTTTATCAGGGCTTGTGCGGTTGATAATTCCAGCGCGTTACTGGTATCAGGTTCCCAGGCCAGTGCAAACGAAGTTACAAAATTCATGCTCAGGGCAAGCAAAATCACACAAAAATTCTTCATCATATTTCCAATAAAGTGGTCACGGTAAGAGCTTTGACAACGCGTTAATATAGTTGATTCCGGAGGTGGTTACAAAGTTTTCCATTGGTCACTAACGGATGGCTGAGTACCTAATTATAGCGGGTAAACCAACCGGTAATACTGTAGCGCGGATTAGGTGCGAATGCGGTCACTGCAGAGACGGAATGCGGCACCGGCACCTTGAACAGTGTGAGGCTGTTAAAGCGAGGTATGAATGTATCGGTGACCCGGTGCCGGTCGTCCAGGAAGTGGGTCAAACCACCAAAATCAGCATCCCAGTTACGGGTGAAATTGAACACATAAGCCATGTGGCGTTTTTCAAACGGACTGCTGTCCACATGCTCCTTCAGGAAATGCCCGGGCAGGTAACGGGCAGCGTGGCAATCTACCCGGTTAAAAACCTGATCACCACTTACTTGCCGGATAAAATTGAAATACTCATCTGAACCTGCAAAATCCAGGAATGTTTGCAGAAACAATTGTGGATCCTGACCTTTACGGCGGGCATCAAGAACGTCATAGCCGTTGTACAGGTAATGAAAATTATCCCTGGCTTCTTCATGTACCCTGTCAATCAGTGTCTGCTTTTGCTCTTCAGTCATGACCGCCCATTGCCGGGGGTAAATTCTGCCGACCACTTCAGGTCCCTTACCTTTGTGGTTGTAGTACATCACACGCCAGGGTACATCGTTGTCCATGCAGGTGAAGACCTGGCTGGCAAAATCTTCTGTCAGTACGTTGGAGATACGGATCTTGCCATTGCGGCGAAATTCGGCTGCCAACGAAGTCAGATCCAGTTCCGGATTAATTCTCGGTGGGGTCATATTCATTGTCGTGCATTTTACAATACGAAATGGCATTGACCAGGCTAATTTGAATATGGAAATAAAAAAAGGATTGCGAAAATTCGCAACCCTTTGTTTTATTTGGCTCCCCGAGATGGACTCGAACCAACGACCTAGTGATTAACAGTCACCCGCTCTAACCAACTGAGCTATCGGGGAATT
>Ga0164313_10004430_pt1 | contig 12503 bp, 9 predicted proteins | sample GuaBasSedimGuay4_FD_113735 | JGI IMG/M metagenome (GOLD analysis project Ga0164313, IMG submission 113735) | Subseafloor sediment microbial communities from Guaymas Basin, Gulf of California, Mexico - Guay4, Core 4569-4, 0-3 cm | ecosystem: Environmental > Aquatic > Marine > Hydrothermal vents >... | reverse complement strand
TGTGCTGCCCCGCCAGCTCCGGCGATAATGCATTTTAGACCTCTGGCTCTTGCCTCTTCAGCATACTGGTATAACAAGTCAGGCGTTCGATGGGCAGAAACAACTTTTGCTTCATAGGGAATGTCCATATCTTTCAATTGTTGACAGGCATTCTTCATAACCTCCCAATCACTATTGCTTCCCATCACCACACCAACAATCGGTGTGCCAACAATAGGTGCACCAGCTACTATTTTTTCATTGTTACTCATAAGTACTCATTATTTTCTTGTGCCCAATTTTATAAAAATATATTAAATTGCTTAAAAATCGTCCGTTATATAAACAGAAAAAGGACGGCGATGCCGTCCTCTTTCATATCAGAGAGAATTCTCTCTTTTTCTTAATCTAATGAGATCCTGTTACCAGGATCCTTAAATTAAGAAATTTTAGGATCAAGTTCACCACTTGCATAGCGACTAATCATAGCTTCTAAAGTCTGAACTTTAATCTTAGATGCATGACCAGCAGCACCAAATGCTTCATAACGTGCTACACAAATATCCTTCATTGCCGCTGTTGAAGCTTTAAGGAATTTACGTGGGTCAAAGTTAGAGGTATTTTCAGACAGGAATTTACGCACTGCGCCAGTTGATGCCATACGTAAGTCAGTATCGATGTTTACTTTACGAACACCATTCTTGATACCTTCAACAATTTCTGCAACAGGTACACCATAAGTCTGGCCCATATCACCACCATAATTATTGATGATTTCCAGCCATTCCTGAGGTACTGAAGAAGAACCATGCATAACCAGGTGGGTATCAGGAATGCGCTTGTGAATTTCAACGATACGGTCAATACGTAAAACGTCGCCTTCTGGTACTTTAGTGAATTTATAAGCGCCATGTGAAGTACCGATAGCAATTGCTAAAGCATCAACACCTGTTTCTTTTACAAAAGTAGCCGCTTCTTCCGGGTCAGTCAACAGCTGATCCATGTCCAGCTTACCTTCAGCACCATGGCCGTCTTCTTCGCCCATCATACCAGTTTCCAGTGAACCTAAACAACCTAACTCACCTTCAACAGAAACACCACCGGCATGAGCCATTTTAACTACTTCCAGAGTAGTGTTGACATTGTATTCAAAGCTGGAAGGTGTTTTCATGTCCGCTTCTAAAGAGCCATCCATCATTACTGAGGTAAAGCCTGACTGGATAGAACGTAAACATACTGCTGGCTCAGAGCCATGATCCTGGTGCATAACAACAGGAATATGAGGATACATTTCTACTGCTGCTGAAATCATGTGACGCAGGAATGGTTCGCCTGCATAAGAACGTGCACCGGCTGAACCCTGCATAATAACCGGAGAATCTGTTTGATCAGCCGCCTGCATAATAGCATGCACCTGTTCCATGTTATTTACGTTAAAAGCTGGTAGACCAAAGCTGTTTTCTGCAGCATAGTCCAGTAATTGACGCATTGAAATCAAGGCCATTTTGATTCTCCTGTCTTATTAAATAAGAGTTTAAATAAAAGTTTAAAATAAGAGTGTTTATCTATAATCTGTTCTAAATTTTATGCTGAAGCATCTCATCCAAATAACCCTGTTAAAATGAGTCCATGAAATGAGACACCTGATTTAGTCGTCAAAGTCAGGCTGAACTAAGTCACCTACTTTAACAATTTTCATTGCATTAGTACCGCCCATCACACCCGCTAAATCACCTTTGGTAATGACTACCAGGTCACCATCTCTGACAGAACCACGGCGTTTTAATTCATCAACGACTTCCATATTAAGTGCTGCATGGTCAGTTGTGTTGATATCAAAGCTAACCGGTACAACACCACGATAAAGTGTTACTTTACGGCGTGTATCAACATGCCCGGTAAACGCAAAAATGGGAATACCTGAGCCAATTCGAGACATCCATAATGGCGTAGAACCTGATTCGGTCAGGGCAACAATGGCTTTCACCTTTAAGTGATTAGCGGTATACATTGTCGACATAGCAATCGCTTCATCAATATGACTGAATTCTGTATGAATTCGATGATCTGACTGACTTGCCTGGCGCTGTTTTTCTGCCTCACGGCAAATCCTGTCCATCGCAATAATTGCTTTTTCAGGGAATTTACCCGCAGCTGTTTCAGCGGATAACATCACTGCATCCGTACCATCTAATACGGCATTAGCCACATCAAAGACTTCTGCTCTGGTGGGGATCTGGTTTTCAATCATGGATTCCATCATTTGAGTTGCCGTAATAACGACTCGATTCATGGTTCTTCCCAGACTGATAAGACGTTTTTGAATGGGGGGTAATGCCGCATCACCAATTTCCACACCCAAATCACCACGAGCAATCATAATGGCATCAGAAGCTTCAATAATCTCTTCAATGCAAGTCAGTGCTTCAGCGCGTTCGATCTTTGCCACAAGACCACCATGACCGCCGGCTTGTCTGAAGAGTTTTCGAGCCAGATGAATATCATCCGCACAAACGGGAAATGAAACAGCCAGATAATCCGCTCCCATCTGGGCTGCTGTTTTAATATCATCTTTGTCTTTGTCACTGAGAGCTGCGGCTGAAAGACCACCACCCTGCAGGTTAATGCCTTTTCTATCGGATAATTTACCACCGACTACGACCCGGCAAACCACTTCTTTGTCTTCAATGTGATCAACCCAAAAAACCAGACGACCATCATCAACTAACAGGTTGTCACCACGCTTAACATCATCAACTAAATCTTTATAACTGATGCCGATACGGTTTTGATCACCATCACCGTTGGCCAGACCTGCATCAAAAGTAAATTCATCACCTTCAGATAATTCGATTGGACCATCTCGAAAACGTTCAATACGAATCTTAGGCCCCTGTAAATCAGCAAGCACTCCAACCTGACGTCCAAAAGCTCTGGCGCGCGTGCGAAGTTTTTCGGCACGAGATAAGTGCTCTTCTGCAGTTCCATGCGAAAAATTAATACGCACCACATCAACACCGGCTTCTATGATCTTATCTAAGACTTTAGGATCATCTGTTGCCGGGCCAAGTGTCGCTAAAATTTTTGTCCGTCTAAACATTTATTCTCTACATTATTTAAGTAAAAAGTTCAATTAACCTTTAGCGCGTTCTTCCAGGATAGCAACTGCGGGTAATTTTTTGCCTTCAAGAAATTCAAGAAATGCACCACCGCCAGTTGAAATATAAGACACCTTATCTGAAATACCATATTTATCCACTGCCGCCAGGGTATCACCACCACCAGCAATTGAAAAGGCAGGTGATTCAGCAATAGCCAATGAAATAGCCTTAGTACCTTCACCAAATTGATCGAATTCAAAAACGCCAACAGGGCCATTCCAGACAATAGTACCGGCTTTCATAATGACATCTGCCAGTGCTTTCGCACTTTCAGGACCAATATCGAAAATCATATCATCATCAGTCGTTTCATCCACATTTTTTAATGTCGCTTCTGCTGTTTCCGCAAACTCTTTTGCACAGACAACATCGGTAGGCACAGGGATATCACCACCACGCGCGATGGCATCCATTTTCAATTTCTTAGCCGTTTCAACCAGATCTTCTTCATACAGTGATTTGCCGACATTGTGGCCATCAGCTGCGATAAAGGTATTGGCAATACCACCACCAACAATCAATTGGTCAACAATTTTAGACAGAGATTCTAAAACAGTCAGTTTTGTTGAAACTTTTGAACCACCAACGATGGCAACCATTGGACGTGCAGGCTTATCCAGTGCTTTGCCAAGCGCTTCTAATTCACCTGCCAGTAAAGGACCGGCACAAGCTGTTGGTGCAAATTGAGACGCGCCATAAGTAGAACCTTGCGCACGATGCGCAGTACCAAAGGCATCCATTACAAAAACATCACATAATGCTGCATATTTTTTTGCTAAATCTTCGGCATTTTTCTTTTCGCCGACATTAAAGCGAACATTTTCTAATAAAACCACTTCACCATCAGCAACATCGACACCATCGAGGTAATCTTTTACCAAACGAATGTCTTTACCCATTAAACCTGACATGTGTTCAGCGACGGGTGCCATAGAGAATTCTTCGTTGTATTCACCTTCTGTTGGACGTCCAAGGTGAGACATCACCATGACTTTAGCACCTGCTTTCAAAGCTAACTCGATAGTTGGTAAAGATGCTTTGATACGCTTGTCTGAAGAAACCTTGCCATCTTTAATAGGTACATTTAAGTCCTGGCGGATAAGTACACGTTTTCCAGATAAGTCTAAATCGCTCATTTTAATAACAGACATGCGAATTCCTCTTGCGAATTTGTGAAAAATTATAATAACTATTTAAATACTTTCTATGACAAGCCAGACTAAAATATTCAAACGGTATTTAAATAGTGACTATATAATGGACTTATAAACAAAGAGCACAAAGGCTTTCACCGTTATGCTCTTGTATTGCATAAGTCAGGCGTTAAATAAAAATTCCTGACTTATGCTTTTTTGCTTAGTTAGCAGCAACATGCTCAACAAAACGTAGCATGTTACAAGTGTAACCATACTCGTTGTCATACCATGCAACTACTTTAACGAAAGTGCCGTCAAGTGCAATACCAGCGCCTGAATCAAAGATTGAAGAGAAGCCAACACCACGGAAATCAGTTGAAACAACTTTTTCATCTGTGTAACCCAGAGTCTTGCTCATTTCACCCGTCTCTGAAGCCGCTTTCATCGCTGCACAGATGTCGTCATAAGTTGCTTCTTTGTCCAATTCAACAGTTAAGTCAACAACCGAAACATCAGAAGTAGGTACGCGGAAAGCCATGCCTGTTAATTTGCCATTCAGTTCTGGTAAAACAACTCCAACAGCCTTAGCCGCACCCGTTGAAGAAGGAATGATATTCTCAAGAATACCACGACCACCACGCCAGTCTTTCATTGAAGGACCGTCAACAGTTTTCTGAGTTGCAGTTGCAGCGTGAACAGTCGTCATAAGACCGCGTTTGATGCCCCAGTTATCGTTCAGAATTTTAGCAACAGGAGCTAAACAGTTTGTGGTACAAGACGCAGCAGAAACAATTGCCTGACCTGCATACTCAGAGTGGTTAACACCATAAACGAACATTGGAGTACCATCTTTAGAAGGAGCAGATTGAACGACTTTCTTACAGCCTGCATCAATGTGCTTCTGACAGCTTTCTTCAGTCAGGAAGAAACCAGTACAATCGATAACGATATCAGCGTCAACATCACCCCATTTCAAATCAGAAGGATCACGTTCTGCTGTTAAACGGATTTTCTTACCGTCAACAATCATTGCACCTTCTTCTGCAGTAACATCATGGTCAAAACGACCGTGAACCGAGTCATATTTCAGCATGTAGGCAAGATAATCAGCACTTAACAAATCATTAATACCAACGATTTCAATATCGCTGAACTCGTTATAAACTGCACGGAATACCATACGACCGATACGACCAAAACCATTAATACCGACTTTTATAGTCATGAACTATTCTCCTAAATCTTGATTAAAATTTAAATTATTTTGATAAATATATTATGTTTACTTCTGTTTCCAGCTAAAGGCCATTTAGCTTACCTTAGTTTAAGTAAGTTAGAGCCTTCAGCTTCTCTTAGACAAAAGTTAAATAAGAGTGCTTTCGACTGTTTTAACAACGTTATCAACAGTGAAACCAAACTCTTCAAACAAAATATTTGCAGGTGCAGACTCACCAAAGTGATCGATACCAACAACGGCATCAGCGTACTTATACCAGGCATCAGTCACAGCCGCTTCAACAGCAACTGTTGGCACACCTTTAGTTAGTACAGATGCTTTATAGTCTGCATCCTGTGCATCAAAGATATTCGTTGAAGGCATTGAAACAACACGAACTTTCTTAGCAGACATCTGCTCTGCTGCACCCATAGCCAGCTGAACCTCAGAACCAGTACCGATAATAATCGCATCTGGAGTACCATCACAATCTTTAAGAATGTAACCACCCTTAGTGATATCAGCAATCTGAGCATCAGTACGTGTTTGATGAGGCAAACCCTGACGAGAGAAGATCAAGCAAGATGGACCTGTTGCACGTTCTACAGCCTGTTGCCATGCAACGGCTGATTCAACCGCATCACATGGACGCCATACGGCCATATTTGGAATCATACGCATAGTTGGAATTTGTTCAACAGCCTGGTGTGTTGGACCATCTTCACCCAGACCAATTGAGTCGTGAGTATAAACAAAGATAGAACGAATTTTCATCAATGCCGCCATACGTAATGCATTACGTGCATATTCAGAGAACATTAAGAAAGTTGCACCAAATGGAATCAGACCACCGTGCAGTGTAATACCATTCATAATGGCTGACATGGCAAACTCACGAACACCATAGTTGACGTAGTTAAAGACGTCATTACAACACATTTGTTTGTAACCAGACCATTCAGTCAGATTAGAACACCCCAGGTCAGCTGAACCACCAAACAATTCAGGTAACATTGGCGAGTATGCTTCGATACTGGCTAATGAAGCCTGACGTGTTGCAGGACTCTTAGCATCTGCATTCACTTGTGCAATGTATTTTGCAGAATTGTCAGCCCAATCAGCTGGTAAATCACCCGCCATACGACGTTCAAACTCAGCAGCCAATTCCGGGTGTGCTGTTTTATAGGCAGCAAATTTGTCATTCCATGCAGCTTCTACTGCTGCACCTTTCTCTTTTGCATCCCAGCCCTGGTAAACATCTTCAGGCACTTCAAAAGCACCGTGATCCCAACCAAGGGCGGCTTTTGTCAGATTAATTTCTTCTTCACCTAATGGTGCACCGTGACATGCATGACTGCCTGCTTTATTTGGTGAGCCAAAACCAATAGTTGTTTTACAACAAATCATGGTTGGCTTGTCTGTCATGGCTTTAGCCGTTTCAGTTGCTTTTAAGAGTTCTTCAGGATTATGACCATCAACATCGGCAATAACATGCCAGCCATAAGATTCAAAACGCTTAGGCGTATCATCAGTAAACCAGCCTTCAACGTGTCCATCGATGGATATACCGTTATCATCCCAGAATGCAATCAAACTGCCCAGACCTAAAGTACCGGCCAGTGAACAGGCTTCATGAGAAATACCTTCCATTAAACAACCATCACCTAAAAACACATAAGTGTTATGATCAACAATAGTGTGACCTTTCTGATTGAATTCAGCCGCTAATGCTTTCTCAGCAATAGCCATACCAATGGCATTAGTAATACCCTGACCTAAAGGACCCGTTGTTGTCTCAACACCTGGCGCATACCCGTATTCTGGGTGACCAGGAGTTTTTGAATGCAGTTGACGGAAGCTCTTCAGATCGTCAATGGATAAATCATAACCAGTTAAGTGTAACAATGAATAAATCAGCATTGAGCCATGGCCATTTGACAAGACGAAACGGTCACGATTTGCCCAATTAGGATTGGTCGGGTTGTGAGTCATAAAGTCATTCCACAGCACTTCTGCGATATCAGCCATACCCATTGGCGCACCTGGGTGGCCTGAGTTTGCTTTTTGTACGGCATCCATACTTAATGCACGAATAGCATTGGCTAGTACCTTACGATCTGGCATATGATTCTCCTGGAATTAAGGACGTTTTCAATTAAAAATTTTGAGTCGCATTGTCTCTTATATAAGTTAAGACAGCAACTTTTCGGGGCTTTTTCCCCAACAAAAACTGCCCGCTACACAAAGCGGTTTAGGGAATATAATAGAAATCATGTATAAAGTACAACTTTATTTTTTAATAGTTTACATAAAGAAACACTTATACCTGACCTTGTGAGAAAATGCGCAGAAAAAAGCTATTTCCATTTTATAGAACATCCCATACCTGGAATTTGTTCTGCAGGGCCTTTGCCAGTTTGAGCAACCTGCTTCATTGCTGCGAATAAATCTCTTTTGACATCACTGGCCGCAGTTTCTTTTCTGGAGGCATCCAGTCTGCCACGGTATTGTAATTTAAGTTCGGCATTGTAACCAAAAAAGTCCGGAGTACACACCGCACCATATTGCTTTGCCACCGCCTGCGATAAATCCACTAAATAGGGAAAAGAGAAAGCGGATTTCTGTGCTAACTGACGCATATTTTCGGGTGAGTCTTCTGCATATTGAGAGGCATCATTGGACATAATCGCAACACTATTGACTCCCAGGGCTCTTAATTCATTTGTGTCACGAACCAGGCGCGCCAGTATGGCTTTGACATAAGGACAATGATTACAGATAAACATGACTACCAGGCCATTTTCACCCCGACAATCCTGCAGGTTCCATAGCTTGCCGTTAATGTCCGGCAAAGAAAAATCTATTGCCTGTTCATCAAATGCACAGATTGGTGTTTCCAGACTGACCATTTTTATTCCTTCTATTTTCAATGAGATTGATTATTCCAGGTTTTAAGGGACTTGGCATTTATTAAAGTACCAATCTTGATTGTTTATTTTAATTTTTGCCAAGTCCCTAAGCCGGGTTATTCTACCCGCAATAATACCGAGCATAATATACCGACAATACTATTTTATACCGACATATTACTAAAAAGTATGAAATTATTTCAATCCTGACGTACAATTCATTAAAAATATTTAAAGTTGTCTCAATAAAGTCTAAAATTGTTGATTAAATCAAATTTACTCTAACTGGTTTCCATCCTTTTATGGATGGACACTAACTATATCATATCTATTAATTGCTAAATAACAGGAATCTTTATGGCCACTAGCCACTTATTTACTTCTGAATCCGTTTCTGAGGGACATCCTGACAAAATGGCTGATCAAATATCTGATGCCGTTCTCGATGCCATTTTAACTGATGATAAAAACGCACGGGTCGCCTGTGAAACTATGATTAACACCGGCATGGTCATTCTATCCGGTGAAATTACCACTTCATCCTATGTCGATATGCAGCAAATTGTACGTAATACTGTAAAGGAGATTGGTTATAACCACTCTGATATGGGATTTGATTATCAATCCTGTGCAGTTCTGACCTCCATTGACAAGCAGTCTGCTGATATTGCCATGGGTGTTGATGAAACAGATGGACATGCACAGGGTGCTGGCGATCAGGGTATGATGTTCGGTTATGCCAGCAATGAAACTGAGGTGTTAATGCCTGCCCCGATTTCCGTTGCACACCAGCTAGTTAAACGTCAGGCTCTGGTCAGAAAAAGCGGTATTCTTAGCTGGCTTCGTCCTGATGCCAAAAGTCAGGTCACTTTCCGCTATGAAAATGATATACCTGTTGGTATTGATGCTGTTGTTTTATCTACTCAGCATGATGATGATGTCAACATAGAAACATTGCGCGAAGCAGTAATGGATGAAATTATTAAACCCATCCTGCCTGAAAAATGGTTATCTAAAGACACCAAATATCATATTAACCCAACAGGTCGCTTTGTCATCGGTGGTCCCGTGGGAGATTGTGGTCTGACCGGACGTAAAATTATTGTTGATACCTATGGTGGTATGGCGCGTCATGGCGGCGGTGCATTCTCAGGCAAGGATCCCTCTAAAGTTGACCGTAGCGCTGCTTATGCAGGTCGCTATGTAGCTAAAAATATCGTTGCAGCAGGTCTGGCTGAACGCTGTGAAATTCAGGTTTCTTATGCAATTGGTGTTTCAGAGCCGACTTCTGTTTCAGTGGATACTTATGGTACCGGTAAAGTGAGTGATGAAAAACTGGTGGCACTAATTGCCGATCATTTTGATTTACGTGCCGGTGGACTGGTTAAAATGCTTGATTTATTACGTCCTATTTACCGCTCCACAGCAGCCTATGGACACTTTGGCCGTGAAGAACCAGAATTTACCTGGGAACGAACTGATAAAGCAGATGCATTGAAAGCAGCTGCAGGTCTGTAAAAGACGCGGCATTCAGCATTTCCACCAACAAACTCAAGAAACAAGAAGTAAGAAACAAAATTAAGGATCTAAAATGAGTACATTTACAGATTATAAAGTAGCAGATATGAGCCTCGCTGAATGGGGACGTAAAGAAATATCAATCGCTGAAATAGAGATGCCGGGCCTGATGGCTTTAAGAGAAGAATATGCCGGACAAAATCCTCTGGCAGGCTGCCGTATCATGGGTAGTATCCATATGACCATTCAAACAGCGGTATTAATTGAAACACTGGTCAATTTAGGTGCGGAAGTGCGCTGGGTTTCCTGTAATATTTTCTCGACTCAGGACCACGCAGCAGCAGCAATTGCAGCACAGGATATCCCGGTATTTGCCTGGAAAGGTGAAACCATTGAAGAATACTGGTGGTGTACAGAACAGGCTTTATTATGGCCTGATGGTAAGCTGCCAAACATGATATTAGATGATGGCGGGGATGCAACCCTATTAGTACACAAGGGCGTAGAGTTCGAAAAGGCAGGCGCTATTCCGGCCACTAAAGATGATGATAATGAAGAATATAAAGCCATTTTAGATGTTTTACGTCGTACTATTAAACCGGGTTCAAATACATGGCAGGACATTGCCGGCAGCGTTAAAGGTGTCACTGAAGAAACTACCACAGGTGTGCACCGTCTGTATGAAATGCAGGAAAAAGGTGAGTTATTATTCCCTGCGATGAATGTCAATGATTCTGCCACAAAATCTAAATTTGATAACCTTTATGGTTGTCGTGAATCATTAATTGACAGTATTAAGCGTGCCACAGATGTCATGATTGCCGGTAAAATTTGTGTTGTTCTGGGTTATGGTGATGTCGGTAAAGGCTGTGCTCAGGCTTTTCGCGGCATGGGCGCAACCGTATGGGTAACAGAGATCGATCCTATCTGTGCATTACAGGCTGCAATGGAAGGCTATCGTGTTGTCGATATGAATGAAGTGGCACCTATGGGTGATATTTTTGTGACCACAACCGGTAATGTCAATGTCATTAATCACGATCACATGCAGACTATGAAAAATGAAGCCATTGTATGTAATATCGGCCACTTTGATTCTGAAATTGATATTGCTTCTCTAGAAAAATATGAGTGGGAAGAGATTAAACCTCAGGTTGATCATGTTATTTTCCCTGATGGCAAGAAGATTATTATCCTGGCAAAAGGTCGCCTGGTAAATCTTGGCTGTGCTACAGGTCACCCCAGCTTTGTCATGTCTGCCTCATTTACCAACCAGGTAATGGCTCAGATTGAATTTTATACCAATGCTGATGCCTATGAAAATAAAGTGTATATCTTACCTAAAATATTAGATGAAAAAGTAGCTCACTTACACCTGATGAAAATTGGTGCTAAGTTGACTCTACTGTCTAAAGAACAGGCTGATTATATTAATGTGCCTCAGGAAGGACCTTATAAGGCTGATCACTATCGTTATTAACAGAGGTGTTGGTAGTTAAATCACTGATTTTTCTACCTCGCCAGTCAATCTGACAAAAATACGTAACACGTGAATAATTTAAAGATTTCATCTCATTATGACTAAAGTCCATTATAACCAAGACAAGCAACCCATAAGTTTTGAGTTTTTCCCCACCAAAACTACTGAGGGTGCTGAAAAACTCGCGCTCGTTCGTGATAAATTAAGCGTCCTTAAGCCACTCTATTTTTCAGTGACTTATGGCGCCGGAGGTAGTACTCAGGAGGGGACACTTAACACCGTCAAAAGCATTATGGATGCTGGCTTTTCGGGCGCACCGCACTTATCCTGTATTGGCTCAACCAAAGAGGGGATTAAATCGGTCCTTGATACCTTTATTGACAGAGGAATTAATCGAATAGTTGCTCTAAGAGGTGACTTGCCATCAGGTCACCGTGATGTAGGTGAATTTCGATATGCTAATGAGCTGGTTGAGTTTATTCGCTCAGAAACAGGTGAGCATTTTCATATTGAAGTGGCGGCCTATCCTGAGGTTCATCCTCAGGCTAAAAACGCTCAATCTGATCTGAAAAACTTTATCACCAAAATGGATGCCGGTGCTAATAGTGCCATTACTCAATATTTTTTCAATATTGACTCTTATCTCTATTTTATCGACAGTTGTGAGAAAGCGGGGATGGACAAACCCATTATTCCGGGAATTATGCCTATCACCAATTATTCTCGTCTGGCAGGTTTCTCCGATATGTGTGGTGCAGAAATTCCACGCTGGCTGGCTAAACGCCTGGAAAGCTATGGTGATGATATTGATTCCATTAAAGCCCTTGGACTTGAAGTTATCTCAAAGCTGTGTGAAGGACTTCTGGATGCCGGCGCTCCAGGTTTACATTTTTACACTCTAAATCAAAGTAAAACAACCTTACAAATCTGCCAAAACTTAGGGATGAAAGTAACTGCTTAATCACCAAAGCAGCTATTGGGGAGTGTTTAAAGATCAAGAGAAAAGAAGAGGGGCGCTCGGATAAGTACTACCCACAAGATTGCTCGGTAGACTGGTGCGTCTGCCTGGGGACGCTCAAGCATATCCCTATGGCGCTTGCGAAT
>Ga0164313_10004429_pt1 | contig 12505 bp, 8 predicted proteins | sample GuaBasSedimGuay4_FD_113735 | JGI IMG/M metagenome (GOLD analysis project Ga0164313, IMG submission 113735) | Subseafloor sediment microbial communities from Guaymas Basin, Gulf of California, Mexico - Guay4, Core 4569-4, 0-3 cm | ecosystem: Environmental > Aquatic > Marine > Hydrothermal vents >... | reverse complement strand
CCTCGACGACCATATCCATGCGGCGTTGCGCGCTGGGGCGAGCGGGTTCCTCTTGAAGGACACACCTCCCGATGATCTCATCAATGCTGTGCGTGTTGTGGCGGCCGGTGAGGCGCTCCTCGCCCCTTCCGTCACGAGGAGGCTCCTCAAGGAGTTCAGCAAGTCCCACGCCCCGGGCACACCGCATCCCGGTGTCGAGAGCCTCACGGGGCGCGAGATGGAGGTACTCGAATACCTCGCAGGTGGATTGTCCAACGCGGAGATAGCTGATGCTCTCTTCGTGTCTGAGGCAACCATCAAGACCCACGTGTCGCACATCCTGACAAAACTCGATGTGCGGGACCGCGTTCAGGCAGTCGTCGTTGCCTACGAATCAGGCCTTGTCACCCCAGGGAGTTGATCGATGGGGTGACGTGATAGAACACATCCTCCGCACGATGGATGGATGAATCACCCTCACGGCCGATGTGGATTCCGCCGATGTTCGATACCGTTGCAGAGATCAAAACGGGAGAAGACGCGTGACTACACAAACGATCACAGATATTGCTGCCCGCATGGACAACGGTGTCAAGACCTATGGGGAGGGCGATGCCGCCGTACACGCCCTCAACGGAGCGACCGCAGAATTCGGGCGGGGGAGATTCACAGCCATCATGGGGCCTTCGGGTTCTGGGAAGTCGACGATGCTGCACTGCCTTGCAGGCCTCGACACGCTCACGTCAGGTGCCGCCTACATCGGTGATGTTGACCTGGCAACGCTCAAGGACAAGGACCTGACGCTGCTGCGCCGCGAACGTGTTGGCTTCATCTTCCAATCGTTCAACCTCATCCCAACCCTCGACGCGCAGGAGAACATCGTTCTCCCGTTGACGATCGCAGGGGAGAAGCCCGACACCGACTGGTACAGCCAGATCATCGAGATCCTTGGTATCTCAGATCGTCTCGATCACCTTCCAGCGGAACTCTCTGGTGGACAGCAACAGCGCGTTGCAGCAGCGCGAGCGCTCGTATCGAAACCGGCGATCATCTTCGCAGATGAACCGAGTGGCAACCTTGATTCGAAGTCAGGGGCCGAACTGCTGGCGTTCATGCGCAGAGCGGTCAAGGAGTTCGAGCAGACCATCGTGATGGTCACCCATGATCCCAACACCGCGGCGTACGCCGACCGTGTCATCTTCCTCGAAGATGGTGTATTCGTCGACGAGATGCACGATCCGACTCCCGATGCGATCCTCGACCGCCTCAAGCAGCTTGGGGCCTAGGACGTGGTACGCACAGCGTTCAAATCAGTCTTTGCTCACAAGGTTCGGCTGCTACTCACAGGCGTCGCGATCGTGCTTGGCGTCAGCCTTGTCGCTGGTACGTTCATCTTCACCGACACCATCAACGCCCAATTCGATTCCCTCCTCGGCGAGATATACGAGGGCACCGATGTCAGCGTACGATCGGCTGGGGGCGACTTCTCGGCTGCAACAGAACCCTTCCCTGCATCCGTGTACGACGACATCATTGCCGTGGACGGCGTCATGGCTGCCGACGGCGGCGTGAGTTCGGTATCAGCACAGGTTCTCGACAGTGACGGGAACCCGATCGGTGGGCAGGGTCCGCCGACCCTCGGGTTCTCCTGGGGTGACACAGAGGCCTTGAATCCGATAAAGATCCAGGATGGCAACGGACGGCCGCCCGCGGGGCCCGGAGAAATCGCTATCGACTTGAACAGCGCGCGCAATGCCAACCTCGAACTCGGTGACATGGTGACGGTTGTTGCATTCAACGGGCCCGAGGACTTCGTCCTCGTCGGTCTGACATCGTTCGGCGACGCAGACAGTCTGCTTGGTGCAACACTCATCTCCTTCGAGTTGGAGGAGGCTCGTAGCGTCTTCGGATACGGAGACGAACTCACGGGTATCGTCGTTCAGGCCGAAGCGGGAGTCGACGCAGCAGACCTAACCGCAGCGATCGCTGAAGTGCTTCCCGAAGGCGTTGAAGCCGTTACAGGGGAGACAGAGCAGAACGAACAGGCTGCCGAGATCAGTGAAGGGCTCAGCTTCTTGAGTGTCGGCCTACTCGCATTTGCGGGTGTGTCGATATTCGTTGGTGGATTCATCATCCAGAACACGTTCCGGATCATCATCGCCCAGCGGACACGTGAACTAGCGCTGTTGCGTGCACTCGGCGCCACGGGTCGTCAGGTCCGCTCGATGGTCATCATCGAGGCGCTGATCGTCGGTGTGGTTGGTTCGGTGGTTGGCATCGCTTTCGGTTTCCTTCTCGCGCTGGGTATCCGAGCACTGATGAATGCAGTCGGACTCGGATTGACTCAGAGCGGCATGGTTCTCCTGCCACGTACCGTTGTCATCGGAATGACCGTGGGTGTGCTCCTCACCGTGGCTTCTTCGCTGTTACCTGCACGTAAGGCGTCTCGAATCCCTCCGATAGCGGCGCTTCGAGAAGATGCGTCACGCACGCCGCGTCGCAGCCTCCACAAGCGAGCGGTCGTTGGGGCCGCCGTGACGGGGACAGGAGTCGCGCTCCTTGCTATCGGGCTGTTCCTTGGCGTCTCGAACCCGCTTCTGTACGTGGCACTGGGTGCCGCCATCGGGTTCATCGGTGTTTCGATCCTGGCTCCTCTCGCTGCGCGACCACTTGCCGACATCATCGGCTGGCCGATGCCGAAGCTGTTCGGTGTGTCAGGTCAACTGGCCAAGGAGAACACGAAACGCCAGCCGCGACGTACTGCATCGACTGCGTCCGCTCTCATGGTTGGTGTCGCCCTTGTGGTGTTCTTCTCGGTGTTCGCGTCATCGACGAAGGCTTCGGTCTCGGAAACGGTGTTCGAGTTGTTTCCCGCGGACATCACCTTCCAGTCGACGAACCAGACAGACCCGGAGGTCCCCGCGGTCATCAGTCCAGAGTTCGCTGACGATCTACGGATGCATGAGGAACTTGAGGTTGTGTCTGCCATGCAGTTCGGCAAGGCTGTCGTGGGTGGAGATGAGAAGCTCATCGCTGCGGTTGACCCTGCAACGATCGATCAAGTGTTCTCCCTTGGGGCCTCTGATGGTGTTGTTGCCGCGCTCGTTGAACCCGAGACGATCATCGTCTCCACGTCGTACCTTGAGGACAGCGGCCATGATGTCGGCGACACCCTGACGATCGAGTATCTCACGACGGGCACGGTGGACACTACGATCGTTGGTGTCTTCGAGGCGAACGACTTCTCGGACTTCGCTATCTCCACGGACACCTATGTGGCCAATTTCCGTTACGAGGGAGATGCGGTCATCTTCGCCAACACTGCTGAGGGTGTGTCGGTCGATGAGGCCCAGGACGCTGTGGCTCCAACCGTTGCAAGCTACGGCAATGTCAAGGCGCAAACGAAGTCGGATATCGTCACTGAAGCAGAGAACCAGATAGATCAGGCACTGGTGCTGTTCACCGGCTTGCTGCTGTTCGCAGTGATCATCGCGATCCTTGGAATCACCAATACGTTGACGCTGTCCGTGTACGAACGAACCCAGGAGATCGGACTGCTGCGTGCAGTTGGCATGACCAGGCGCCAGGTGCGCCGCATGGTGCGCTGGGAAGCGGTGATCGTCGCCACGTTCGGTGCCCTGCTTGGTGTTGGCATTGGTATCGTCCTCGGATGGGCTGTCGTCAAGGCCCTTGCTGATGAAGGACTCGGTGCGTTCAGTATCCCCGTCGGTCAGGTGATCCTTGCTCTGATACTCGCAGCGGGTGCTGGTGTTCTTGCAGCGATCTGGCCAGCACGCAAGGCAGCTCGCATGAACATCCTGGATGCCATAAGTACTGAGTAGCAGAGGCCAGATGCCAGATTCCAGATGCCAGATCCAAGAATTCTGGTCTCTGGCATCTGGTTTCTGATATCTGGCCTCAGGTATCTGGCCTCAGGTATCTGGTCCAGGTCAGTACCTTTCTGTTTCCGGCCTGCAATCGACGTAAGGGAACTCCATGGGACCAGTGGTCATGATCATCGGATTCATCCTGATGATCGTCATCCACGAAGGCGGCCACTATGTGGCCGCCAAAGCCTTCGGGATGAAGGTGACGGAGTTCTTCGTCGGATTCGGGCCCACCTTGTGGTCGGGAAGGCGCGGTGAGACCGAGTACGGGCTCAAGCTGATACCCCTGGGTGGCTTCGTACGTATCGTCGGGATGAACCCGTTCGAAGAGGTCGAGCCTGGCGACGAGCAGAGAACCTATCGGGTGGCCCCGTTCTGGCAGAAGTCGATCGTCATCCTGGCGGGCATCGCAAGCCATTTCGTTGTCGCCATCGTGCTGTTGTGGATCGTTGCGTGGGCATGGGGGACCTTCGCCACCGACACCGAGGGGCAACTCATACGGACAACGACGATCGCTGCGGTGAGTGAAGAACTGCCGTCATCAAGCGAACCGACACCAGCTTCCCTTTCGGGGGTACAGGCCGGAGACACGATCATTGCGGTGGACGGCACGTCGATCACGACCTGGGACGAGTTCAGTGACTTCGCTCAGGACAATGGGGGGAACACGGTCACCATCACCGTTGACAGGGATGGGGAGACCATCGATCTCGAAACGACGCTGGTAACGATCGACAGGCCGATCATCGTAGACGGTGAGATTCTCCTTGATTCCAATGGTGAACCAGTACTCGAGGCGTCTGGGTTCTTCGGTGTTACGCCGGAACCGGTGGTGGAGACGGCGGGCCTCCTCGGTGCGATCCCGGTAGCGATCGGTCAGTTCGCCAATGCCTTCGTGCAGAGTATCCAGGGCCTGTGGGCGATGGTCATCGGGTTCCCTGCTCTCGTGGCTTCGTTGTTCGGAGGAAACGAGGAGGTCCTCGAAACCGTGCGGCCGATCAGCCCGATCGGCCTTGTCCGGATCGCTGGCCCACTCGAGTCGACGTTGCAACTGCTCGCACTTGTCAACATCTTCGTGGGTGTTCTCAACTTCGTGCCCCTCTACCCGCTCGACGGTGGACACTTTGCTGTTGCGCTGTACGAGAAGGTGACGGGCAGGGAACCCAATGTTCAGAAGCTTCTCCCCGTTGCGGCAGTGGTGTTCATCTTCATCGTGAGCATCGGTCTCATGGGTGTCTATCTGGATATCTTCAAGCCGATAGGCTGAACCAGCCGACAGCTATCAGCTTTCAGCTTTCAGCTTTCAGCAAGATCCTGAAGCCCAGCATGGATGTGTACTGAGTTCCGTGCTATCTCGCGTCATCTCCGTTGCTGACAGCTGATGGCTGATAGCTGATGGCTTTCTTCAAGCTGTGTTCTGTGTTCTGTTCTCTGGTTACTCTCCCCTCATGACCTTCGATCGCCGACAGACCCGCAAGCTTCGCGTTGGTGACATCGAGGTCGGGGGAGGGGCACCGGTGTCGGTGCAATCGATGACCACGACCAAGACTGCCGATGTCGAAGCAACGCTCACCCAGATCTATTCGCTTGCCGCGGCCGGCGCGGACATCGTCCGGGTCACATGTAACACGCCAGAAGCCGCGGGGGCTATCGCTGAGATGATGCCACGGTCCCCTGTGCCGATCGTTGCCGATATCCATTTCCAGCACTCTCTCGCACTCGCTGCTATCGAAGCAGGCGTATCGGCACTGCGCCTCAACCCAGGCAACATCCGCAAGGAGCAGCACATCAAGGCCGTGGCCCGTGCCGCAATGGACGCGAAAATCCCGATCCGTATCGGCGTGAACGCTGGATCGTTGGACAAGGATCTGCTTGACAAGTACGGGGGCCCTGTTCCCGAGGCTCTTGTCGCTTCCGCCATGCAGGAGGTCAAGTACTTCGACGACGTCGGCTTCCACGACGTGAAGATATCTGTGAAGCACTCGACTGTTCCGCTGATGATCGACTCGTATCGCCTGCTTGCGGACACGACCGATTACCCGCTCCATCTTGGTGTTACCGAGGCTGGGCCGCTGCCAGGGGGCCTCATCAAATCTGTGGCAGGGATCGCAACGCTGCTGAGCGAAGGGATCGGAGACACCATTCGGCTGTCTCTTACGGCAGATCCTGTCGAAGAGGCCAAGACAGGCAGGGCGCTGCTCGAGTACCTCGGACTACGGGAGCGGACCACGCTCGATTTCATTGCATGTCCGTCATGTGGGAGGGCGGAGGTCGATGTCATTGCGGTTGCGAATGAGGCGAACGAGCGTCTCGAAGCGCTCGGCTTTCCTATCCAGGTCGCAGTGATGGGATGTGTTGTGAACGGGCCCGGAGAGGCTCGAGAAGCTGATCTCGGTCTTGCAGCTGGCAAGGGGAAGGGCCATCTCTTTATCAAGGGGGAGGTTGTTCGAGTGGTGCCCGAGGACGAGATGGTCGATGCTCTCATAGACGAGGCGAAGCTCTTTGTGGAACAGGGTGCCGAGGCGCGGCTCGCTGCAGGAGACGTGAACGCCGCAGATCTTGCCGAGGAGACCAGGCTCGAATTGATCTCGATTCAGGGCGATGCGAACGCGACGGCTGCCAAGAGGCGGGCGGTCAGTGACGTCCTCGACGCTGAGTGATCGACCTGACACGTCGCTAACCTCGCTGCGAACTACCACTCAGGAGCACCGTGCGCTGGTCCCATGCATTCATTCCGACATTACGAGACGATCCTGCCGATTCAGAGGCCATAAGCCACAAGCTTCTCGTGCGCGCAGGATATATTCGCCAGCTCATGTCGGGCGTGTACTCCATGCTCCCCCTTGGCCAGCGCGTCAGGGAGAAGGTGATGCAGATCATCCGTGACGAGATCGACGCCATCGGAGGCCAGGAGTTCCTGCTGCCCCAACTCCACCCGATTGATATCTGGGAACGGACTGGCCGGATCAAGACGATGAGCGACATCATGATGTCGTTCGAGGACAACAAGGGTGCTTCGGTCGTCCTGGGCCCGACACACGAGGAGATCTTCGCGACGGTCGCCTCGGAGCTCACTTCCTACAAGCAACTCCCTCAGCTGTGGTATCACATCCAGACCAAGTTCCGCGATGAGGCAAGGCCGAAATCAGGACTCCTGCGAGTGCGCGAGTTCACCATGAAGGATTCGTATTCCTTTGACATCGACCGCACCGGTCTCGATGTGCAGTTCGATCGTCATCGTCAGGCCTACATGAACATCTTCCAGAAGCTCGGCATGGATGCGTTCACGGTCGAAGCATCGTCGGGTGCAATGGGCGGCAAGGAATCCGTCGAGTTCATGGTCGCGAGCGACGTTGGTGAGGACGAGGTGGCCCATTGTGCAAGCTGTGGGTACGCAGCGAACCTGGAGAAGGCAACATCAACGCTCCCAGTTGTTGAGGACCCTGACGTGACGGAGCCAACGGAGATGTTCGATACACCAGGTGTGCGGACAATCGCTGACCTCGAAGCGTTCGCAGGCGGGGCGGATGCGGCCCGCCAGATCAAGACGCTTGTGTACATCGCTGACGGGGACCCGCTCCTTGTGCTGATGCGCGGTGATCACGATGTCCAGGAGCAGAAGCTGATGGACATGCTCGGCACCGTTGACGTGCGTCAGGCCGTTGCCGACGAGATCGTGGCGATTCTCGGTGCAGATGCCGGCAGCCTTGGCGCTGTCGGTGTTTCTGGAGTGCGCGTTATCGCAGACGAGGCTCTGGATGGCCGTAGAGCGATGACAACTGGCGCAAACGTCAACGACAAACATCTACGCAATGTGAGCGTGGACAGGGACATTGCTGTCTCTGCGTGGGCAGAGCTGCGCAAGGTGAGCGAAGGCGACACGTGCGTGTCGTGTGGGGATCCGCTCTCGATATCGCGGACGATCGAAGTTGGCCACATTTTCAAGCTTGGTACTTTCTACGCTGAGCCGCTTGGTCTATCTGTGCTTGACGCCAATGGGGTATCTGCGCCGATCGTTATGGGATCCTACGGGATCGGTGTGGAGCGCAACATGGCGGCGTGCGTGGAGGCGAACCATGACGACAAAGGCATCATCTGGCCGATGACTGTCGCTCCTTTCCATGTTGTCATCACGGTGATACGCCCCGACGACGAGGACACGATGGCCGCGGCCGAGGTGCTGTACACCCAACTCGGCCAGCATGACGTCGAGGTTCTCCTCGATGACCGATCAGAACGGCCCGGTGTCAAGTTCAATGACGCCGAGCTCATCGGTGTCCCTTTGCGCCTCACTGTCGGGCCCCGGGGCGTTGCGAACGGGATCGTCGAGATGTCGGACCGACGAAGCGGCGAGTCGACCGAGATAGCCATGGATGTAGCAGTCGACACCGTTGCAGACATGGTGAAGAAATCCCTCGGCTCCTAGTCATGGCCGCAGCTGTGAACCAAGAACTGTGAACGGTGAACTGAGAACGGAGAACTCCTTCCCGCTGCTATGATTGTCTCGCGAACCGAGATCTCTGCGTTGGGGTGGGCAGCTGCCCGCCTCTTTTGTTGGGCAGAGTTCTCTTTGGCGTGTAAGGAGTACGGTGAGTAGTGTCGCTCAGAAGCTGTGGGACCGCATAGATCCCTATGTGGCTGCCGAAGGTATTGAACTCGACGATGTCGAGATACTTGGTGGTGGCCAGATCGTGCGCGTCACCGTTGATAGCGAGGAGCCGGTCGGGGTGGACCGCATCGCCGAGCTGTCACGTGGAATCAGCCGACTGATCGATGCTGATGACCCTTTCAAAGGCTCGTACACGCTGGAGGTGTCCACGCCAGGGCTGGAGCGGAAGCTCACAAGGCCTCGACACTTCGAGAAATCCGTCGGCAAACAGGTGAAGGTAAAGACCTTCCGTGAGATCGCCGGAACCAAGGAACACAGGGGCATCGTTACGAGCATCGGTGAGGCAACATTCACCGTGGATATCGATGACCTCGAGCGAGAGATCTCGTACGATGACGTGTCGTCCGCCCGGACGATCTTCGTATGGGAAAAAGCCCCCCGTCCGGGCAAAGACGTGTAGGAGATACGATGGATTACAACTTGTTGGATGCGCTTGACCTGCTCGAACGGGAGAAAGGCGTGCCTCGAGACACGATCCTCGAGGCGCTTGCCAACGCCCTCGTGTCTGCGTACAAACGCACACCTGGCGCAGCGGAAGAAGCCAGGGTCACCATCGATGCGGACAGCGGTGAGATCAGTGTCTATGGCCAGGAACTCGACGAGGAAGGCAACGTGGTCGACGAGTGGCTCGATACACCTGAGGACTTCGGGAGGATCGCCGCGTCGACAGCGAAACAGGTCATCCTGAAGCGCCTTCGCGATGCAAAGCGCCAGCAGATCTTCGAGATCTACGACGGGCGTGAGGGAGATCTCATCACCGGGATCGTCCAGCAGTCAGACCACAGGTACTCCATTCTCGACCTCGGAGATGCCGAAGCCATCCTTCCCGGTTCTGAGAAGATTCCCTACGAGCGTCTTGAACGCGGTAACAGGGTCAAAGCCTGGATCCTCGAGGTTCGCGGCGAAGGCAAGGGCCCCCAGATCGTTGTCTCTCGCAGCCATCCTGAGTTCATCAGGGCACTCTTCGAACTCGAGGTGCCCGAACTCGTTGATGGCGATATCGAGATCAAGGCCATTGCCAGGGAGGCCGGTCATCGCACGAAGATCGCGGTCGTATCCCACGATTCCAATATCGATCCCGTCGGTGCCTGTGTCGGTGCACGTGGTTCGAGAGTACGCCAGGTTGTCAACGAACTCAAAGGTGAGAAGGTCGACATCGTCGAATGGGACGAGGACCTCGAAGTGTTCATTGCAGAGGCCCTGAGCCCGGCACGGGTCCAAGCTGTGCGCATCGAGGAGGATGAGACAACGGCTGTTGTGATCGTTCCCGACCACCAACTCTCACTTGCCATCGGCAAAGAGGGGCAGAACGCTCGACTCGCCGCCCGGCTCTCTGGATACCGGATCGATATCCGCTCCGAGTCTCAGGATCTCGGCCTCGATGTCGAAGATGACGAGGACGTCGAGTTCGAGACTGTCGAAGATGGTGATGGAGCAGGACAGTCGACAGTCGGAGAAGAGGCATCAGCTGACGAAGAGCCTTCAGCTGTCAGCCCCCAGCCTTCAGAAGAGGAAGAGCCGTCTGAAGAAACGGTTGTGACCGAAGACGAATCAGATCAACAGGAGACAACCGATCACGAGTCGTGATCGGTTGCAATGACCGCGCGGAGGAAACTGTGGCGAAGGTACGGATATACGAATTGGCGAGGGACCTCGGGCTGGAGTCCAAGGATGTTCTCGAGCGCGCCCAGAGCCTGGACCTTGAGGTCAAGACCGCGTCGTCTGGTCTCGATGAGGACGCCGTAACGCTTGTGCGTGCCTCGTTCGAGGATGAGACGAAGACAACGATCGAGCCAGAGCCAGAGCCAGAGCCTGTGGTAGCCGAGCATGTGCCTGAGATCCACGTTGTTGGCGGTGATGAGCATGTGCCTGAGATCCACGTCGTTGGCGGTGATGAGCATGTGCCTGAGATCCACGTCGTTGGCGGTGATGAGCATGTGCCTGAGATCGACGTTGTTGGCGACGATGACGAAGCGTCTCCATCTGAATCGGAGGAGGAGAAGGTTCTCCTCGTCGAGCCTGGCATCACCGTGCATGAACTTGCACGGATGGTCCAGATCCGCACGGCCGACATCGTCAAGGCTTTGATGTTCATGGGGGAGATGGTCCCAGGGGGTGGAGAAATCCCTGTCAAGGCGATCGTACCTCTTGGCGAGGAGCTTGGCTGGGAGATCCTCGTAGCTGAGTCTGATGAGGTAGAAGAGGACCCCGGGCCACAGCGACACATTATCGAGTACGAAGATGACGAGTCCACGCTGCTCCCTCGACCGCCTGTGGTCGTCGTCATGGGGCACGTCGATCACGGCAAGACGCAATTGCTCGACACAATCCGACATGCAAATGTCATCGCCGGTGAAGCTGGCCGCATCACCCAACACATTGGTGCGTACCAGGTTGATCTGGATGGCTCGAAGATCACGTTCATCGACACACCGGGTCACGAGGCCTTCACCGCGTTACGTGCTCGTGGTGCCGATATCACGGATATCGCGATCATCGTGGTTGCCGCAGATGACTCGGTGATGCCTCAGACCGTTGAAGCCATCAACCATGCAAAGGCCGCTGAAGTGCCGATTATCGTGGCTATCAACAAGATGGACCTTGAGGCCGCTGACCCGTTCACCGTTAGGGCAGCTCTCACCCAGCACGAGATCGTTGTGGAAGATCTTGGTGGTGATGTTCCCGCAATCGAGATCTCTGCCCTCAAGGGCGACAACGTAGAGGATCTTCTTGAGATGATCGGCCTCGTCGCCGAGGTCGAGGAGCTCACAGCGAACCCGAGGGCAGCCGCCATAGGGACGGTCATCGAAGCGCAGATAGAAGTCGGCCGTGGCCCGGTTGCCACGGTGGTCGTGCAGCGTGGAACACTCAAGAGGGGCGATGCTCTCGTCGCCGGCCCTGTATGGGGCCGTGTGCGTGCGATGTTCAACGATGCCGGCGAGCAGGTCAGCGAGGCAGGACCGTCAATGCCTGTCGTCGTGATGGGTTGGGACGAGATCCCGACCGCAGGTGACATGTTCGAAGTTGCCAAGAATGAACGTACTGCCAGGAAGATGGCGCAGGCGAAGATCGACGACATCCGTGCCCGGGAACTTGTTGTTCCCAGCGCAACTGACAGGCTCGGTGTCCTGATCGAGCAGATGCGAACACAGGATCATTCGGAGTTGCGGATCATCGTCAAGACGGATACCCATGGGTCGCTTGAGGCGATTAAGGAGTCCGTTGGCAAGATTGACAGAGAGGACGGACACATTGTCATCGTGCATTCTGGCGTTGGGGGGATCACGACGAACGATGTGACGCTTGCAGAGGCGTCGGGTGCGATCATCTACGGCTTCAATGCCCGTCCTGATGCCTCGGCACGTGCCGAGGCGAAGGAATCGGCGATCGATATTCGCACATTCTCGATCATCTATGAACTCCTGGATGATGTTGAATCTCTGCTCGTTGGCGAACTCCACCCTGAAGAGGTGGAGAAGTTCCTCGGCGTTGCAGAGGTCCGCCAGGTATTCCGTGCGCCGCGGCTCGGCCTCGTTGCCGGTTCATATGTCACAGAGGGCTCGATCAATCGAAATGCACGAGCCCGTCTCGTCCGGGACGGTGTCGTTGTCTACGACGGGCGGATCGTCTCGCTCCGCAGGTTCAAGGAAGATGTGCAGAGCGTTGCAACAGGGTACGAATGTGGTATCGGCCTTGCGAAGTTCAAGGACATCAAGGATGGCGACACCATCGAGTCCTACGAAGTCAACGTGATCGAACGGACCTGAGCGTATCCAGAGAGAACCTGGAACGGGAGGACTGAACAGTGGCGCGAAACCCTAGCCCTCGCATGCGGAAGGTCAACGAACTCATTCGTGAGGTCGTTGCAGACGCCGTTGTCGACCTCAAGGATCCGAGGATCGGCTTCGTCACGATTACCGGTGCCGAAACGGGCGCCGATCTGCGCCACGCCGTTGTCTATTACTCGGTG
>Ga0164313_10004428_pt1 | contig 12505 bp, 10 predicted proteins | sample GuaBasSedimGuay4_FD_113735 | JGI IMG/M metagenome (GOLD analysis project Ga0164313, IMG submission 113735) | Subseafloor sediment microbial communities from Guaymas Basin, Gulf of California, Mexico - Guay4, Core 4569-4, 0-3 cm | ecosystem: Environmental > Aquatic > Marine > Hydrothermal vents... | reverse complement strand
TATCCAGCGGTGTTGACTGGGTGATGGTGTCCCAGCTCATCGATGCCGGCAGCTTGCCTGTGAAAATGACGCTCAGGCTATCGATCAACCCCATGCTGGTTTCAGCGAGTGCGAGCGGTGGCAACCATGCAGTCATGGCTTGCGGGAAGCTGATCAGTACCACCACGTAACCCACCATGGCCGGGTTGAATACATTTTGTCCCAGGCCGCCATACAGGTGTTTGGCGAAAACAATCGCGAATAACATGGCAATACAGCTAATCCACCACGGTGCCAGCGGTGGTATACACAAGGCAAACAGGACGGCTGTTACCACCGCGCTGTAATCGTTAATGAATGGTTTTAGTGGCTGGCCCCGCATACGCAGCATCAATGACTCAAACAACAGCGCGAACCCTGTGGCCAGCAATATTTGTATCAGGATGCCAGGCCCGAAAAACCAGGTATAAGCCAGTATGCCAGGTGCCAGCGCCAGCAAAACCTGCAACATGACCTTTGCGACGGTGATCTGTTGCGACATATGTGGCGCACCACCGATCTCGAAGTTACGCATCGGCTTTGCCCCCGGCGGTTTTCTCTGTAGTTTCCCTTTGTGCGGCCTTGTCCTTCAGCATCTGTTTGCGGCGGGCCATTTTTTCTGCACGTTCCTGCTTTTTGCGCAGCAGGCGGGCTTCACGGGCTTCAAAACGCTCGCGGGCGAGGTCGGTTGCCTGTGTTTCAATCGACCGTTGACGAAGCTGTCCCTTGCCGTAACGGAACCACTGGACCAGCGGAATGTGGCTGGGACAGACAAAATCACAACAACCGCATTCTATGCAGGCCAGCAACCCGTATTCCTGCGCTTCATCCCACATGCTGTTTTTGACTTGCAGGTGTAATTGTTGAGGCAACAGGGTCGCCGGGCAGGAACGTGAGCATTCTCCACAGCGGATACAGGGCATTTCTGCCTGTGGCGTGGCGATATCTTTTTGCGTTAGTGCCAGGATACAGTTGGCTGCCTTGACCACCGGCGTTGCATCGCTGGAAACCGGATATCCCATCATGGGACCGCCGACCACCAGGCGCGCAACATCCCCGGTGTAGCCACCACAGGCTTCCACCAGGTGAGAAAAAGGCGTGCCGATCAGGGCCTGAAAATTACGTGGTTGTGCGATGCCGTTCCCGGTGACCGTGATGTAACGTTCGATCAATGGCTTGCCATCTAAAACGGCATCCGCGACGGCGGCGGCTGTGGCGACATTCTGGCAGACCAGGCCGAGATCTGATGGCCGGCCACCTGCGGGCACTTCCAGCCCGGTCAGAACCTGGATCAATTGCCGTTCACCACCTTCGGGGTAGATCTTGGTGACTTTGACCACTGAAATACTTTTACACTCCGCACATTCTGCGGCGTAGGTCAGTGCTTTCTGAACCGCACCCATCTGGTCTTCAATGGCGATAACGACGTGTTCAGCGCCCAGTGCACGCCTCAGGATACGTGCACCCAGGACAATTTTCTCCGGCTGTTCACGCATCAGCATTTCATCGCAGCTGATGTAGGGCTCACATTCCGCACCATTCAGAATCAGGGTGTGGATTTTTCTTTCGCGACCGTCAAGGGCCTTGGCGTGGGTTGGGAATACCGCACCGCCAAGACCGGCCATGCCACAATCCTGCAGTTGCTGGATCAGCACATCCGAACTGGTATTGAGCACATCTTTGATGGGCTTTAGTTCCACCCATTGATCTTTGCCGTCAGGCCTGATGACCACGCAAGGTCCGGTCATTCCGGACGAGTGTGTCATCAGCCGGTCTTCGACCGCCTCTACTGTGCCGGATGTTGGCGCGTGTACCGCCGCACAGGGTTCGCAAAGGCCGATTTGTTGTCCTTTCAGAACATGGTCACCGGCATTAACAAACGGCTCTGCTATATCACCGGCGTGCTGGAGCAATGGAACGACCAGGAGTTCCGGCAACGGTGGTCGCTCTACCGGCACCTGGCAGGAGATCCGCTTGTTATGTTTGAGCCGAAGCCCACCATGAAAGTGGTGGATGTGTTTGCCGGCTTCGCGTGCGATTTCTACCGGGTCGGCGTAGTTCATCGTGCGGCCGCCAGGTATTGTTGTTCTGCTGGCCGGGGGCTGCGCCATTGTCTGATACCTGTTTCAACTTCAACAATGTCGATACAATCCACAGGGCAGGGTGGCAGGCACAGGTTGCAACCGGTGCATTCTGATTCGATGACGGTGTGCATCAACTTGGCCGCGCCGACAATGGCGTCCACAGGACACGCTTGTATACATAATGTGCAGCCGATACAGCGAAGTTCATCAATGACAACCACCGTTTTGGATTTTTCTTCGCCATTTTCAGGGTTCAGGGGCTTTTCCTCACGGCCCAGCAAATCTGCCAACGCGCGGATACCAGCCTCGCCGCCCGGCGGGCATTGATTGATATCGGCTTCCTCTTTGGAAATCGCCTCTGCATAGGGCCGGCAACCCGGAAAACCGCATTGTCCACACTGGGTTTGCGGTAGCAGGGCATCGATCCGGTCGACCACCGGATCTGTTTTGACCTTCAGGCGGATACCTGCCCAGCCGAGTCCGAGGCCAAACGCCAATCCCAGCACAGTCAATGTGGCAATGGCAATCAGCATCTTACAAGTTTGCCAGGCCGTTGAAGCCCATGAACGCCAGCGCCATCATGCCGGCTGTAATCAGGCCGATGGGCGCGCCCTTAAATGGCTGTGGAACATCAGCGACCGCGATGCGTTCACGCATGGCCGCGAACATCACCAGTACCAGGCCGAAGCCGGCCGCGGCACCGAAACCATACAAGGCGGATTGCAACAGGGTGTGTTGTTCCTGCACGTTCAGCAATGCCACACCAAGGACAGCGCAATTGCTGGTAATCAGGGGCAGGAAAATTCCAAGTACGCGATAAAGGATCGGGCTGCTCTTGCGCATGATCATTTCAGTCAGTTGCACGGTGACAGCGATGACCAGGATGAAGCTCAGGGTTGAAAGGTATTCAAGTGACAGCGGCTTGAGCAGATACTCGTACAACAGGTAGCTGGAAACCGATGACAGGGTCAGCACAAATGCGGTCGCGACCGCCATACCCATCGCGCCTTCCAGCTTGTTGGATACGCCCATGAACGGGCACAGACCTAAAAAGCGTACCAGTACGAAGTTGTTGGCCAGTACGGTGCTGACAAGTATCAGTAAATGTTCAGCCATCCTGAATCCATTGAAGGAGCACTTGTCAGGTCACTCGTGTGCCGGTTTTTGCACCTTCATCGGGGCTGAGTATATAAAGGCCACTGTCATCATCTCCGGCGGCCAGGACCATTCCTTCAGACACGCCGAAACGCATCTTGCGTGGTTTTAGATTGGCCACCATGACCGTGTGGCGGCCAATCAGGTCAGCAGGGTCATATGCAGATTTGATGCCGGCAAACACGTTGCGGGTTTCGTCGCCGAGGTCCAGCGTTAACTGTATGAGCTTTTTCGCCTTGGGTACTGCTTCGGCGTTGATGATTTTTACCACCCGTAAATCGACTTTCAGGAAATCATCAATGGTGATCTCATCAGCCAGGTCCAGTGCGGGGGCTGTGGGCTCTTTGGCGGATTCCAGATCCTCTTTTGAGGCTTCGATCATGGCTTCAATTTTGACGGGGTCGACACGTGTCATCAGCGACTGGTAGGGCTTGATTGCAACACCCAGCAGTGGCTGATCCAGGTCGGACCATTGGTCCAGTGGTGTGCAGAGGAGTTCCGATGCGGCAGCGACGGTGAATGGCACCACGGGTGCCAGGTAGGTCATCAAAACACGGAAAAAGTTTATACACTGTGTGCAAATCGCCTGCACATTGGCCTGCTGGCCTTCCTGTTTGTTCAATTGCCAGGGTTTGTGCTCATCAATATAACGGTTACCCTCATCAGCGAGGGCCATGATGCGCCGGATTGCTGACTGGTAATTGCGCGCCTCAAAATCATTGGCGATGGCTTCGCGTTCATCAACGAAACGTTGATAGAGTTCTGGATCGGGCAACTCAGCGGCCAGCTGACCATCTGAACCGCGTTGGATAAATCCTGCACAACGGCTGGCAATATTGACCACCTTGCCGATCATGTCTGAATTGACCCGTAAGACAAAGTCATCCAGGCTTAAATCGATATCACCCATACCGGCACCGAGACGTGCGCAGTAGTAATAGCGCAGGTAATCAGGGTTCAGGTGGTCGAGATAAGTCCGGGCCGTGATAAATGTGCCGCGGGATTTTGACATTTTGGCGCCATCTACGGTCAGAAACCCGTGTGCGAAAGCTGCGGTTGGTGTCCGGTAGCCGGCACCCATCAGCATGGCAGGCCAGAACAGCGTATGAAAATATACAATATCCTTGCCGATAAAATTGTACATCTCGGTATCGGTGTCCGGTTTCCACCAGTCATCAAAATCCAGACCCTTTCGTTCGCACAATTCTTTAAAAGAAGACATGTAGCCGATGGGCGCATCTACCCACACGTAAAAATACTTATCGTCAGTGCCGGGAATTTTAAAACCGAAATAGGGTTCGTCGCGGGAAATGTCCCAGTCACGCAGACCATCGTCGAACCATTCCTGCATCTTGTTAACCACTTCAGGTTGTTGCCGACCCGAGGACATCCAGCTTTGCAGACGCTCTTCAAACTCGGAAAGCCGCACAAAATAATGCTCGGAATCACGCATTACAGGTTCGGTGCCACTCACGGCTGAACGCGGGTCAATCAGGTCGGTCGGGCTGTAGGTACTTCCGCAGGATTCACAGCTATCGCCATATTGGTCCTCGGTTTTGCACTTGGGGCAGGTTCCCTTGATAAAGCGGTCGGGCAGGAACATTCCCTTTTCTTCATCATAAAACTGTGAAATTGTGCGCCGGACTATGTAGCCACCTTCATTGAGACGGTTGTAAATGGTTTCCACACATTCACGGTTGATTTCATCATGGGTGTTGGAGTAATTGTCGTAGCTTAAACCAAAATCAGTAAAATCCAGCTGATGCTCGGCATTCATCCTGGCGATGAGTTTTTCCGGGGTAATACCCTCAGATTGGGCGCGCAGCATAACGGGTGTGCCGTGCGCATCATCTGCCCAGGCAAAATAGCACTCATGGCCCTGGGAGCGTTGAAAGCGTGCCCAGATGTCTGTCTGGATATATTCCAGCATGTGGCCCAGGTGAATAGCACCGTTGGCGTAGGGTAGCCCGCTGGTTACCAGGATTCTTCTTTTCTGTTTGCTCATGTTTTACTGTTCTTTATTACCGGTCAACCGGACAGGTGTGTGAAAACGCGATTATCGCACGCTGGCCAGCCAAGCTGTAGCACTCACCGTGTAATTTGGTTTCATTCGCGCCGATTGAAAGCCTGATGGCTGCCAGACCGGGCTGGTTCCTGATGAACTATGTAGTTTGCCCGTCTTCAATTGACGATAACCACGCTCTCATCTGGCTGGTCACAGCCTGGCTGCTGAGTAATTCCATATGGTTGGTCTGGTACGCAATCCACTGAGAATCCTTTTCAAACGCCAGGTATTGCTCAGCATTATCGTGTTGGCCGAGCGCGCTTCTCAGCGGCACCAGTCCATCGCCAATCAGGCGGTCGGCCAGCAGGCTGCGTCTGGATGCAGTGGTTGCGGCCACGGTGTAACAGGCTACACCAACAGGCAAGGGTACCGCTTCCCGGTTATCGGGTTTGCGTTTGAAACGGTCGTGATCCTGCCAGTCTTCGTCCAGTACGTGACCATGACGGAGATCGGTGATGCCGGCGCTGCGCAATTGAACCAGGCGGGTAAAAGGAGCGCTGTAAGGCGTGCTGCCGATAATGACATCCAGCCAGTTGCCGGCTTGCTCCAGTGGTGCACCGTGGTGGGGCGTGCCAAGAAATATGATGTTCTTCAGCTGGTCCGGCCAGCCCAGACCTTCCTGCCTGGCATAGTGAACGGCACTTCGGGCAAGCAGGCCTCCCATGCTGTGGGCGACAATGGTGATTTCATCTAGCGGGACGGGCCAGTGTGCGGCCAATTGCTCCAGCTGTGCGGACAACTCCCGCCCGTTGATTGAGGTGTGTAATCCGGAGTTGTAGCGGAGGTACACCGGTGTGAAGCCCAGCACCCCGGCTAGTGCCTCACCGTGGTCATGTGTGGTTTCGTCCTGGATTACCTGCCACTGCAGGTCATTCATACACAAACCGTGGATCAGCAGCAGCACCTTCCCGCTGGCAGCGGGCATCGGCGGCGGGTCATCCCAGGCCAGGGCATTGCCCTGGTATCGCAGCGTCATGGCTGTCGCAAACTGATTATTTGTGGCAACCAGGCGATCCCCCATCACGCCGTTTAATGCGGCCAGTACTGCTTCACGCCGGCGTGTCCCGGGCTCGGCATCCTCTGCCGATTCCAGTAGTGGTTGCAGCTTTGACAAGGCTGCATCCACGCCTTTTCCGACGGCAAAGGTAGCGGCGTGCACGCTTTTGTAAACAAGACTGCTGATGACATGTATGACTTTGCCCCCGGGGAGGCCTTTGGTGTTTAGTACCGAGGAATGCACGCCTTCGACAATCCGGGTTACGCCGCTGGCTGCCTGGGTTGCAAGTTGTGTTATGCCCCGAATATCTGATTTCCGCAGGTGCCTTGAAGATTTGTCAGGTGGTTGTTTGCTCATGATTGAATGGGCTCAGGCTGGTGTCCGGGCCTGAAGAAAGCTGCCAATTTCTGTCCACGCCTCTGCAGCTTGCGGTAGATCCGGATCAAAAATCTGCCAGACGTGTACCATGTCGGGCCAGGTCTGTAGTTTGACCGGCGAACCCGCAGCGCAAGCCTTGTAAACGTAACGGCGGGAATCGTCCAGTAACATTTCCGCTTCACTGACTTGTATCAGTGTTGGCGGCAGACCGGAAAGGTTTCCCATTAATGGTGAAGCGACGGGGTTGGCAGGTCGCATACCATGGGTCCATACCACCCACCAACTCTTCAAAAACCGGGGCAACTTGTTGAGTGGTCGCATGACGGGTTCCAGCATGATGTCTGTGCTTTGGTTTTTGTGAATACTTTTACCGGAAAAAGTGCAGTCGGTTAAGGGCGACAGTGCTATTACCGCGTCGGGCGCACGCAGCTTGTTGTCCCGCACCCAGGCTGTCAGTGATAAGGCGAGGTTGCCACCGGCGGAGTCACCGCCCAGAAACAGTTGTTGCAAACCTGCTGGCCCATCCGGCCCATTTTCCAGCAACCATCGATAAGCGGTCCTGCAGTCTTCAACGCAGTCCATATGTTTGTGTTCCGGTAACAGGCGGTAGTCAATGGCCAGAACGGCGCAACCGGTTATTTCAGAAAATTTGCTGGTAATGGTGCGGTGACTTTTGGGGCTGCCCATGATGAAGCCTCCACCATGGATATACAGCACCCGCCTGGCAGGGTTGGCTCCGGGTGCGACCACCCACTCAGCAGGAATACCACCGGCATCAACCGCAGAGAACTTGCTCATATAAACACGGCCGTCGCTCATGCTGTCAATGGATGCGCGCGCCGCCTGCATCCGGCCTTTTTTGACGGCCTGCGCGATTTGTGAGGTGATATCTTTAACGGCGTTTTTCACCACTTCCTGGGCTGGTTCAGAACCCGGCGAATCGGAAAACCGGATTACGCTGTCAGGGTCTGCCGGAGTGGGATGATTCTGTTCACCTGTCCCGCGAACATAAAATCGCTCGAAGGCCCAGACTATGAACGCAATGATTACGAGGCCGATCAACAAATACATTTGATATTCCTTTACTCAGATCGATTCAGTTTGTTCGCCCCGGACCGAAAACTCAATAGTTTGATTGATGAATTCAGTTACAATAAAACTTAGAGGCCTCAACAGCGATCAGGGATTCATTGAATTGTCAGCAAAACCCAGCAAAGAACCAATTTCCAAAGTTGATACCGCTTGGTTGCGGATGGAGCAGCCCACCAACCTGATGATGATCAATGGGGTTTTTGTCCTCGATGGACCGTTGGACTTTCCACGCTTTCTCGAGACCATCGAACAACGTTTTCTAACTTTCAGACGGTTCCGGCAAAAAGCCGTGGATGGCCCCGGTGGTGCGCACTGGGTATTCGATGAAGATTTCAATGTGAATGACCACGTTCGCCGTACCGCGCTGCCCGGTGCCGCCGACCAGGAGGAGCTGGAAATCCTGGTATCTCAATTGGCCAGCACCCCGCTGAATAAATCACGGCCGTTATGGCAGTTTCACGTGGTGGAAAACTACGTGGATGGCCCGGCGGTCATCATTCGTATACACCACTGCATCGCCGACGGCATTGCGCTGGTCCAGGTATTTCTTTCTCTGACCGATCCGACATCTGCTGCCCGCCCATCAGCAAGCAAGCCGGAAACCTGGAAAAAGCGACGTGCAAAAGAATCAGATGTTTTCAAGCGCCTGCTGGATCCTGCGCTCGAAGGGCTGGATTTTATGACCCACCTGGGTCAGCGCCTGATCAACGAAGGCAGCAAGATGATACAGAACCCGGCTATTGCCGGTGATTATGCCCAGGAGGCAAGCGAAATTGTCCGTGAACTGGCCCACTCGCTAACCCTGAGTGATGATCCGGTGACCCGTTTCAAAGGCCGTCTTGGTGTTGCCAAGCGTGTGGCGTGGGCTGAGCCATTGTCACTGGCTGAAGTGAAAGGTGTCAGCAAAGCATTTGGATGTACGGTCAATGATGTACTCATCTCTGCGGTGACCGGCGCCCTCAGGCAATACCTGATCGCTGAGGGCGACAGTCCCTCGGCTATGAAAGACATTCGCGTCACGGTGCCGGTTAACTTGCGCCCGCTTGAACATGCGAAGGATCTTGGCAACCATTTCGGTCTCGTGTTCCTGTCACTGCCGCTGGCTATCGATAATCCACTGGGTCGCTTGTACGAAGTTCATGAGCGTATGAATGAGCTCAAGTCCTCGAAGCAGGCCGCGGTTACTTTCGGCTTTCTTGCGGCTCTGGGCATGGGGCCATCAGCAGTACAGAAGCCGGTACTGGATATTCTCAGCAAAAAGGCCACCGCGGTATTGACCAATGTTCCGGGACCGCAAGAGCCGATCTACCTGGCTGGTTCAAAAATGAAGGAAATGATGTTCTGGGTGCCTCAAAACGGGCAAATCGGGCTGGGGGTCAGCATCCTCAGTTACGACGGCAGAGTTTTTTTTGGTTTGATTGCCGACCGCCGCCTGGTGGCAGACCCATCGGCGGTTATTTCAAGGTTCAATGCCGAATTTGAAAAACTACTGTACCTCGGAATGATGCTGCCGCTGGAAGGCCGGCCCAGCCCGGAAAGTGCCGAGTGTCTGCTTAAAAACGGCTGAACACCTATTCCATTTCCGCCAGAGCCGCTTCGATATCCAGTTTTGCCATCGCATCATCAGGCTGCAATTCGGTAGCTGTCACGTATTCATCCGTGACTTCATCGAGTCTGTCATCCCCATACAGCAGGTAAAGCCCATTGCCGTATTCAATATGGGCAATCGGCGCTCCAGGTGATAGTTCCAGTGCCCGTTCGAAATGTTTAATGGCTTTGGCCGGGGTCGCGCCATAGGTTAGCTTGCCGAGCATTTTGCCGACTTTTTCGATGACTTCAGCGTAGTATGCGCCAAGCGCTATATTGGCATCCGCATGCTCGGGTTGCAGGTATAAAGCATTCTCAAGACTGGCCTGGATTTTCCCGCCTAGCCCCTGGCTCAAAGCTTTAACGATGGAAATGCTCTGGCTGTATCGCCCCAGGGTGAATGCATGGAAATAATGACTGTTCGGGTCATCCGGTAATACCTCTATGGCGGCTTCCGCACGCTTTACGGCTTCCAGGAGGCATGCCCTTGCTTTGTCCTCGTCAGGCTCCAGGTAGGTTGCATAGATTCCTGCAGCCTTGTTGGCCGGGCCGTGTGCAAGGTGGCCACATTGGCCTGCTAACTCAGTTGCCTGCTGGAAATCTCCCGAGTGGTAACAACGCCAGGCATCCTGGATCAAAGCTGCCAGTGCAGAATAATCACCGTCAAAATCCGCAGGCGCTGCATCCGGTGCTTCCTCAAGGCATTGCTGCACCCAGTCGGCATCCGGAAATTCAACACAATCCCCCCGGTGCAGTTCGGGCCATGCTTCAAGTAGTTTATCGCCTTGGTACATGAAGGCAGCGTTGTCGTGGGGGAAGCTGTTCCAGCTGGACATATGCGTAGTTTCCGTAATCTGTTTGTGATTTATAAATAATACCGTTTTCTAGTGTGTTTACTCTAATTTATTTGCCTACCATGAGGCCATCATTAGTTAACCCTCACAGTTATTAAGGAGATTGAAATGAGTAAGAAAGCAGCAAACAAGAAAGTTAAAGGGAAAGTACAGTCGAAACCGGTGGTAAGCAAGTTCGCTGCCCCCGTTGTTGATTCAGCCCGTGAGATCTGGCTGGCAGGTCTGGGTGCCGTTTATGTTGCACAGAATGAAAGTGGAAAGTTGATTGAACAGGGTAACAAGCTGTTTGACAAACTGGTATCTGAAGGTACGAAGCTTGAGAAAAAGAGCCGTAATGAAGTTGAAACTGCGGTTGATGATTTTGTAGGTGGCATGGAATCAAAAGTTGATGCCTTTCGCCAGCAGGCTAACGAAAACTGGGACAGTCTTGCGAATGTTTTTGATGAACGTGTTTCAGGCACGCTTGACCGTCTCGGTGTTCCGACCACAAAAGAGCTGGATAAACTTTCAGGTAACGTGAAAAGAATGTCCCGGCAGGCTGCAAAGAACTGGAAGGACCTTGAAACTGCGTTTGAAAAGCGTGTCTCCAGTGTTCTTGAAGATCTGCACGTTCCTGGCTCTGAAGACCTGAACAAGCTTTCTGACAGCGTGCAAAAGGTGTCTGTGGATGCGGCAGAAAATATTGGAAAGTTATCTGATAACGTGCAAAAAGCTTCCAGGGAAGCCGTAGAGGGCCTGCAAAAATTCGAGAACATGTTCGAAGCGCGGGTGAATGAAATCCTGGGCGGTATGGGTATTCCAACCACCGCAGACACGGGCAAGCTGTCCGCCGAGTTGCAGAAGCTTTCCAGGCAGGTCGCTGCCATGGAGAAGAAGATGAAAGCCAGTGCAAAGGCACCGGCCCCAGCCCGTAAGCAGGTTGCCAAAAAGGCTGTGGTCACAAAGCCGGCCGTTAGTAAGAAGGTTGTAGCCAAAGCTGCGGTTAGTAAGCCTGCAGCTGGCAAAGCCAAGGCTGCCAAGGCAGTTGTTACCAGCTAGTCCGGTAGCGTGAGTCAGGTAAGGCCGGCGGTGCCGGTCTTACTCTGTTGAAATTATCTTTTGTTTTTAGGGTGTTTGCTCTAATTTTCGGAATTAAGATACAAACATCTACCAGTAAAGCATCTATTAACCAGGCTCATATGAGCTAAGGAGATTAAAATGGCTAAGAAGACATTGAAAAAGAAAGTAATGAAGAAGAAGGTACAGGCGAAGTCTGCATCCAACAATATTGCAGCACCTGTTGTTGATTCAGCACGTGAAATCTGGCTCGCAGGTCTGGGCGCATATTCAGTTGCACAGGCTGAAGGTGGCAAGCTGATCGAGCAGGGTACCAAACTGTTTGACAAGCTGGTATCTGAAGGCAGCAAGCTCGAAAAAATGACCCGTAAGGTCACTGATACCGCGGTAAGCGATATCAAAGGCGGCGTGGAATCAACCGTTGATGCGGTTCGTAAGCAAGCCACTGATAACTGGGACAAGCTGGAAAATATCTTTGAAGATCGTGTAGCCCGTGTACTTGGCAGTCTCGGTGTACCTACCGCAGAAGATGTGAACAAGTTGTCTGAACGTGTGCAGAAGTTGTCACGCCAGGTGACTACGCTGGCCAAATCCAGCAGCCCCAAGGCAAGCAGCCCCAAGGCGGCAAAACCGCGTAAGGCAGCGGCCAAGAAAAAGGTCACGAAGAAAGTCAGCAAGAAATAGAATCTCTCTCCCAACATGAGATATTAAGGGTCGGCAATTGTCGGCCCTTTTTTTGCGTGTGGAATCGCGGCGAGACGCCGCTCCTACCGTAGGAGCCGCGTCCCCGCGGCGATGCTCTTTTTGCAGTTAAGTCTGCCGGTAAGTATGTGCCAGCGCTTCAACCTGGCTCGCTTCCGGTTCACGCAGGTAGGGCAGTACCAGGTGCAGAACACGCGCCACTGATTCGGATAGCACTTTGCCGTCTGCCAGTCCGGGATCACCGCGTACCTCGGCAAACGGAATCCAGTAGGTCATTAATAACAGCATATTGTCAGCCAGCATTTCGCTGTCATGCTCCGATATCAGCATAATGTCATTTTTCTGAAGCCCGGTGATCAGGGCCAGTAAAGTATTGCGTTGCCGCCCAAGCAGCCCATGAAAGGCCCTTTGGAGGTTTTTAATTCGGGAATAAAGATCATTCAGGTCACGAAACAGAAACCGGAAGCGTCCCATGGCCTCAAAAATCAGGTGCAGGCGCAGCCAAAGGTCCTCTGCT
>Ga0164313_10004427_pt1 | contig 12511 bp, 14 predicted proteins | sample GuaBasSedimGuay4_FD_113735 | JGI IMG/M metagenome (GOLD analysis project Ga0164313, IMG submission 113735) | Subseafloor sediment microbial communities from Guaymas Basin, Gulf of California, Mexico - Guay4, Core 4569-4, 0-3 cm | ecosystem: Environmental > Aquatic > Marine > Hydrothermal vents... | reverse complement strand
TGAAATTACTGAAGAAGGACAAGAAATAATCATTGCTCAAGGTGGAAAAGGAGGCTTAGGGAACAACCATTTTAAAAGTTCTACCAACCAAACCCCACGTTACGCACAACCTGGTTTAGATGGGGTAGAAGTAGATATTACTTTGGAATTAAAAGTGTTGGCAGACGTTGGCTTAGTAGGCTTTCCCAATGCTGGTAAATCAACTTTATTATCGGTGGTAACCGCTGCAAAACCTAAAATTGCCAACTATGAGTTTACTACATTAAAGCCTAACTTAGGAATTGTAGATTATAGAGATGGGCAAACATTTGTAATGGCAGATATTCCTGGAATTATTGAAGGAGCTGCCGAGGGTAAAGGTTTGGGGCATTATTTTTTAAGGCATATAGAACGTAATTCTACTTTGCTATTTTTAATACCTGCAGATGCAGATGATATTAAAAAGCAATACGATATTCTACTAGATGAATTGCGACGCTACAATCCAGAAATGTTAGACAAAGATAGATTGATTGCTATTTCAAAAAGTGATATGTTGGATGAGGAATTAATGACTGAAATGAAAGAGGAATTAGATACAGATTTTACAGGCATACCGTATTTGTTTATATCTTCAGTTGTGCAACAAGGCTTATTAGAACTTAAAGATAAGCTTTGGGCTATGTTGAATGATTAGGAAGTAGTTAGTTTTATTGAAATATGGTTAATATAAGAAACCAAAAAGCCATAAAGGGATCTTATTTTTAAAACCAATTTCAATTTTATCTGCTACAACAAATGAATTTTCAACACCTTCAATCTGCTTTTGTGTTTTTGTGTTTCCACCAATTTCAAAAATAAATTTCTCATCAACTAAAAAATCCCCTTTTTTTGGGTACGTAACTAAATGGTTTTGTCGCAATTGATTTAAAAAAAAAGTTTCCCGTAAATTGCCTATCTCTGGGTTGTTTCTGTTTTTAAGTGCAAATGATAGATTCGTGTTTTCCAGAAATAATTTATCTGGTTTTTGAAGTAAACTTATACCCTGAGAATTTGCGTATATTTTATTTAAAAGTTTAGTGTCGGCTAAATGGTTAATGTACTCGGCTAACGTATTTCTTGTTACCCCCACTCTTTCTGCTAGCTTGCTAATATTTGGTTTAAATGGTACCGACTGTGAAATAATATAAAGTAATTGTTTGATTTTGGAAATTTTACTTGTTTCAATATTTCTTAACATGGGTAATTCAATTTCTATAACCATGTTAATTATAGCTTGAATTTTTTTATAATATAACTTTTCATTTTCTTTGAAAAACGGATAGTAGCCCATAGAAATATATTGATTAAAATATTTTAAAGGTTTAATTTTTTTTGAAATATTCTGTGCTATATGTTCGTGATTTTGAATAATATCTTCCATACTGTAAGGCTTATAATTTGTGCCTAAAGTAAAGTTTAGATATTCTCGAAAAGATAATCCTTGCATAAAATATACAACAGCTCTTCTGCTCAAATCTGCTTTTGAGTTAAGTATTTCTAAAAGTGAAGAAGCGGTAAAGGTTACTTTTAAATTTTTATGAAGGTCATATATGTTTTTTAATTCAACAGACCAATTAGGATATTTATGTACTTCATCTAAAAATAAATGCTCGCCACCATTCGCAACAAAATTTTTAACCAAATCTACCAACCTATTGTCCGAAAAATAAAGGTTGTCTAAAGTTACAAATAACGCTCTGTCAGAGGTGCCATACGTTTCTTTTATATATTGCAAAATCATAGTTGTTTTACCAATTCCTCTAAATCCTTGTATCCCAAGTAATCGCTCTTCCCAAGGAAGCTCATTTATTAGAAAACGTTTGAATTCTAGATTCGTTTCATTTATATAAATCCTGTGATCTTCAAATAATCGTTCCATTTTTTAATTTTATACAAATATATAATAAATGCTCAATTGAGTGAGCAAAATATAAAAAAAATGCTTTATGCATAATGCAAAAATAAAATTATTTAAAGAGAGTTTTAAAGTTTATTCTTGGAGATACTGAATAAAGTATTAGAGTAAATTCAACATATTGCTTACCTTTATAAAAAAATAATGAAATCTTTATTAACTTTACTACTAACTATAATTCTAATTTCTTGTGGTGCAACGGCAAGTTACGATTACGATACAGAAACTAATTTTTCTAAGTATAAAACTTACGATTTTTACCCTAATATAAGTTCGGGTCTTAGTGATTTAGATAATATTAGAATTATAAAATACACAGATAGTATTTTGCAATTACAAGGTTTTAAAAAAAGTGATTCTCCACAATTTTTAATCAATTTTTTTGCAAAAGAGTTTGTTTCCCAGTCTAATACAGTTATTGGCTTTGGTGTTGGTAGCGGAGGTCATAATGGGAGTGTTGGTGTGAGTGGAGGTGTTCCTGTTGGTGGAGATATTATTAATCAAAAATTAACTTTCGATTTTATTGACGAGAAAGAAGATAAGTTATTTTGGCAGGCTGTAGGGACTGATGAACTAAAAGTAAAAGCAAGCCCTTCTCAAAAGGACAGTTATTATTTTGAGCTTATTTCTAAAATTTTAAAAGGTTTTCCTCCTAAAAAATAAAAAGAGGCTTTCGCCTCTTAAAATTCACCCTTTAAGCAATTCTTTATAGGAATCTTTATAACCTATTAGAGTTACTATATTTAGAATGAGTAATACCATCGCACCTGCAATATTAGGCATGTCTATGGTCGCGTGAAATAAAACTGCATTTACCGAGATACTCATTAATATTAAAGACATTAATGAACCAAATTTGTTTAAAAGGAGTGCTAAGCCAGCTACAATTTCAATTACTCCAACCAAAGCTAGCGTTTTGGTAGACATTAATGCACCGAAATATACTGCTGCATCTCCTGTTGGTGCTTCCATAGGGATAAAATTTAAAAACTTGTTAAAACCAAATACTAAGACAAATATTCCTAGTAAGATTCGAATGACCATAAAAACTTTTGAACTCATAATTAATTGATTTTTAGATTAGAACTGAAAGATAATAAAATAAATATTATTTTTTTTGTAAAGTTATTATACGATATTAACAGAAAGGTTAGTTTTGTTACTACGTCTTAATCTGAATGATGAAATTTATATTAACAGTATTCTTACCATTCCTAACTTTTGGGCAGTCTCTTTATAATGAAGTAGATGAAATGTTTCAGAATAAACAATATTCTAAAGCTGAAGTAGTGCTTAATACCTACCTAAATGACAGCCCAAACGATGTAAAAGCATTAGAGTTATTGGGAGATACCTATGCACTTCAGGAAAAATGGGAGGAAGCAATTATCGTTTTTAAGCAACTTGTAGAAGAAGATTCTTCAAAAGCAAATTACCATTATAAATACGGTGGAGTTTTAGGAATGAAAGCTATAAACACCAATAAAATTACAGCCTTTTTTTTAGTAGATGATATTGAAGAAGAGTTAAAACTGGCAGCAAAATTAGACCCAAAACATATAGAAGTTAGATGGGTACTCATCGATTTTTTTATACAAACTCCCAATTTAGTTGGAGGAAGTAAAACGGAAGCTTTAAAATATGCCGAAGAGTTAGAAGCAATATCTCTTGTAGATGGATATTTGTCTAAGGGATATATTTATGAATATAGCGAAGAACCTATTTTAGCAGAAAAATATTACAGAATGGCTATTGAAATTGGAGGTTCTATAACCTGTTATCAGAAATTAACTTCTTTTTACGAAAATCAAGACCGACCACAAGAAGCGATTTCAAATATTGAAAAAGCAAATGAAAAATTAAGTAGGAATTCACTTAATTATCAATTAGGAAAAGTTTGTGCTAACTATAATTTAGAGTTAGAAAAAGGAGTGATGTGCTTACTTAAATTTATAGATAATTATTCTGTAAAAGATGGAGTCCCTTTAAAATGGGCCTATTTAAAGCTTGCTCAAATCTATAAACATAAAAATGACAAGCGAAATGCTCTTAAATGGATTGATAAATCTCTTGCCAATCAATCCAATTTTAAATCTGCTCTAGAGGAAAAAAAATTAATCCTCGAAATGTGATTTTGTATTAGCTCAAAAATCAACATTCAACAATCGGTAATCTTAAATCAATCTGTATCTTTACTTTCAAATAAATTAATACTTAGTTTCTTTAATTATTTCTGAAACAATAAAAGAGATACCCGCATTCGCGGAAATAAATATGAGAATACATTTTATAGCTATTGGTGGTGCAGCAATGCACAATTTAGCATTGGCACTTCATTTAAAAGGAGACATTATAACAGGAAGTGATGATGAGATATTTGACCCTTCAAAAAGCAGACTTGCTGCTAGAGGAATCTTGCCTGAAACATTTGGTTGGTTTCCAGAGAAAATCACCAATAATCTTGATGCAGTAGTACTTGGAATGCACGCCAAGGAAGACAATCCAGAATTATTAAAAGCACAAGAACTAGGATTAAAAATCTATTCCTATCCAGAATTTTTATACGAGCAATCCAAGCATAAAACAAGAGTTGTAATTGGCGGAAGCCACGGAAAAACGACCATTACTTCTATGATTCTTCACGTGATGCACTATAACAATCGGGAAGTAGATTATATGGTAGGAGCACAACTAGAAGGGTTTGATGTGATGGTAAAACTTACCAATGAGAATGATTTTATAGTATTGGAAGGCGATGAGTATTTAAGTTCACCCATAGATAGACGTCCAAAATTTCATTTGTACAAACCCAATATTGCATTAATTAGCGGAATTGCTTGGGATCATATCAATGTATTTCCTACTTATAAAGGCTATGTAGAGCAGTTTAGCATTTTTGTAGATTCTATTGTAGAAGGCGGAAGTGTAACTTATAATATAGAAGATGAAGAAGTAAAGAAAGTAGTAGAAACTTCAGAAAATACCATTAGAAAATTTCCTTATGAGACTCCTAACTATACAGTTGAAAACGGAACCACTTTATTAGAAACCGAAGAAGGTCCTATGCCTATTGAAATTTTCGGGAAACACAACCTAAATAACCTAGCAGGAGCCAAATGGATTTGCCAGCAAATGAGGATTGATGAAAACGATTTTTATGAAGCAATTTCAACCTTTCAAGGAGCAAGCAAACGTTTAGAGAAAATAGCAGAATCTGGTACTTGTATAGTGTATAAAGATTTTGCGCATTCCCCTTCAAAAGTATTGGCAACCACAGAAGCGGTAAAAAACCAATACCCCAACAGAAAATTAATTGCTTGTTTAGAGTTACATACCTATAGTAGCTTAAACCCAGAATTTCTTAGTGAGTATAAAGGAGCTTTAGATGCAGCAGATGTTGCCGTAGTTTTTTATTCGCCTCATGCGGTAGAAATTAAAAAGTTAGAAGCCATTTCAAAACAGCAAATTGCAGCCGCTTTTCAAAGAGACGATTTGGTTATTTATACAAATACTACAGAGTTTAAAGATTTTTTATTTTCTCAGAAACTTGAAGAAACCTCTTTACTATTAATGAGTAGTGGTAATTATGGGGGGTTGGATTTTGATGAGGTTAAAGAATTAATTTCTGAATTTTATACTAAATCATAAAACATCTTGTTAACTATATGAAATATTTCCAGCTTATATAAGAAAACTACTTTTATTAATTATTTTTATTAACTAAAACCATTTAATTATGAAAAGAGTATTTTATGTAAGTTTTGTTTTATCTCTATTTTTTATTGCCTGTAATAATGATGACGACTCCTCAAATAATGAGCAGGAGGTTGTTGAAAATTTTTATGCTTTAAAAATTGGGAACAATTGGAAGTATGAATATTTTCGAAGAGTAGGTCAAACCGATGAGTTTGAAACATTGAATATTGTTGAAGAGGTTGAAATAACAGAAACCACAATTATCGGTGGAGAAACTTATTTTGTTTTTCAAAGTACAACAACAGGAAACGACGGTGATATGTTAGATATTCCTGAAAATGGAATTACAACTAAGAATAAAAGAGACTCATTAGGGTATTTAGTAGAATTAGATAAGCCAATTTTATTTTCAAATGAAAATATTGAAGATTATTTACTAAGCGATAATGATTGGGGAAATGTGTATGGTGTTTTACTAGAAGGTACAGAACAAATAAATGTTCCTGCAGGAAGCTTTACTTGTAATCAAAATGAAATTTATGCAATCTTAGATGAAACTGTAGAAATCGCACCTGGAAGAGATAGGGTTTATTTTTCAGATGGAATAGGAGAGATATTTAGAGAATATTCATCGGTTAGTAATCCAGACCATTGGTGGGAGAAAAGGCTTATTGAGTTTGAAATACTTGATTAATTTATAGTTACATAACATCAATAAATCCTGTGATATCCTCACGGGATTTATATGAGTTCTGTTTGATCACACCCCAATCGGGTTGTTTGTTTTTATTTAATGAATTGATTCTGTTATTAATTTCAGAAAGGGTATCTGTTTCAAATAGGGATTTCATAGTTATATTTTTTCAGTTTAAATATACATGATTATCTTTAGAGCCTCCCTGATTAGTAAATCGAAAGTTTTGAAAGAAAAAAAACCAGCTTTCTCCATTAAAAATTGGAGTGAAGAAGACCGTCCAAGGGAGAAATTACTTCAGAAAGGAAAAAGTGCTTTAAGCAATGCAGAACTTATTGCAATTTTAATAGGATCAGGAAGCCGTAATGAGAGTGCTGTGGCACTGAGTAAGCGTATTTTAGCTTCTGTAGATTCAAATCTAAATGAATTAGGAAAACTATCTATTAGTGATTTAATTAAGTTTAAAGGGATAGGAGAAGCTAAGGCCGTGACCATAGTTGCTGCTTTAGAATTAGGAAGGAGGAGACGAGGGGCAGAAGCTTTAGAAAAGAAAAAAATAACCTCTAGTAATTCGGTTTTCGAATTAATGCAACCTATTATTGGTGAATTGCCACATGAAGAGTTTTGGATAATCTATTTAAATAATTCTAACAAAGTATTACAAAACACACAATTAAGTAAGGGCGGAATTACTGGCACATTAGTAGATGTAAGGCTAGTGCTTAAAACTGCTTTGCAATTAGGAGCAGTAGGACTCATTCTGACTCATAATCATCCCTCAGGAACATTGAAACCTAGCCAAGCAGATAAGCAAATAACACAAAAGCTGAAAATTGCTGGAGAAAGTTTAGATATTAAAGTTTTGGATCATGTAATTATTACCGAAAAAGCGTATTTTAGCTTTGCTGACGAAAGTCTTCTGTAATATTATTTATGCTATTAGTTTATACACCCAAAACCACCCATAGAATTACTTATACCTTTAAGCACATCTGTATTCGTGTTTTAGGAATTGAAGTAAATTTCACTAATATATTAGAAGAATTGATTTCGCATAAAGGACCCAAATTATCTTACGGTAAAAAGCCCTTGGGGAATGAGTTATTTATTCAGAGTTACGGTCTTCTAACACAACAGGGTTTTGAAAGTATAGATATTGCAATTAGAAATTGGGAAGAAACCAAATGTTTTTTTTCTGCAGGTGAAAAGAGCGGATTACCATTCGATATATTTTCGGCAAGCTTTTATTTATTGAGCAGATATGAGGAATATCTCCCCCATGTTAAAGATGAAAAAGGTCGTTTTCTCGCTTCAGAAAGTTTGGCTTTTAAAGAAAAGTTCTTACAATATCCAATGGTGGATATTTGGGCTTATAAGTTTAAAGAATTACTAGTAAAATCATTTCCTCAAATTCAATTTGCAGAAAGAAAAATGACATTCCATAATTTGGTAGACGCTAGTCAACCTTTTGCTTATAAACAGAAGGGATTCTTAAGATCAATTTCAGGATTTTTTAAAGATGTTTTTAAATTTAAAATAAGAAATGCTATTACAAGATGTGGTGTTGTTTTAGGTTTTAAGGAAGATCCTTTTAATAACTTCGATTGGATAATCCAAACAGTTAAGGGACATAAAACAAAGCTTACCTTATTCTTTTTGTTAGGAGAAGCTATTAACTTTATTGAAGGAACTAATTCTAAAAGAGAAAAGTTTAAGTTACTTATAAAAACAGTATCAGATTATAAACAAGTTGGATTAATTTTTTCTAAGGAGTCATTAAAGAATTATGAGTTTCTTAAAAAGGAAAAAAAGCAATTAGAAAAAATAACAAATAGAGACTTAGTAAGCTCGATGAATACTCAGTATATGTTGAGTTTACCTGATAATTATAGAAATTTGATCGAATTAGAAGTAGAAAAAGATTTTTCTATGGTATATGAAAACCAATCAGGATTTAGAGCAAGTTCTTGTACGCCATTTTTATTTTACGATTTAGATTATGAAATTGTTTCACCTTTATTGATACATCCAATTGCGCTTACAACCCTGGCACTTAATGGACAAAAAGAATCTGAAGTCACACAAGTGATTGAAGATTTAATAGCTTCAGTGAAAAAAGTGAATGGAACATTTTCAATGGTTTTTACTAATAGAGATTTCAATTCAAAAAAAATAAACAAAAAATGGAGACATCTTTTTGTAAGGCTCTCAAAAGGCTCCTACAGTAAATTAGCAACTAATGAATAATCATACAGTTACAGATGTTTTTTTCGATCTAGACCATACACTTTGGGATTTTGATAAAAACTCAATGCTTGCTTTTAAAAGGGTTTTTAAAAAGCATACTATAGATATTGCCATAGAAGATTTTATAAAAGTCTACGAGCCAATCAATTTTAATTATTGGAAACTTTTTAGAGAAGATAAAGTGAATAAACAAGAATTAAGAAGAGGGCGACTTACCGAAACTTTCACACTCTTTAATTTAAACTTTACAGTTAAAAAAATTGACGATTTAGCAGATTCCTATATAAACGAATTACCAGGAGATAATCATCTTTTTAATGGAGCCGAAATGATTTTAGATTATTTGGCTGAAAAATATACACTTCATATCATTACAAATGGATTTAATGATGTACAGCATTTAAAACTTAAAAATAGCGGTATAAAAAAGCATTTTTCTACTGTGACAACATCTGAAGAAGTAGGGGTTAAAAAGCCGAACCCATTAATCTTTAATTCAGCTTTAAAAAAAGCCAATGTAAAAGCTTCTACAAGCATTATGATTGGAGATACTTTTGAAGCAGATATATTAGGTGCAGAGCGGGTAGGTATGAAGACCTTGTACTATAATTACAGAAAAGAATCCATTCCTAAAAAATATATTATTGTAGATAATCTCCACGAAATTAAAAGATACTTGTAGAGATAATATTTCTGTCGTAACTTGCGTTATACTAATAATTGCTCCTACAATTATGAAAATAAAGCTTAACCTATTTTTTTCATTGATTTTTGTCGTGCTTTTTTTTTCAGCATGCATAAAAGACACTGACTTCAATCAAACAGATGATATTCTAGTAACTCCTATAGTAGAATTAGATTTTTTATTTTACAATTTAAATTCAGAAAGCTTTACTGATTTTGGGGTTAATAATTTGATTTTATCAGACACGACAAATTTTAATTTTTTAAATGACGATTTTGTTGTTGATAATTTAATAAGAGCTGAATTCTTTTTTAAATATACCAATAGCCTTCCAGTAGATTTTATCACTGAATATAAATTTTTAGATGAAAATAATAATCCCCATTATGAGGTTATTATTCCCGTAGGTGCTGGAACTGTAGCAACAGCTTTAATTGTAGAACATATTGAAAACATTGAGGGAGATGATATAATAGCCTTGACCAATGCAGAAAAGGTAGTTGTTAATATTATGGCTTCAGCTCCTGTAGATAATTTAGAAGGAAATTTAAAACTACAATCTAAAACCACCTACTATTTAATAATTGAGCAATGAAAAACTTAATAACATGTTTTTTCATGTTTTGGGTAATTTTATTTAATGCTCAAAATAAACAAGTACTTTATGGTTTAGAGGAAGTTCCTCAATCAATGTTGCTTAATCCCGGTAGTATAATTAATTACGATTACCATTTTGGAATTCCTTTTTTATCTCAAATTCATTTTAATGGAGGTTCTTCAGGGGTTTCTGTGTATGATATTTTTAAAGAATCTGGAGGTGATATTAATGAACGAATTCGCAATAAAATTTTTGAATTAAAAAACACTGACTTTTTTACAGCAACACAACAGTTAGATATTCTTAATTTTGGATGGAAAAATAAAAAAGATATTTATTTTTCAGCTGGGGTATATCAAGAATTTGACTTCATCCTATATTTCCCAAAAGATTTAGCCATTTTAGCTTGGGAAGGAAATGCTAATTATATTGGAAAAGAATTTGATTTAGGAGAGATTAGTACAACAGGAGAATTACTTACAGTTTACCATTTGGGTATTAATAAAAAGATTACTAAGGAACTAACATTAGGTGTTCGAGGTAAAATTTACTCAAGCATGTTAAGTTTTAGAAGTACCAACAATAAAGGGACTTTTGTAACTCGTACTAGCGAAACAGACAACAATATATATGAGCATATAGTAAACGGTGCAGATATTAATGTGCAAACTACTGGAATTGCATCATTGGAAGATTTAGAGGGTTCTCAGGTAATGAGCGAAGTATTAGGTAGAGCTTTTTTAGGAGGAAATTTGGGGATTGGACTAGATTTAGGAGGTACCTATGAAATTAATGAAAAATGGGCAGCCAGTGCTAGCTTTTTAGACGTAGGGGCTATTTTTTATACTAAAGATGTAGAATCTTATCAAGTAAAAGGAGAATATACTTTAGATGGTATTGAGCTTTTATTTCCCCCTTTAGGAGATGGAGAAACTACACCTCCCTATTACGATGATTTAATTGATGAAATTGAAGATACTTTTCCTGTAGATACATTAAACAATTCGTATACTAAATTCCGACCTGTAAAATTTAATGCTTCTGTAAAGTACAATTTTGGAAAAGAAATAGGAGGAGATGAAGCCTGTAATTGTTTAAAAATGGGCGAAAATCAAACATTTAATCAATCTGTAGGTTTTCAATATTATAATATATTTCGTCCCAAAGGGCCACAAATTGCAGCCACATTATTCTATTATCGACGTTTTTCAGATCATATTTCTGCAAAAGCAACCTATACTTTAGATTCCTATTCCTATTCTAATTTAGGATTGGGTTTAGTCGCAAATATGGGTTGGGTTAATTTTTATATTACAGCAGATAATCTGCAATGGTATCAAAATATTGCAAAAGCAAAAAGTGTATCTTTACAGCTAGGCTTTAATATTATTATTGATAAGGAATGAAAAGATATTATGTTTTAGTTGGATTCTTTTTATGTTTAGCAACTCAAGGATTCTCTCAAAAGTCATTTAGTGATTATAGCTATATAATTGTTTCTGAACAATTTGAATTTCAAAAAGAAAAAGATAAATATCAATTAAATTCACTTGTAAAATTTCTATTTAATAAATATGGATTTCATGCATATTTCGAAAAGGAATTGCCGAGACATTTAGATCCTTGTGATGGATTATGGGCCGATGCAGAAGGGACTCCAGGTTTTATTATTACAATTTTGGAAGTTGTTATAAAAGATTGTAATGGGGTGGAGCTATTTCGGAGCAATAAAGGAAAAAGCAAGGTAAAGGATTATAAAAAGGCTTATTATGAATCAATGCGAGAGGCATTTGTCAGTATCAAAAACCTCAATGTTGATCAAATTGAAATAGCAATAATTGAAGATGAAATTAATGTTGAAAATGTAAAAGCTGAAACTAGTGATCCTATAAAAGTTGCCGCTGTTCCCGTTATCTCTACCAAAGTTATAGGTGAAAAACCCATAGAAAAACAATCCATTTCTTTAAAGGAAAATAATAAGGAAAATCTTCCAACAGCTAGGTTTTCAAATTATAGTTTTGGAGATAAAACTTTCTTACTGAGAAAAACAAAAATAGGGTATTCGCTATATGAGGATTCAGAACAAAATCCTTTGAATTCAAATATAAATAACGGGCTAATTTTAATAGGAACTTTAATTATTGAAGAAAAATATATTAAATATATGGATGTAAAAGATGGAGATTTTTTAGATGCTCATTTTGATAGCTTAAAAAATTTAATTATTGAAAATGGTGCAACTCCTATAATTTATAAGCTAGAGAACTAATACCCATATTTTTCTTTCCAAAGGTTTTTTAGATAGGCTCGAAGACTATTCTCTTTTATATTATTACTGGGATTATACAATTGTGTTCCTTTAATTTCGTCAGGTAAGAATTCTTGTGTTGCAAAATTTCCTTCGTAGTTATGTGCATATTGATATTCTTTGCCATAACCCAGTTCTTTCATAAGTTTGGTAGGAGCATTTCTTATGGGTAAAGGCACCGATAAATCTCCTGTTTGCTTTACCAATTTTTGTGCTTCTTTTATTGCCATATAAGAAGCATTACTTTTTGGAGAGGTGGCTAAGTAAATCACACATTGACTTAATATAATTCGTGCTTCAGGATACCCAATTGTGGTAACTGCCTGAAAGGTATTGTTTGCTAATAC
>Ga0164313_10004426_pt1 | contig 12511 bp, 16 predicted proteins | sample GuaBasSedimGuay4_FD_113735 | JGI IMG/M metagenome (GOLD analysis project Ga0164313, IMG submission 113735) | Subseafloor sediment microbial communities from Guaymas Basin, Gulf of California, Mexico - Guay4, Core 4569-4, 0-3 cm | ecosystem: Environmental > Aquatic > Marine > Hydrothermal vents... | reverse complement strand
TTATATCAGACACAATTATCAGCAGGATACAAATCAATTAATGAAATTAGAAAAGAGGAAGGATTAGATGAAGTAGAATGGGGGGAAAAGATGTCTGAACAAGAAAGATTTAATACACAAGATCAACTATTTGGGTCTTTAGAAGAGGAAGAGGCTGATGAGAAAGAGGGTTTATTCGGAAAAAAAGCTGAATTAAAATATAAATATATCAGACGAACTGGTTCTCCTGGAAATTACAGGTATTGGTATAGGGATCCTAAGACTGGGAAAGTTTTTGCTGGGAAACATCCAGAAGAAGAAGCGCCATCAAAAGAAGAGGAATTTGTTAAAAAAAGAGATTCTGAATGGAAAGCAAGTATGACTAAAAAGGAAGCAGAGAAATGGGCGAAAGAAAGTGATATCCAGGAAACTCCATTGCATGGGACCCCAAAAAAATCATTTGCAGAAGGGATAAAAAATAATGGAATAAATCCTGATTTGTCTGAAGACGGTTTTTATACGACTACAAATGAAAAAGAAGCAAAAGTTTTTGCTACAGATGATAAAACACTGAAACAAGGAGAAATATTAAAATTTAAGATAAATTCAAAAAACTTTCCTGAAGTTACTTTCGATCAGATGTATAAAGAGGGAGGATATCAAGAATTTGCGAAGAAAGTAAAAAAAGAAGGAATTGATGGATTTTATTACAAAAAAGCAAGAGGAACTGTTTATGTTATTTATAATAAAAAGTCTATTACTGTTATAAAATGAGTTTATTTGATGAAACCATAAAAAAATTTGGATTGGAAGAACAAAAAAAAGAAATAGAAAAATTAGTCGGAGATAAAACAAATTTAACAGATATTTTGGTTAGTATAGATTTATTTCAAAGTAAAAAAAATGAAAAGAAATCAATTGAAACAAAACCATTCGGAGAGTATGAAGATTTTGATGCATGCGTGAGAGCCAATCGAAATAAAAAAAATCCAGAAGCTTACTGCGCGAGCTTGCACAAAAAAATAACAGGCAAATGGCCATCTGAAAAAGCATGGCAAGATAATCCATTAGTTTTAAGGCCTAATGAAGTTCCAAGTGATGATCATCTAGAAAGAGCAATTGTTTATGTTTTAAGAAATAATGAGAAAAAAATTAAAGATCTTATTGAAAAAGAGATGGGAACAAATAAAATTCAGGAAATTAAATCGATTGAAGATTTAGCAAAAGCAATTAAATCTATTTTTACTTTTGAGGGATTAAAACATATTAGTGATTTGGTTATTAGAAAGGTTTTCTCAAAAGGATGGGAAAGCGCAGAAAAACAACTAGATAGAAATTTTATGGTTAATAAAGATGCAATTTCTTATATCCAAGATTATACTTTTAATAACATCAAAGGGATGACTGAGGAAATAGTTAATGACCTAAGAGCAGAGCTGGAAAGAGGAATCATGAATGGTGAAGGAATACAAAAAATAAAAGCAAGAGTTAGTAAAGTCTTTGATGTTGGAGAGAATAGAGCAGAAATGATTGCTAGGACTGAAACTAACAGAGCAGAAAACCAGGGGAAGTTCCAGGCAATGAAAGCATCAGGAAAAAAATTTAAAAAAAGATGGGTTGCTGCAATAGACGAGAGAACAAGTGAAATATGCAAAAGATTAAATGGAAAAGAAGTTAATTTTGAGGAGAATTTTAAAGATACTATTTCTGGATGGGAAGGACTAGTGCCCCCAGCACATGTGAATTGCAGATCAATTGTTATTTATTTGGAATAAAATTAAATTTGAATAAACAATAATATTTAAATAGATAATTATATTTTAGAATTCATGGAAGAGGCAAATTTTATATTTAGCTCGGAGAGTTTAGAACTTAAAAGTGAAGGAAATGATTTTTTTGTCGAAGGGTACATTTCTACTTCTGATTTAGATTTAGTTAATGACATTGTCACAAAAGCATGTTTATTAGATATGGCAGAACAAATGAAAAAGAGGACCATAAAGTTTGATGTAGAACATGAAAGTTTTAGAGGAAAATCAAATTTGGATCGAGAAGTCAACAAAACAATTATTCCTGTTGCTAAGGTTGATGATTTTTTAATGGACAAAAAAGGGCTTAGGGTTAGAGCAAAGCTTAATTCACATTCCAGGAGATTTGATGAAGTGAAAGGATCAATACAAGATGGATTTCTTGATGCTTTCTCTATCGCCTATGTACCAGTAAAAACAGTAGTACAGGAAAAGAATGGCCAGCAAGTAAGATTATTAGATAAAATTAATTTATTGAATGTTGCTTTTACTGGAAACCCAGTAAACACTGAGGCACGGATGGTTAATGTATTCACAAAATCGTTGGAATTTTTAAAGGACAAAGAAAGTCCAAATCACAGTCAATCAAATGACATAATTAAATTACAGGAGGTTAAACAAATGTCAGAAGAGGAAAACAAAGAGACTACTGAAATACCAGAAGAATCTGCACCAGTAGAGGAAGCTGAATCAACAGAACTTGAATCAACTGAAGAAACTAAGGACGAGGAAACTCAACCTAAAGAATCTGATGAAGATAAAGAGGAAAAGGAAGATACAGAAGTTAAATCTTTAAGAGCAGAAGTCAAAGCACTTACTGAAAAAGTAAATGTTATGGAAAAAGCTTTGAAGAAACCTTTGAGGAAATCTAAAGTTGAACAGCAAGACAAATCCGAAAATTTCAAGGAAGAGAAAGCTCAAAATCCTCTAGACATGATAGCGTAAGATGGAAGAAGGAGTAGGAACAATGCCTTTCACAGGGGTTGATGTTAAAAGTGCATACAGCCACTCATTCGGTGCATTGAAAGATAAGACCAGATATGTAGATCCCATCACAGGAGCAGACATTAGACCACAGCTTAATGAAAAGCTTCAAGATGGAATCGCACGTATGAAAGCATTATCTACAACAGCCGGAGGAGCAGGAACAGCAGGATACGCAATGATTCCAGTGTATGTGGATCCAAGAATTGTAGACACTACAAGGAAAGAAACACCATTGGTTGAATTGATTCCAAGAGTTGCTAATCAAGGAATGTATGCTGACTATAACATCATAACTGCAAAGGGTGGAGGTTTTACAGCTGCAGAAGATGCTGCTCTAAATGAAACTAACACAACTTACGATCGTGCAAGCACTGCGATTAAGTTCTTGTATGCAGTTGGAAGAGTTACAGGACCAACACAAGCTGCTATGCCAAGTTACATGCTAGAAGGCTTTCAGCCAGCTGGAGGTGGACTAGGGACAAGCACTTTTGGAAATGTAGGTGCACCAAATGCAAAACAGCAAGAAGTTTTGATCAAGGCTAGAGAGTTGAGAGAGCTAGAAGAGAATCTCATTATTAATGGAGATGCAAGCACAACTTCAACACAATTCTCAGGAATTGTAAAGCTTCAAGGAACAACTAATGTTGTAGACTTGAATGGAGCTGCATTAACATATGATGACATTGAAACTGCCGTGCTTTATGCAATCCAGGATGGTGGAAGGCCTAAATTGGCTGTTGCTTCACCTAGTGTTGTTAAAGATATTCGAAAGATTATCATTGACACATATAGATATGCACCAGGAGACATGGCAGGAGGAACACTTCCATTTGGTATTGCCCCAGCATTAGTTCTAGAAACTATGGCCGGAAGAATACCTGTGATCTTCAGCAGATTTTTATCTGATACATCTGGAGCAAAGCAGATATACTTTTTAGATACTGATTGGATTGAAATGAGAGTTCTTTTAGATATGACTTATGAAGAATTAGCAAAAACTAATGACTCACAAAAGTTCATGCTAAAGATCTACGAATGTCTAATAATGAGGAACCCAGCTTTCAACAGTTTCATAGACGACATAGCATAAATCCTTTTTATTGCTTTTTAGATTTTAATAATAATTTTTTTATTTAAACCAGAAAAAGCAAGCAATTAAATTATAGGAGGTTAAAAATGGGAGAATTATCAAGCGTAACAACAAAAGGGTTAGTCCCTAATGCAGGAAAGAAAATGTTGTACATAGAAACAGCTGCAACAGCTGATAGTGGTGACACAGTAGATGTTACTGATTCAGATGTTACAGGTGGAGAAACATTGTCTAGTGTTGACTGGGTTGTAGCATGGGACCAGACTACTGGAGATGTAGTAACTGCAACTGATTCATCAGGAACAATTACTATAGATGCTGCTGGAGGAACAACAGATCACACTTACGCACTTATAGTGGTAGGTGACGCCTGATTTTCCTAAATATTGAAAATGGGAAGACAAGGTTTACAAAATCCAGGAGGAAATCCAACTAGCGCTCCATTTAGAAATGGACCATATACTTGGGATCAATTTGTAGCATTTACAGGTGGATTGTCAGGAGTTATGAAAGGAACTGCTGGAAAGATCTATTTTGTAGATGAAGAGAATGGAGATGACGACAATGATGGATTAAGTCCAGGTACAGCATTCGCAACATTAGATAAGTGTTTTGGGAACACTTCAGGAAACAAAGTTGCAAGGGACGATTACTCTGATGATGCTGAATACTATGTATTTGTATTTCCAGGAACATACGCGCCCACAGAGGATTTGAGACTTTATGGACATGGAATACATTTAATAGGTTTAGGTCACCCAGGAAGCGATTCAGGAGTGAATATCACAGATACAAATGAGCCAGAAAATGGACTTCTTTTATTGGCAGGTGCAAATTGTACAATAAAAAACATTCAGTTTAATATGACAACTGATGTACCAGCGGTTTATGCAATAGCTGCAGATAACTGTGTAATTGAGAACTGTAAGTTCAAAGGGACTCATGGAACAACAACAACAGCAATCCAATTAATGGATGTTAGATCTACAAAGATTTATAACAACCAAATAGGAGAAGCTGGTGGTGATTTCACAAATGGAATTTATGCAGAAGGTGGAGCAGACTATTATTTGATTGATAGTCACATAGCTTACAATAGAATTTATTCAACAGTAAGCAGTGCTAAGGGAATTTTAATGGATAACACAAGCACAGAATATGGAAATGTTATTGAGAGAAATTTCATTAACTTGACTACTGGAAGCGGATCTATTGGAATCGACCAAAATGCGACTGGGGGAAATCTGATTGTTGACAACTATGTTATGGTACCAGCCAGTGCAACTGCAATCGAAAGTGCAGCAACAAACACTGGAATTATTGGAAACCATACTATGGCTGGAACAGCTGCGCCTGTTGATCCTGATGAGCCGATAAGTTAAAATGGGAAGAATAAATAAGGAACTCGTGGAAAAACTTGAAGCTGGATTGGCAGAAAAGAAAAAGCAGCCTAAGAAAGAACCTAAGGTATCTAAGAAAGAATCCAGGAAATAATTATTTTTAATTTTTTTATTGTTTTTTGTGTTTATTTTTTAGAAAAAACAACACATCTTCGGATGTAAAAATAGTCGGAAGACTCAAATAAACAGGAGGATTAAAAACATGGGAAAGAGAGTAATGGGTGGAGCAGGAAAAGTTGTAGAGGAAACTGTGAATTTAGATGCTGTTACAACTGCAACAACAGGGGATGCAGTGGATTGCCGATGGTATAATAGGATAACTGTCCAAATAAATTGCACAGTAAACACTGGAGCAGTGACTGTGACAATCCAAGGAAGTGTCGACGGAACTAATTGGCACGATTTGGATTCAAAGACATATACTGGAGCAACTGGAAAAGATTTATATCATTATGGGTATAACACATATTATCCTTATATAAGGACAAAAAGCTCTACTCAATCAAAGGCAACTGTTTCAACATACATTGCAGCAAGGAGTTAAAAATGAAAAACAAATTATTAATTTGGATAATATCAGTAGTAGCAGTAGGAGCATTAGTCTCAGCAGCAATTTACACAGAACCATGGAATCAAAATCAAAGAGGAGGAAATCATAATTTAACAGAAGTGGATTGGATATCCGCAAATTATTTTAACGGAACGCTCACTGGAGAAGTAACCGGAAGCATGAATTGGACCAAACTAAAGAATTATCCAGTGGCTTGTCCAACAGGAGCAATCACTGCGTTGGGAGATTCAGTTATATGTTCGGACACAATAGTTTTTGGAGGAAATATCACATCGGAGAATGTTTATTTACCTGCTTATTTGTCTACCCATACAGATGTTTCAATAACTGCTGTAGAAGGCGTTTGGTTAAATGTTACTTTTGATTCCCATGAAGATTCAGAAAAAGCAAGAATAAACCACACTTACAATGATGAGACAAATGATACTTTCATAATCGTTAGTGATGGAGTTTATCAATTAGATTATGGAATTTCTTATTTAGATAGCGCAGCAAATCCTACTAACACAGTCGCTATAAGAATAATTAAAAATAATGAAGAAGTAAATGGAAGCATATTTGAAAAAGATACAACTAAACAAAATACGCTCGGAACAATATATAGGGCTGTTAGGACATCTTTGGATGCCGGTGATAAAATAAAATTGCAGTTTATAAGCAATTCAACAACAGTTAGTCTTCAAACAGAAGGAACATATGGAGACCACCCTACAAGTGCGAATCTAAATTTACAGAGGATAGCATAATGGAAAACAAAACACTTTTAACAATAGGGGCAATAATCACACTAGCTCTGGCAATATCAGGAACTTATTATATCTCTCAGGACGACGATGCTTATTATTGTGAATCAAGAAATATGGTTATGCTTTGTGAAAAATTAAGTTCTGGTTTAGGAACAAGATGTTATTTTGAGAATACATATAAGAAATGCCCAGAAGGCTGGCAAAAGATTGAATTAAATCAAGAGATAAATACACAAGTTCCTGGAGATCAAGTTCCAAAACCTACTGAAGGAATTAAATGGGAATGCTCCCCAGAAAGATGCAAGAGGATTGAATGAAATTTATAAACAAAGGAAAAGGGGTTCAGGTAAGGCAATCAGATGGAGATGGAAGATTCAAATGGGAGAATGTTAAAACAGGAGAGACAATCGAACTTCCAGAAGATGTTGGATTAAGATATGGATTTGAGAAAGTTACGGAAAGTATACAAAAAGTAACTGAAGGGAAGATTGGAAAAATAAAAGTAGAGACAAAACAATTCGAGGAAGATACAGATGACGAATTCTTTAAAGAGCTTACAAAGATTAATGGCATAGGACCGAAAACTGCCAAAGATATAGTTATCTGGGGAACTCGAGAAAAATTAATGGAGGCAATTAAAATAAATGCAGAACTTCCATTTAGAGATGATATTGTTCAAAAATTGAGGGAAAAATACAAATGAAAAGATATATTGATGCTAAAACATTTCAAGATTTTTGTAGTAATCAAGATAAGTTAATAAGTATTTTAAATCACAGAATGACCGGAATAGAAAAAAGCATGATAAAAATTAAAACAGATGTTTGTTGGACAAAAAAATTATTATTCGCTATTTTAGGAGTTGTAGTAGTGAGCTTTTTCACAATCTTAATTAAATTAGCAATGGGAATATAATGAGATATGTAACTGTTGAATCTGTTCGTCGTACATGTGGAATAGGAAGTAGTGAAATTAGCGATGCTGATGTAGAAAGTATAATTGATGAGTGTGAATATCAAGTTGAAAGATTTTTTAATACAAGTTTCACTCCAAAAGAAATCATAGAAGTCAGAGAAGGAAACGACACGAATAGAATGGTCTTAAGAAATAATCCAGTCTTGGCTGTTAGAGACCTAAAAATAAATAATTCTACAGAAGACCCAGCGAATCTTGATATTTCAAAGGGATCAGGAAAAATAAAATTAAATTCAAATGCATCAAACTCAATATTCGTAAGTTCAACTTACAAGATCATAGTAAAATATATTTATGGATTTTTAGAAGAAAGTTCAACATCAACAACCATAGACACTGATTCAACAGCTGGAACAAGTATTGCTTTATCAGTTTCAAGCGAAACAGGATTCAGTGAAGATGATTGGATTGAGATTTATGGAATGGATGGACATCGAGAAGCTGCACAAATTACTGCAACAGACACAGGAGAAATAACTGTAGATCAATTAGTTCAAACTCACGAATCAGGAAGCACAGTCGTTAAATTGCAAATAAGTGAGATTTTCAAAAAATTAATGAATTATGCTTGTGCAATCGCAATGGTTGCAAGGATTGTCGGACAATCATACACAGATACTGTAGGATACGGCCTGGGGGAATTGAACGTGCAAAAAGGTGAACCATACACGCAATGGAGAGAAACTGCATCTCAATTAATCAAAGAGAGAGATAGATTAATGTCTGCAATTAAACCAAGACCTGCTATCATGTAGTAATATTTAAATAAATCAAAAACTTCAAAATGGGAGGAATACAAATAATCGCAAAGGACAAGAACGGAAACATAAAACAAGATTATGAAGTTTCACGAGATAAAAAATCAGGAAAAAAAATCAAGGTAAATAAACTAAAAAATGAAGGACGAAGAATTAAAAGAGATACTAAATGATCCAAAGAAATTGCTTGACTTAATCAGAGCAGTTCACAAATTACTTCACGCATACAAGGCAAAAGAACTCATGAAAGACAAATCAGGAACAAAAGAACAAATGGGATTAAGTGATGATCTCGAAATCAAAGTCTTTAAAGGACAAAATAAAAATCAGGAGGTTAAACAATGAAACAACACATGTCGCAAGGAGCAAAGTTGAACGGTTGGATTAAATTGGATCACTTCGATAAGGAAGGAAATTTAATCGAAACAGTTGAAACTCCAAATGTATTGACAAATTCTGGATTCACAGAAGTGGCTGGATTGTTTTGTAGTGATCAAAGTGGATCATACACTGCATTTGATTATATCGCTGTTGGAACAGGAACAACTGCTGCAACTGCAACAGACACACAACTTGAAACAGAAGAAACTGAAAACGGACTGACAAGGGCGACAGCAACAGGAACATTGACAACAGTTAATGTATCTGATGACACAGCACAATTCGTTAAATCTTTCAGCGTATCAGGAAGCGTGGCAGTTACAGAATCAGGAGTGTTCAACGATTCAAGCGCAGGAACAATGCTATGTAGGCAAACATTTAGTGCAATTAATGTTGCAGATGGAGACACATTACAGATCACGTGGAAAATAACTGTAGCATAAAACTTGGAAAGATACATTTATAAACTATAAAGATTTAGTTTATTTATGGAAATAGAATGTCCAATATGTCACAAGCGATTTAAGATTAGACCTTCCACAAAAGGAAGGAGAGTCTGCTGTTCAAGAAAATGCTACGGAGAATACAAAAGATTATTTCCAGAAAAATATAATCTCTTTCAAAAAGGTCATAAAAATTATTGCACAAGAGAAAAATCTTTTTGGTTAGGAAAAGAGATGGGAGAAAATATTAAACAAAATATGAGTGAATCTCATAAGAACAATCCAAAAGTTTTAAAGCACCTTAAAGAACTTGGGAAAAAGCAATCGGGAAAAAACCACTGGAACTGGAAAGGAGGAATAACCGATGAGAACAGATTGTTAAGAAGATCTGAGGAATACAAATCATGGAGATTAAAAGTTTATCAACGTGACAACTGGACATGCCAAAAGTGTGGGAAGAAATTAAAGAATCTTGTTGCACACCATAAAAAGTCTTTCAAAGATCATCCTGAATTAAGGTTTGATGTTTCAAATGGACAAACACTTTGCCGTTCGTGTCACAAGAAAGTTCATGAAGAAATAGGAAAACAAACAAGATGGAAAAAAAAACAAAAAAAATAGGCATTTGCGTGCCCTTGTATAATGTAGTTCCGACCAGTTTTTTTGTTAATTTTATTAATAGGCTCCACGAGTGGAAAGACCAGGAGAAGTACGATGTACAGATTTATATGAGGGCATCAACAATTGTGGACAAAGCGAGAAATGATCTCGTGAAAATGGCTCTTAAAGATAATTGTGATTATGTTTTTTTTATCGACTCCGACACAATAATCCCAGGAGGAGCGCTTGACATTTTGCTTGACATGAATGTTGACATTGCGTCAGGTTTATATTTCTCAAAAGGAAAACCTTTTTTGCCAGTCGCAAGAGTCAAAGAAGGAGAAAGACACTTTTTCTTGGAAGATTTTGAATGGAATCAAACAATGGAAGTCCAGGGAGTAGGAATGGGATGTTGTTTAATCAAAACAGATGTATTTAAAAAATTAGAATTTCCTTATTTCAAATTGGAGTGGAGAAAATTTGAAGGCAAAGATTATCAAATAGCCGAAGATTTATATTTTTGTGACGAAGCAAAAAAAGCAGGTTTCAAAGTTTGGCTTAATACAGGAGTAATCTGCAATCATTTTGGAATTGAAGTAGGGCCTGAACAATTTATGATTTACAAAGATCAATTAAAACAAGATCGTGAGGATAGAGAGGAAATGATAGAGGATTTGATGGAATTTGAGGGAAAAAGCCGAGAAGAGATCATGAGCAATTTTCTGCACAGACACGAATTAAGAAAAAAAGAAATGAGCAAATACAATCTTCAAGACCCAGCAGACAATTGGAAATATTATGTAGAAAACCAATATGAAATCTATGATCACTTAGAATGGCACTTTAAAGGAAGGAGATCATTCGATAAGAAACTCTTGGAAGACATAAAAAGAGAATACCCAGATAGAGGCACAGAAATATTGGACTTCGGAGCAAACGCAGGACAAATAAGCTACATGTTAGCAAAAGAGAAATATATTGTCACAGTTGCAGAACCAAACAAAAAAGCAAATGAATTTATTTCTCACAGATTCAAGAAACACAAATTAAAGGTTAAGAAATTGCCAATGCCGATACACCCTGAATTTAAAAATCAATACGACATTATTTTATGCTTCGATGTCTTAGAACATATACCTGATGAGAAGTTCGATGAAACAATCAAACTCTTAAAGAAACTGAAAAAGCCAGAAGGAAAAATAATGGTTTCGGTTTCATTTGGGGCACAAGATAGTCATCCAGGACACTTCGACATGAGCGAGGAAAAGAAACAAAAAATAATGGAGTTATTAGAATGAAAAAAGTTTATACAGAATCAGTAAAAAAATGGGGAGCAGGAGGAATATTCATCGGAACAATGGTAGGCCTAATTTTTCTTTATTTGAGTTTAAGTGGAGCAATTACAATAACAGGATACTCAGGAGATCAGGTCTGTGCAGGAACAATTGAAGATCCATGTTATGCTTATATTAATTTCACAGCAGAAGAAGACATTTTTTTATATCCAACAGGGTACGATCCGTGGGGAAGAAATACAACATTCGCATTCAGTCCAGGAGTAAAATCATGGAAATTAGAGAGGTCTTGGGGAAACGGTTGGCGTGAAATAGATTTAAATGACACATGTAAAGGAACTTGGTGTGGAGCTCCTTATGGAGAGAAATCAGCTGTTTATTCTTATGCATTTAGAGAAGGGAGAGATTATCAAGTGAGAATAACAGCATACAAAAATTCACCTTATGATACAATTAAATGGTCAGTAGATTATTCTAATAAAACTTATTTGGATCCCAAGTGGGATGGTCTTAATTTAACTTCCGCATACAATAATAAAACAAAAACAATTACTCTTAATTTTTTAGATAATTCAAAAGTTGCAGAAGTTCAATTATTAACTCCAATAAATAATCATGTTGGTGTTGGAGATGATATAAAAATTGCAGAATATAATATTACTTTTTATCAAAACTTTAATACACAATTCTTTGGAAATATTGACACTTATAACAAAAAACTTTTCGATTCTGGAGATAGAACTAATTTAAATAAAAAGATTATTTTGAAATACAAATCTCAAGAATATTATTATGAAGATACCTATTATTGTCTGAATGAAACTTCCCTTAATGGAACAAATTATACTGATTGTCAAGTTAATGGAACTGAACTAAAACAAAGAGATATATGGTTAGATTTTAACAAAAACACAAAAATTAAATCTGGAGATTCTTATGTGATTGGTTTGTTTACTGATACTTATGAGGGAGAATATGTTGAATGGATTCCTTATTTTGGAAATTTTAAAGGAACAATGTGGGCTTCTTATTTAGCAAGTGATACTGTTGCTTATTATAAATTAGAAGAAAGTTCTGGAACAACTGCCTATGATGCTACTGGAAATTATAATGGAACTTATGTAGGAGATTTACCCGATGATGTAACTGGAATTATTAATAATGGACAAGATTTTGATGGTTCTGGAGACTATTTGAATTTACCAACAGTAATGACTACATCTACAGCAACTTCAATAAGTTTTTGGGTAAAGTCAGATTCTACAGAAACAGGAGTAACACAATATTTTATAGATGATATTGGGGGAACAAATAGGTATTATGTTTATCTACAAAGTGTTGATGATGGATTTGAAATTGGAGGAAATGGGGTAGAACTTTTTAATTTTCCCTCTTCTACTTCAAGAAAAATATTTAGTCAAAGTTGGACACATATTGTGATTATTTGGCAGAGTGGAGCATCAAAACTATATATAAAT
>Ga0164313_10004425_pt1 | contig 12514 bp, 9 predicted proteins | sample GuaBasSedimGuay4_FD_113735 | JGI IMG/M metagenome (GOLD analysis project Ga0164313, IMG submission 113735) | Subseafloor sediment microbial communities from Guaymas Basin, Gulf of California, Mexico - Guay4, Core 4569-4, 0-3 cm | ecosystem: Environmental > Aquatic > Marine > Hydrothermal vents >... | reverse complement strand
GTGCAGGAGGTGATCGCGGCAATCACCACACTGCCATTGCCTATTTTTTCTTCATTTTGTCCGAGCGTTACAGGGATGTCTTTGGCGCAGATCGATTCCTGCGCCGGCACTCCGGCCGGTTCACCACTGTCGCAGATGTCGTAAAAGGTCTCTTTTAACGACGCCACCGGAATCCTGTCCTGCGGCCTGGCAGGACCGCTCACCGACGGCTCTATGGTTGAAAGATCCAAATCCACGATATCGCTGTATTCGGGCGACTGTTCCCCGTCATAAAATAGGCCGGTTTCCCGGGCATATCGTTCCACGATATCCGCCTGCCCGGCTCGATTGGTTGTTTCCAGATAGCTGATTGTCTTTTCATCGATAGGAAAAAAACCCATGGTAGCGCCGTATTCAGGGGACATGTTGGCGATGGTGGCCCTGTCGGTCAGCGTCAGGCTCTGCATGCCGCTCCCGAAAAATTCTACAAACTTCTCCACCACCCGTTTTTCCCGCAGCACCTCTGTCACGGTCAGCACCAGGTCGGTGGCCGTTACGCCGGGCCGCAGCGTTCCGGTCATTCGAACCCCCACCACTTCAGGTATGGACATGTAGTACGGCTGCCCCAGCATGACCGCCTCGGCTTCAATGCCGCCGACCCCCCACCCCATGATTCCCAGGCTGTTGATCATGGTGGTATGGCTGTCCGTCCCCACCAAGGAGTCCGGGTACGCGATCCACCCTTCCCCTGTTTTTTCGGTCATCACCACCCTGCCCAGATATTCCAGATTGACCTGGTGGCAAATGCCTGAATTGGGCGGTACCACCTTGAAATTGTCAAAACTCTTTTGGGCCCATTTCAGTAGTTCGTATCGCTCCTGGTTACGCTCATATTCCTTGGCCACATTCTTTTCCAAAGCATCCGGGGCGGCATAATGGTCCACCTGGACGGAGTGATCCACAACAAGTTCCACCGGTACAAGGGGGTTGATCAACCCGGGGTCGCCACCCAGTTTGCCGATGGCGTCACGCATGGCCGCCAGATCCACCACCGCCGGGACTCCGGTGAAATCCTGCATCAAAACCCGGGCGGGGTGATGAGGGATTTCAACCGGTTCGGTGTAGTGCTTTTGCCATCCGGCGATGTTGCGCAGGTCTTTTTCCAGAACGACTGTGTTGTCCAGCTTTCGCAACAGGTTCTCCACCAGGATTTTGATGGAATACGGCAGGCGTTGTATATCGGCAATCCCATTTTTCTCTAAAAGTGTGATATCGACGATATTCAATGAGTTGCCATCGACCTCGATCTGACGGGTAAATGCTTGGGTTTTCATATGACCTCTCCCTTTTGGCGCCCTTAAAGGCGAATATTCTTGTGATCTATTTTTTCAGTATCCTTCACTTCGTGGTGTGAATATACATCGGAGATGTTTTGTTGAAAACAGCTTTTGCATCAAAAAAGCGACCTTTTATTCATGGGTTTTCATGAATTCATGTTGGAACAGTTGGCAGATTTACTTATGAAAACCAAGGCTTGGCACCCCCATGTCAGGTTGAGCATAAAAAACATCCGATTGGAGTAACGAACGCAGTTGATCAGGCCATTCTGTCAGGCATCACAAAAAATTAAGGATCGTCTCCCGACCAGTTGATGTAAAACAAAATCGATGGTTCCCTTTGTTGACGAATATATAGTTAGGGTTCAAGGGTCGGAGTGACAGGCTAAAAAGATTCAAAGGGTTAAAAGATGAACACCGAAGACAAGTGGAAACCGTAACTATTTGGCTTGGTTCGCCGTTTCTAATTTACGTCAACCTCAAACTCCGCAGTTCCTTACCCTCTCTTTTCCTGCACCTGGGCATGGAAGTTGTGTTTGTTTTATTCATCTAACCCAAGGGTCGAGGCATTTCCCAACTTAGACCTTGTTCTGAGCGGTCTGGTGGTTTTTACAGCACAAGCGGAAAATTAATGAATAGCCCACTATTCTAATTGCTGGGTACCATTTGGACAAACAGGGGGATCTCACCTTCTTCACTCAACTCCAGGTCCGCCTTCCACTCGTAGTGATCCGCCAGACTCAAGCGTATATTGTAATCGCCAAAGGGCAGCTCCAGATTCAAGGGCGTCAGCCCTTTCATGCTATTTTCAATAAATACCTGGGCGCCGGCCGGCTTGCTCTCGATTATCAGGCTCGTGCTTAACGCAGACATGTCAGGCTGGGCTGATTTATCGGCTGTCTGGTCGCGCGTATCCGTTGTTTCACTAACAATTTGTTCCTCTCCTGACGCTCCCGCTTCAGCTCCGGTGGCTTCCTCCCCAATTGCAATCGGAGATTCAGCATTAGGTTGCTCCAGGACTGTTGTCCCCTCCGCCCCTGTGGCCGTCTCAAGATCCGTCACTGGCCCTTGATCAATGATCCCGGACGGATCTTCCTTCGCTGTCGACGGTATAGCAGATGGTGTCTTGGATGTGTGCGCCTCATCCAAGGTTTTGACATCCTTGACCACACCACTGACCGGAGACTCCGCTCCGCCCTTGAGAAGATACCATCCAACTCCTGTGCCTACCAGTGCAATGATGCCCAGGGCCAGCCAGACACCCAGAAATTTGGTCGATATGCCCGGCTTATTTTCCGGGACGATGGCCTCCTGCTGTTCCTTCCTGGTCGCATTCTTGAGCGCCGTGGCCAGCTCAGCACCTGTCTGGAACCGATCTTCCGGATTCCTGGAAAGACACTTCATGATCAAATCTGAAATGCCCTGGGGGATAAACGGATCAACCTGGGAAGGCGATTCGGGGGTGTCCTGAATGATGGATCTTAATATGGCTGTGATGTTACTGCCATCAAAAGGGCGCCTGCCGACGATCAGTTCATATAGAATAACGCCCAGCGAGTAGAGGTCAGCTCTACCGTCGATGGGTGTACCCATAGCCTGTTCCGGCGGCATATAAACGGGCGTACCCAGTATTTCACCGGCCTGCGTCTGTTGCATGACCAAGGGATCTTCGATACGAGCAATGCCGAAATCGGTCAGTTTGACCCGGCCCTCTTCGCTCAGGATCATGTTGGAGGGTTTGATATCCCGATGAACAATTTTCTTTTTATGCGCATAATCCAGGGTTTCTGCTACCTGTATACCGATATCCAAAATCTTTTCGAGCTCCAGCCTGCTGCCGCGGATCACTTCGTCAAAGGGCCGCCCTTCCAGATATTCCATGGCAATATAGATGGTGTCGTTGTCCTGACCGACATCATACACTGTCACAATGTTGGGATGAGAGAGCCGTCCTATGGCCTTGGCCTCCTTTACGAAGCGCATGACAAAGTCTTCACTGACCATCCGGTCCTCACGCAGGACCTTCAAGGCTACCAATCTCTCTATCTGGGGATCAACGGCCTGATAGACTACCCCCATGTTCCCCTTACCCAGCTCTTTTTCTATTCGGTATCTTCCATACTGCATCATGAATCCACCATCACAGCAACAACGGTTACATTGTCTTTCCCGCCGGCGGAGAGGGCCTCGGCAATTAGCTGATCCACTTTCTCGGCAAGGCTCATGCCTGATGATAAAATGTTTTCGATTTCACCATTCTGAACCATATCAGTCAAACCGTCCGAACAGAGCAGGTAGTGATCTCCAGCTTGAATATTCCCTCTGATAATATCTAGCTGCAGGTCCTCTTCCACCCCCACCGCCCGCAAGATAACATTGCGCATGGAATGCACAACAGCCTGGGGATCGGAGATGAGTCCCTGGTCAAGTTGTTCTTGGACCAAGGAATGATCCTTGGTGAGCTGCTTGAGTTGACCATTTCTCAACTGATAGGTGCGGCTGTCACCCATATGCCCGATGACGAACCTATTCTCGCTGAACACGATCAGTTCCGCGGTACACCCCATTCCCTTGAGATGGGAATTGTTCTCCACATGCTTCAGAATGCTGTTATTGGCATACCAAAATATCTGCTGCACCGTCTCTATCCGGTCTTTCTCCGTAGCCAGACTGCCGGAAGCAAAGATACCCTTGGCAGCCTCTGCAAACATTTGGCTGGCCAACTCACCTCCAGCCATACCCCCCATGCCGTCAGCCACCAGACAAAAGCCGCGCGCCGAATCTAGGGCATAGGTATCTTCATTGTTTTGACGCACCAGACCAACATCTGTCTTCCCATAATAATGTATCATGTTCATTGGTTCCGGTTTCCCAAAGGGTTTATATAAACCTAAATCCAGACACCGAGGGTGAATGTTAAATTTATTATGATACCAGTCTGTTGTCAAGGAAGTTCTCCTGGGCAGCTGTTTGCAGCTTGTCATTTTCACAGCTGTGTCAGCCAGTATACAAGCCGAGCATGCTGCAATTAAACCCTTGACACTCCGCCACCTCTTGCCGTAACAAAAAGACATGCCGTCCCTACCTACCATTATTGTCCAACTGGTACATATTGCCGGTCCGCTCAAGGGTGACATCCAGGAATTCACCGAACCTGAAATCGCAGTGGGTAGGCTTTCCACCTGCCAGGTTCGATTCCCTGAAGACCTGACCATCATTTCCCGCCAACATGCCACCATCATTCGAGAGGGAAACCGTTTCCGGGTGGAGGATAAAAGTGCCAATGGAACTTTCCTGAACGGAAAAAGCATCGGCGAAGCCTACCTAAAGGACGGTGACGTGATCATGTTTGCCGAAGGTGGTCCCAAGGTAAGCTTTCTCACGCGGGTGGATGACAATATAGCTGCTTCACCGCCGGTTATGGCGTCATCACCACCGCCACCGCCCTCCCCAAAGCCCTTGTCTCCGGAGCCGCGCGCATCGCAGCAACCGCCATCTTCAGGTGTAAAGCCCATCCCTCGGACAGGCGGTCTACAACCGCCCGGCAGTGGCCCCACACCGCAAAAAGTCAAGGTGCCATTGGTGATCCAGTACGGGCCAACCCTACAGTCATTCAATACACTGCCCATCGTTATCGGCACGGACGCTGACTGTGATTTCGTGCTCAACCACGCTTCGGTTGCAACCAAGCACGCGCAAATCTATTTTGACAACGATCAATACTGTATAAAGGACCTGACCGGCAGACAGTCCATATCGATTCACGGTGCGCCCATCAATACCGAGGCGGTCCTGAGACCAGAAGATGTTCTGGCACTGGGAAACAATGGCCCTGCTTTTCGCTTTCTCGGCGGGGGTCGCCTGGCCGAAATCGAGCAACCCAGTACTGTACCTGCGGCAGAAATCGACGCCATGCAGGGAAAAAATACACCCTCCCGGGAAACCGACAGGAAAAAAGAAAAAAAATCCGGTTCCATGTTCAGTAAGTTCTTTTCAAAATGATACCCAAAGGTTCACTATTGTATAAAATACTAGCCCTGGCGCCCTTTGGTTTTTCCGACAAATCCTTTCCCGGCGCAATGCCGGTTCATGTGGATCCGGCAGAACTGAACCAGGTAATGGCTGCCTTCGGTCTAAACACCTACGTGCCCCTGCCCCAAGAGCTCTGCCCCCAGGGAGGAATGAATGTTTCTTGCTCCAGGATCAAGGACTTTCACCCGGACGCAATGGTCAAGAACCTGCCCTTTCTTAAGCATCTCTTGGAAGCTAAAAGGTATCTGGATCAATCCCAGTCATCCGGAATATCAGCGGCTGAAATCCGCAAGGGTCTGGACCAATGGCCCGACCTGCCGCAGATAGCGGTGGACCAGGGCCCCAAAAGGCCTTTTCGTATATCGAGGAAAATAGAAAACATACTGGACATGGTAGCTCTTCCAGACGGGCCTGCAGACTCTGCAATCCAGGAAATTGGCGGCAAAGATCTGATAGAGGGCATCCTCCAGAAAACACTGGATGCCATTTTCCACCACCAACCCTTTACAACTTCGGAAGCGTCCTGGCGCGGATTGCATCGACTGCTGAAATCCGTGCGCAGTGACTCAAAGATACGAGTGAACATTGCGCATGTGTCCCACGAAACTTTACAGCAGACCCTGCAAGACCTCCTGCCGGATATGGCAACGGACCTGCCCGCACTTATCCTGGTGGACCTGCCCCTGGACAACACAACCCGAAGTCAAATCTTGCTGAAAGCCATTGCCGAATTTGCGGCAACCCTCATGACGCCAGCCCTGGTGTGGTTGTCACCGGCCTTTTTCAATCTCGACACCTGGGAAGAAATGTCCAAGCGCCCATTCCTGCCTCACTTTCTTAAAGAAGCACCTTATGCAAAATGGCAATCACTGAAACAGAACGGCAATTCCGATTGGCTGGCTGTCACCTGCAATCGTTTTCTTCTGCGTTATCCCTATGGCCCCCAGAACACGCCGCGTGTCTTTTCCTATAAAGAGGGTCGCCTTCCTTGGGCGGCCCCTGTGTGGGGGCTGGCCGATTTGATCGTGCAGGGGCTTCTAAAAAATGGCTGGCCCACCCGCTTTACCCATAAAGATCGATTCCAGGTAGAAGACCTGGCCTTGCATGCGGATGCCCACGGGCAATGCGCCACGGAAACGGTTTTCAGCAGGGACCGGGCCGATCAGCTTTTTAGGTCGGGAATCACCCCGCTGATGGGAATGAAGGGCAAGGATTTTGCCTTTGCTTCCGGTGAAACCACCCTCGGGGGCATATCCCTTGGCCACCAGCTATACCTGTCGGGAGTCATCCGGTTTTTGCTGTATTTGCAGGAAAAAAGGGGAATCGATCTTAAGGTCCGGCAGCCGGAAGCCTGGATCCAGGATGCCCTAACCCGCTTTTTAGGAAACAGCCTCGAACCAGTTGCTGATGCGGTGAGTATTTCCCTGGGCCGGCTCGATGCAAACCACCGCGTACCAATAACATTGAAAATCAATCCCTCCCAGGCCGTTCTGACCACCAGTAAGGCAATGGAACTTACCCTTGCCTGGGACCTCGTTATCTAGGGCCACCGACTTCGTTACCAGCCCTTTTATCTTCATCGCATGGATCCACGGGCATACCCATGGTCTTCTGCGAAGGCGGATAAAATTCCGAGAACCGATAAAGCAAGCGTGGCTGAACACTTGGCAGGCTATTTCTCTATTGCCACCAGCAATTCGTTTTTGAGGGGGTCGGGAATAATTTCCAGCGCTTCCATGTCGATGATCTCCTGAAAAGCGGGAATGCCGGAAAGCTGAGTAACCTGTAGGATAAAGTCGTTGGGTGGTAAAAAGGTGCTGATGGATGCCTTCAGGGTCACTACTGGCAACCCACCAAGATCATCCAATTTAACGACCTCCACATCATACCTCAGGTCATTCAACAGCTGCCCCAGGGCCGGAAACTTTTTCAGGAATACCACCAGGGCCAGGTGATCGATGAGCGACTGTTTCATATCCTCTGTCTGACGGGTTTCATCTCCAGCGATCATGGCTTTTAAACGGCTGAAGGGGCATTCGCTACGGTAGGACACGATCCATCGCGATGCTGCCGTAACAGTGATGGGCTTGTCTTTGGATTCTCCCAGTAAAATTGAATATTTGAACGGCACTGCATCCAGCTGGCCGGATATGGGTGCCAGGGGCGCCTGCAGCTTTTTGGGCAAGCCAAAAGGCTTTTCGCATACCGCGGCATAGCATTTCTGCAGTTCCGCAAAGGCCTTGTTCGAACCGATTATTTCATCCTTCAGCGCACTTTTGACAAAGGTCCCCAGAAGTTTGCGGGGCATGAAGATCGGCTTTAACACATCCAGGTGCGATTTGAGGCGTTTACCCAGGATACTTACGATTTTTTCCGTGCTCTGCCTCAAATTCATGAACTGTTGGTTATCCAAATCCTTGCGAGCGATTTCTAGGTCTGCCATGGTTTGTGCCCCGTTTTCGATGGTTTGAGGATTGATAGTATTTGTTCAAATACTCAATAAACTGTTGATGTTAAATACCGTATTGTGCACCGAAAGTCAACCGGGATGAACGGAGAGGGGCACATGGTACAAAATCACAAAAGTGCGATTTGCCAATTCTATGGCGCTTGATTTTAAAATTTCATGTTTTTGTGTCTATTTCTTTTCTATGCTGTCGCCAATAATTTGACTACAAAGAGATCCGTCTCCTGCCCTTCGGCATAAGGGCCGAATATAATGGTATCCGGGCTTCCCTCAACTTTCACATAGTATGAGGTTTGTGCATCAAGAACATTCCGCACAGACCACGCCACCACCTCTTTCCCCCCCAGGCCGAGTTGAATGCCCTGGACAGGGTATTCTAAAGTTGATTTTTCCGGCAGCTTTCCCTGGGGGCCCACCGCCTGAAAGGCTATTTCAGCCCCTGTAACACCAAAAATTACCCCTGACCAGGATTTATGCTGTGGTCTCAGCTCGAACCATTGCCCCACCTGGTCATTGCCGTGAATGTTCAGAAGATATTCCGAAACCATGGCCTTATGGGTGCCATGCATTCTGGCCACCAACTTTGCCCCCAGACCTGAATCTTCCAGGGAAAACAAATCTACATCTTGGAAGGGCGTTGGCAGCGCCGCAGGGGTAATTGGCTCCCCCCCGGCCTGGAGGATGACTATGGGTAAACCCTTTCCCCGTTCCGCCTGCACAATCACAGCCAGCATGGACAAGCCATAGGTGATGGATGCACTGGCCAGATCTTCACCTGAAGCAACAATTGCCCAGAGACCGATGTCGGAATGCGTAACCGCATCCCTAACCTGAATCCAAGGCATCTTTTTGTTGTCATCCTCCCAGATATGCCCTTCCATGGCCAGCCCGAATTTTTGCACAACAGCAGCTAACTGGGAAATCTTGTCCTTTGCAGAGTCCATCGAGGTTATCCATATTTTTTTCATTTCCTATTCCTTTTCATATACTAATCAAAATGTTAAAATGTAGCTGAACAATCGACAGTCTGTATAGAAGGGAAGTAAAGAAAGATGTTCTTTCATCTTGAAACCCTGAAAATGCAAACCCCAAAAGGCAGCTATGGATTATCTAATTCGATCGATGATTAAAATTCATTTTTTGCTTTATAGATTCATTCTGTAGGTGGATTCATTTCATATAACGCGCTGAATTTTTTGGGTCAACCTTAAACCTGGGTTGAATGACATTTCTCTCCAACTATATCTCTTTTCTCTCTTTTAAGCCCTGACCTCCCAGGATTTCAATACCCTGACTCAGCCTACGGTGTTCAGCTTATAGCGTTTGGCAAAATCGCGTTCCGAAACATGATTTGCCGTGCGCTATCTTTTAAGATTGATCACTGTAAAGACATTTTGCCTCAAACACTATTAAAATTGAGCGATTTTAGGAGATTAGATGATAATTTGCCCTGTCTTAGGCCAAATAGGGCATCCGGCATCAGGTCATGGGTTTGCCGATTGGGTTTTTACTTGACTCCCGACTGCTCCTGTGATTTAATATGGATAAATATTAAGGATTTGGCGAAGCAATATCATCAGCATCCAGGCGAATATCCTGTTTGTATCAGCCAACAGCCGAAAACGTTGATCCTAAATACAACTTTATTCATACATATACAGTACCATCACAAGAAGCAGATTAAAACTTCAGGTCACACCCAAGTATTGGGTGTACACCAATAAAAAGGAAAGGATGCAACAGTGCATGTGAGTATTTTTTAGAACCCGTAGCACCGTGATCGGGGGGTGAACCGGAATTTTAAACCACTTCAAAAATGTTCTCTATCCTCAATCCTTGCGAGGTGTATCATGAATTTTTCCCCAAAAGCATTAGTCTTTGTTTTAGTCGTTCTATTCATTTTTTCATGCAGTTCATCAAAACAAGTACAAAAAAAGCCGCCCTTGAAGTACCATGGCTTGACCATGGCTAAAAGCGTCGAGCGGCAGGCAAATGAGGCCATACCCAGGCAACCCACCAATGAATTCTCCACCACGGATGAAGAGATCGTGGCCCATCTGAAATTTGAAAATCTATCCGGCGTTCACAATCTCAGGTGGGAGTGGTATGACCCCCAGGGAAATCTCTATCATACCACCGATGAATTCCCTTTGAAAATCTCTAAGGGCAAATACATGAAGAAGGCCACCGCATGGCACAGCATCATGGTCAAAGGGGACAATGCCGCCAATATGCCTGGCCAATGGAGCGTCAAGGTCTTTGTCAACGACGAGATGGCGGACTCTGAAACCTTTATGCTGGCCTCCCTCACCGACACCCTGGAGTTAGGCCCTGAAATTGCCACCAAACCGCTCCTCCAGGACTGGGGGCTGGTGATCGGCGTACAAGATTATGCACACCTGCCGAGTGTCGATTATGCCCGGAAGGACGCCCTGATCATCCGGGAATACTTCATCAAGGTGCTGGGCGTGCCAGAAGAGAATGTTGTTACCCTCATCGATAGCGAGGCCACCAAAGGCCAAATCGAGGGTTATCTCGAAAGTTATATCCCAGCCAACACCAGCAAAGGAACGACTCTTTATGTGTACTTCGCCGGCCATGGTGCGCCGGGTATGAAAAAGGGCGACCCCTACCTGGTTCCCTATGACGGCGATATTCGCTTTATCGAGCAGACCGGCTACAAGCTCCAAAAACTATACCAGGATCTCGAAAAGATGAACCTGCGGCAGACCTATGTCTTCCTGGATTCGTGTTTCAGCGGGGTGGCATCCCGTGCAGCAGATATGTTAGCTGAGGGAATACGACCCGCTTTGATGCATGTGCAGGACATAAAACTCAAGAACGACAATGTCATCGCCTTCAGTGCTGCCTCCCAGGGGCAAACGAGCAATGCCTACCCCGATGCCGAACACGGCTTGTTCACCTATTATATGCTCAAGGGACTCAAAGGGGAGGCGGACAAGGACGAAGATCAATGGGTCAGTGTCAAGGAGATGTTTGACTATATCGCCATGCATGTTCCCAGGGTGGCGCGCCGGATGGGAGCCGAACAGGTGCCAAGCATCAACCCGCCGATAGATAATTTGCGGGACATGGCTATCGGCCGTGTTATCAGCCAATAGGCTATCCGGAAATTGAAGCGATGCCTGATTTCAGACACACAAACCTGACAGCGAACCGGTTGTTGATCGTACGCCATGCATGCATGCCACATTTTCTGGCGGTAATGATCGTTTTCCTCATGCTGCCGGGCCATACAGCCGCCACACAGGACATCACCTGGGTCACGGTGGAGGCTGCAGCGCCCATTGTTGATGACAATGTGGAGCAAGCCAGGGAAGCGGCCATCGAAATTGCCGAGTGGAAAGCCATTGAAGAAGCTGTGGTGGTGAATATCTCCATGGAAACTTTGCTGGTCAACCTTAAATTGTCGGGGTCCATGATCGGGGCCATCCCCTACGCAAAAATTGTTGAAAGCGAAATCATCGAGGAAAACGATGGTGGCCAGTCCGGGGGGCAAAACGATTCATCACCCATGTACAGAATCAAAATGAAAGTGGGGGTGGTGGAAAAGTTTGAGAGTCACGACCCCTCCTTTCAAATTGAAGCCGCCTTGAACAGGACGAATTTCAACAATGGCCAGGAGATGGAGATCAGCCTAAAGACTACTAAGGATTGCTTTTACTGCATTTTCATTCTGCTTGAAGACCAGAAGGTCCTCAAACTGATCCCCAACCAGTACCGAACCAACAACTTCCTGGAATCCAATAAAGCTTACACCATACCTGATGCCGGAGATCGTCAAGAAGGCATTGTCCTCAAGGTCTACACTCCGCCGGACAAAACCATTGCCAAGGAGGCTGTTTACGTGCTGGCCCTCCAGCAGCCCTTTGACTTCGAGAATGCTGACATCCAGGAGGGCGTGTTCGGTATTTACAATGGCCAAACCGCATTTATAGAAGCTCTGATCCGCCAGATCGTGGGCATCCCCCTGGAGGATCGTGCCGAGCATTTGATTCAATACCAGATTTCCAAGGCTGCTGCCGGAGGAGCTGGATAGACCGCCCTGTAACCTTTGTTCCATAACACCTGGAGGCTGAAATATGATTGGGTTAAAAAAACTGCTGATTCTTTTTCTCTGTTTATCCTTCCTGTTCATGCAGCTGCCCGGCAGTGCCATAGCCGGCTATTATGCCAAGGCCAAAACCGGCACCGGCATCACGGCTAAAATGCCCGAGGCTTTGACATCGCCTGAGGAGGATATCCCCATAGTAGAAGACGACAAGGCAGCCAAAAAGGGCAGTAAAAAATGGCTTTATATCGGCGCCGTAGTAGTGCTCGTGGGGTTGCTGGCGGCGGCCGCAGGCGGGGGAAGCGATGGTGGCGGCGGTGGTGGTGATGATCCTCCGGTAGAACCCGCCACTGGTACGGTTCCCATTTCCTGGTAGCCGGTTAGCCACTTGCCAATGGCAATGTTTATTCTCAGTGAGTATTTCATAACAACGACAGCATAAAGATATTGAAGGACAAAACCATGGCACTGTCAATATTCAAAGACATTCCCCTGAAAAGTAGATTTATTTTTCTGATGTTTCTGCTGCTTGTCTTCCTGACGGGCTGCAACAGCGATACTGGCAATGCGAACAATACTTCTACCGGATCCGGCGATACAGGATCCGTGCCCTTCAGCGTGGTCTGG
>Ga0164313_10004424_pt1 | contig 12514 bp, 5 predicted proteins | sample GuaBasSedimGuay4_FD_113735 | JGI IMG/M metagenome (GOLD analysis project Ga0164313, IMG submission 113735) | Subseafloor sediment microbial communities from Guaymas Basin, Gulf of California, Mexico - Guay4, Core 4569-4, 0-3 cm | ecosystem: Environmental > Aquatic > Marine > Hydrothermal vents >... | reverse complement strand
TCCGCGTGGCGGGCCATCCAGCCCGCGTAGACGGCCTTGGCGGCCTCGTCGTAGTTGCTGCCGTTGATCATCACGACGCGGCCCTCGTAGCCGTTCGCCGTCAGCAACCGGTAGAGGTAGTCCTGCGTGCGTCGGGACTCGGTGAACACCACCGCCTTCTTCGCGGCGCCCACGGCCACGGCCTGCTCGAACGCCTGTGAGAGCGCCCGCAGGAGAGCATCGCCCTTGGTGTTGGACAGGATGCCCGCGGCGAGCTTGGCGCACGCCTCGACGATGGCGATCTCCTCGGCCAGCAGAGCGGGGTCGATGTCGTCCCCGTTGGTGTCGGCGGCCTCGTCCTCCTCCCAGTCATCCTCGATCTCGTCCACCGTCTCGAAGTCGTCCTCCACGGCATCGTGCAGGGTGACCGCGGTGCCCTTGAGCACCTCCTCTTGGAGGTGCCGGAGGCGGTACAGCAGGCGGTCGAGGGTGCCGCCGATGGCGAAGGACGACGAGGCCAGCAGCTTCCGCAGCACCATCGTCATCAACGTGCGCTGGGCCCTCGGGAGGGCGTACAGGGAGTCCCGGCGAAGGTACTCGGACACGTCGTCGTACAGCCGCTGCTCGGCGTCGCTGGCGTAGAACTCGTGGGTGACTGGGATACGCTCGGTGAACCGGACGTACTCCAGCACCTGCTGCCGCAGGGTGCGCTGGCAGACCTCGGCGATGCGCTGCTTTAACAGCCGGTTGCGGAGGCCCTCGTCCACTTCGCGGACGAACTGCTCGCGGAATGAGATGGGGTCACCGAACAGGTGCGGATCGATGACGCTGGCGAGGCCGTACAACTCCATGAGCGAGTTCTGGAGAGGCGTCGCCGTCAACAGGAGCTTCATGGCGTGCGCCAACCCCGCGGACAGGGCCTTCGCCGTTTTGTTGCCCTTCTTGTAGATGTTGCGGAGCCGGTGGGCCTCGTCGATGACCGCCAGATCCCACGGGACATGGGCCACCGCCTCCCGGTGCTTGGCGGCGAAGTAGTACGAGCAGATGACGACCTGATCGCCGAAGTCGAAGGGGTTGGGCTTGCCCTCGGCCTGGAGCCGCGTCCACGACTTCCGCTCCAGCACCATCGAGGGGATGAAGAACTTCTCCCACAACTCCTGCTGCCACTGTTTTCGCAGGGAGGCGGGCACCACGACGAGGATGTGCCTGCGGCGCTCGGCCCACCGCTGCGAGATCACCAGGGCGGCCTCGATGGTCTTCCCGAGGCCCACCTCGTCGGCGAGGATGACGCCCTTCGACAGCGGAGACTTGAGGGCGAACAGGGCCGCGTCTACCTGGTGCGGGTTACGGTCTGTCGCGGGCGTTCGAGATGGCCCGAGACAGACCGTCCACCGAGTCGGGTGAGCCCTGCACGGTCAGCGTGTAGGCCCAAAACTGCGCGTGGTAGGGGGTCGTCATTCGTTCTATCGTCTAGATCGACGCCCGACCAATGGGGTCGAACGGGTACCACTCTGGCAGCGTATCGCCCCAATTGTCGCCCTTGCGCTGCGTTGATACAACGATCGCGGCAGTCAAGAGCAGCCAGCTCACCCTGCCCATGCTCGGAGTTCTGGACAACCCAACCCGCACTCTCGCCTCCGTCGGACCAACGGCGTGCCCCACTGAGTGCTACCAGCCGCGGCGCCTGGGACCAATACTCCAGCCCCATGCCAGCCGAAGTCGATACCGCGGCCACCTGATCAACGAGCCGGCTCCCACTCGGGGACGTCCATCTCCCAAGGAGTGGTTGGGCGCGCTAGTGGGTCGATCGAGTTCGCTACGGCTCGCGCCCACGACGACCATCGGACGAGTTCTATAGTGGGCCCAGGGCCTCCGGCCGCTGCTTTCCGCTCGACGGCTTCGACGTACTCACGCAGTCGGGTCGCGCTGTCCCAGCCAGCCACTTGCGTGAGGATGGCGTCTTGGAACGACCGTACCTTCGACTCTCGGATCCGGCGTTCGCTCTCGCGACGCTCGCGTTCCTGAGCCTCCTGCTCCCGGACAGCACGCCGGGCACGTGCTTCCGCCATCGCCTCCGCGATCTTCCTGAGGCCGTCCAACAGGCTCGGGATCTTGGCTTCGAGCGGTCCGCGGCGTCCCTCACCCCATCGCCGTCTGGTGTCGTATACGCCGGGCTCCGTCACCTGGAACGCAAGCACGCCGGACGGGGAGTAGTCCCACTCCGGGATCCTTCGGAAGATCAGGTCGGCCTTGGTGTAGGCGCGCTCGTCCGTCGTGAGCTTGTGTTTGCTCCGCGCCTTGTCTTCGATCAGTCGCAGCGAGATCGTCTCGCCGGCCAGTTGGGCGACGCTGTTCCAGCTTTCTCGATCGGCGCGGAACCGGATGCCCTGCTGGGACGCGGCCTCGAGGAGCTGCGCGAGGATCGCCAAGGCGCGCTCGACTGAAGCAGGACCGACGACGACGTCGAAGGAGCCGAGGGCCTTGGGCCGGACGAAGCCGCGGTCGTCGGGCCTGGCGGCTCTGAGGCTCTTCGCGGTGATCTCTAGAAGGGCGTGGCGGCGGGGAGCGTCGGTTGACATTGGCGGGGCGTGGGGCGCCGCAGGGTCCAAGGCGTCCCTGGGTTGCGTCGCGGCCAAGTTTCTGGACGGGGTGAGGGTGCACCGCGGACGACACCGGGCGCAATTGCCGGATCAAGTCGATGAGGCTTGCATCGCTTCGCGGACGGCGTCTTCGACTTCCTTCACTGCATCCTTGACGACCGTCTCAACTTCGTCGAGGAACTCGAAGACCAGACGGTCACCCCGGGCGTCCGGTATTGGTACCCAACGCTGGTAGATCCCCTCGATCTTAGACTTCCTGTCGATCGTGCTGCCTTTGCCGCGCAGGTTGTAGGCTTCCTGCCAGGCGGGCTGTGGCCCTTCACGCAGACGGCGTTTACTCAGCCTGGGAAGCTGCTTGTCGACCGCAGTCTTGATCCGATCGATCGCGTCACGCTTCTCTTCCGGGGTGGGGCTCCCAGTCCACTCGATCGGCGTCTCCAAGAAACGCGACACGGCCGAAGCAAGAGCCGTACGCAGGTTTGATGTCGGATGGAGACGGAAAGTATCCATCCAGCCCTCCGCGTATCTTCGGCTCATCGCCTTGATGGACTGCCAGGGCTGGGGCTTGCACTCTGGGTGGGGTGCCAAGCCGAGTATCCCTTGCCACTGTGAGCGGAAGGAACTCGCAGCTTCTTGAATGGCAAGGACCAGGTTCTCCCACCGGTACTGAGGGAACGCGACTGCCTCGAAGACCGGGGGCGGCGGAGCAACCAAGTGCGCCAGGAGTTTCTGGAGCTGAGGTTTGGCCGGTTCAGGGTCCAGCCGGTCGATGCGACCCACGTAGTAAGTCGCATCTTCAAGGTGCTGAAGCAGGGTCCGAGCAGCGTCGGGTGACACGTTCTTCGCGACCTGGTTGTCGACGATATTCCGCAAGCCGCCAAAAACGTGCTCCAGCCTGGCAGCCCCCTTCAGGTTCTCGCCCCGCACTGCGTCCATGTGCGTGAAGACGACGGCGAGTTTGCGCGTGTGGCCCGCGTTCACAGCGGCTTCGATGGCCTTTCCCGCGAACGGGTTCGTCATTCCGCTCTTCGCACTGTCTACGATCAGCACCACGTCTGCCTCGTGAAGCAGCGCTAGGGTGTGGTCGGGCAGATCGCCAGTCGGGTTGGCCTTGTGTCCCAAGCCCTCCGTGTCCATTAGGACGAGCTGGGCCGGCTCGGTTGCCCATCTCGGGCCAAATGGACCGATGACTCGCATGCCGTTGACCAGCGGCGTAAGCAGCTTGCCCCACGACTTCGACGAGATGCCCCCAAAGCAGCGAAGCACCGACAAGAAAGCCTGTCGCTCCTTGGGCGCGCACTTCACGTGCCAAGCCTTCGGCCAACCGGTGGTTGTCTTCTCGAACCGGCCTTCGGAGACGAATTCGAACTTGGTGCGGATCTCGTCGAGGATGTCTGAGACCAGCGAGATGAACTCGTCCGACGCGGCCGCCTCATCTTCGATGAGGTCGTGCGCGGCAGATCGATCGTCCGCGGACATCTCATCCAAGGCGCCCTGAGTGGACTCCACGGCGCCTCTCTGCGCCGCCGCCATTTCGACGATCCGGTCGACGTAGCCGGCCAAGGTCTTCTGCATCTTGGCGGAGTCTGCGGTCGTTACAGTTTCTTGGGGAGCTGTCGGCGCCTCGTCGAGGATCTCCTCATCGTCGTAGGGATCCGACTCGATGGCATCTGTCTGAAGGTCGCCAAGGAGGTACTTGAGCCGGAACCTCATGTCGCTCTTCTCAAGCAAGGCGCGGGCTGCCTTGGCGGCGTTGCCATCCACGGCCTCCATGATCGCGGCAGCGAGCGACTCCTCGACCTCGAAGCGTGTTTCGTGCTCCGACATGAAGGTGACGACTGCTTCGTAGTGCCCTTCCTGCAGCGCGACTTCGGTAGGGAAGGTCGTGGTCCGGTTCACGGACGTGGAAGGGAAGCGTTCAGTCTCTGGGTGAGTCCCGATGATCTGCCTGACGAGCGTAGTCTTGCCGGCGCCGGGAACGCCGAGGAGGGCGACGCGTGTGTACCCCTCGGGAAGTGGTAGGAGCCGATCCTGAAGTTCGCGGGCCGAGCTGTCTTGGGGCTCGACCTCGCTGTAGAACACATCGACGACCATCTCGTCGTAGCGCATCGATGCCGTCGCCCGGGCGCCAAGGGACCAGAGAGACTCGTCCCTCAGAAGCCCGTTGAGCTGGTCAACGAGGCGCTGCGCCTCGGCCTCGTCAGGCGTTCCAAGTCCCTTGCGGATCTTCTTGCCGGGCTTGCCGTTGGCGTCGTTGCGGAGCGGGTGGCGAAACTCGACCAGCCACGCCTTGCGCCCAGGGTTCTGCTTCGCTGCTGCTGTGTAGCTCTTCTTCATGTTCGATCTCCGTTCGATGTTCCCAGATGTTCCAGGCATTAGAGCCGAGATCGATCGGCGTTGCAAGGGAATATTCGGAACACCGTGGAACATCGGGTCGAATGCTAGCTGGCAGGCAGAGATGACGGAGCTGGCGGTGATCTCAAGAAGGGGGTAGCGGCGGGGCGCGTCGGTGGACATCGAGTCGGGTCCTGCATGGAGCGGGAAGCCTGCATCTGGCTCGCGGACTTCGCCAGGATTCGGGGCGCACGGCGATAGCGGTATCCGGGAGCGGTCAGCTCACCGTTCGCGCGCCGCGGTCCGAGTTCAGCCTCCGACGCACTTCGTCAGGAGGGCCGGCAAGGTAACTTGACGGTCTAAGTGAAAGGGCACCGCCCCGACCCGATGGTTCTCCTGGAACGCCGGCTCCTCGAGCCATGGAGCCCCACCCCCTGCCGGGATTAGGAGCAGGCTCGCTTCTGGCCGGCGGTTGGCCATCCGCAAGGAGTCCTGGTAGACGTGCGCTGAGGTCATCGCGTCCAGGACCGCGCTCCGGGTGCAACGGTACTTCGCATCAAGCACCAGGAACGACTCCCTCTTGCCCCGGCGGACTCGAACCACCAGGTCGGGGATGCGCCGGCCCGACACGCTCCAGAACACCCCCTTCGCACTCGGACGTTGGCTGTTGAAGGTGGGCTGGAGCAGCAACTCCACCTGCTCATCGACGCCTCTTCCGACCCAAGCTGGGGCCGACCGCTCGCCTGTTCGTTCCCAGGCCAGTTCGGCCTTGAGCTCCCGCAGCGCCTTGCTCAGGCGCACGAAGCACCATCGTTCATAGATCTCCCAGCTGGGGCTGATCCACAGCCGCTCTTCACTGGGATCACCCGCCAGGCCCGTTCTCAGCGCCTTCCAGCCCGAGCCCCAAGCACGCGCATAGAGGGGATCGCTGGAGATGGCATTGAGGCCTGAGGCCGAGATCTCCGGACGGCTGACTTCGGCGAGGGGTGTCTGGGACTTCAGGCGGGCGAGGTCCTCTGCCAAGCGCTCGAGGAACGCTCGCCGAATCGGCCAACGGACCGCCAAGGAGGACCTGGTGTCACTGGTCCGCTCGGCGTCGACGATGGCTTGCAAGCGCGTCACCAGGGAGCCGGCGCGACGGGCCACCCCGTTGACCAGGGCGGCCAAGCACCGGTTTGCGGCACAGTCGAGCGTTTCCTCTACACGCGGAACGTCCAGGGTGGCCCGGCCCAGGGTCACCGAGCTCGTCCCCTTGGTCAGGAACTCGACCAGCTCCGGATTCCGGGCTGCGGCTAATGCTGTTCGGCGATCTACGAAGCGAACCCGGTGGAGCGGGGCTGACTCACGGCGTCGGACCAGCGACTGGCGAGGGCGAGCCCGGATGGCACGTAGAGCCCTCAGGAGGTCTGGGGCATGCCGACGGAGGCGGGCCAGTTCGATGAAAGGGTCCTGGGTGTCGTCCAGGGATCCAATGCGGCGCGTAGCGGGCTCTGTGCCGGCTACCAGCAGAGGGTCTTCCTCCCACACCTCCTCCAGCATCTCTCGGAAGACCTCGCGGCCGGACTTGGCCGGATCTGGCGAAACGTCGAGTAGGTAGTGCTCGACCAGCGTTCCGTCCGGCTGGCAAAGCTGGGCCGTCACCTCGCCCGCGTAGAAGCCCGGGCGCCAGATCCAGGTTGGCGGCGAGTCCGGAGTCCGGTCGAGGGGTTCGTCGTCCACGAGCAGGATCAGCCGGTCGGCCTGCGCATGGGCGATGGCGAAGGCGGTGTGCTCGCGGAAGCCGGCGTTGGTGGCCGGGGCAGGCAAAAGCTCCCACCCAGCAGACGGGCCGGAGTCCAGGGCCCAGGCCCGCAGGCAATGTTCAGGCGATTGGCCGCGCATCATCGCCAGAAGCGCGCGCTGCCGGTGGACTCGAGATCGCGGCGAAGCTCGTCGACCCTGGCAGCCGAGTCCTGAAGGCCGTGTCGCTTTAGCACGTCGTGGCAGGCGTCCATCGCCTCCCGGATGCGGGGTGAGTCGTCTCCGCGCAGCTTCGGAGCCACCTTTGCGCCGATGACGCCGTCGAGCGCCTGGTCGAAGGGCAGAGTCCCACCGTGGGCCTTGGTCGCCGCAAGGAAGTCGAGCACGTCGTCTACCGTCCGCCATCCGAAGTGCAGGCGGGCCGGCTCGAGCGCGCTGATCAGCTCCTCGAGCACCAAGCGAACCCGTGACTCCTCTTCAGATGCCAGCCCGTGGGTTCCCCAGCGCGGATAGTGGCTGAGATCGATGTTCCAGAACTCCAGCACGAATGCTCGGTCCAGCACCTTGTCGGACAGGCCGTGCGTGGTCTCATCCATGTTGACCGTGCCTATCAGGACGAGGTTGGGCGGGTACGGCACACCCGAGGGCACGCCGTCAAAGTGGTCACCCTCGGTGTGCAACTCGATCCGGCCACCGGTCTCCATGGCCGAGAGCAACGGGGCCATGTACTGCTCGGGGTGCGACAGGTTCATCTCGTCGAGCACGACGACGTGAGGCTGCCGGGGCTCGCGGGTAGCCCGCAGGAGGAACTCCACGAAGGGCGTGCTGACGTAGGACTCGCCGCGCAGTGGATTGACGTAGCCGAGCAACGCTCCCGGGTCGTACCACCCGGGCTGGACGGGGAGCGTCAACAGGCGGTGGTCTTCGGGCGACTGACTCAGCGCCTTGGCGTATGCGCGCGCCAGCAACGTCTTGCCAGAACCTGAGAGTCCCGTGAGCACGGCAAAGTGGCGACGCGAGTTCGCCCAAAGCCCGGCGTGCAAGCGGGCCACGAGGGAGGCGTTGAAGTGACCGGCCTTCGAGACCGAGGCGACGATCGATTCAAGGCCTGGAAGGTGGACTCCCGGTTCATCTGGTTCAGACGGGTCCACGCCTGGATCGTCGAGCTTCTCCTCTCTGGGCAACGCCTCCGGAGTCCAGTGGATCCTGGCGGCCCACTCGGCGCCGGTCTCAGTCAGGGTGTATCCGTCGTCCCCACTCTGGATCACGCCGAAGCTGCGGAGCCAGGTCAGGATCGCGCTGGGCGCGAAGCCAGTCGTCCAGCCGGGATTGACCTGTTGCAGTTGTTCGCGAAGCTCAGCAGAAGGCATCTTGCCGCTGTCCCGCAACAGGACGAACACGTGATCCACCCCGAGGATGTGGGTCAAAAGCCAGTCGGATAGGTCATCCGGATCCTGGGACTCAAGCACCGAGGCGCCGCGCTCAGTGAGCACGTAGCGGTCGCCATCCCTTCGAATGACCGCGAACTCGCTCTGGAGGACGTTGACGTAGACGCCGAGGGTGCTCTTCTTCGACTCGGGGTACTGAGACCGAAGGAAGTCCTGCAGCTCATCCCTTGTGACGCCATCCTGGACGAAGTCGAGCGCCGAGAGAATCGATGCGAGTCCACCGCGCATCCCCGTGAGACCTCGGCGCCGGCGGGTGGCTGGCATCGGGACGAGCTTCAGTTCGCCGGGTTCATCGGTGGGAGTCGTGGTGTCGTCTTCATCCGCATCGCGTGCGAACGTTGCGTACAGCACCCACGGAAGGGCAACTCGCTCAGCAATGCTGGAATGGTCGCCCCCTGGGGGCCCGAGGACGCTCTCGAGCCGCTCCAGGATCCAGACATGCCTGCGCACCGGCTTGCCTCCTCGCGGTCCACCCATCGCGGAGTGGAGCGTCCGCAGGGCTCTCTTGTCGGAAACCGTCGTCAGCGCTCCCGGGTACAAGGCAGCCAGTACCCGGAAGATCTTCAGGTGGGGCCTTCGATTGCAGAACGGCTGCAAGCGCTCGATCAGCTGCTCGTAGAACTCGGAGAGGAACTGAGCCCGGTCTCCCTCCGGGCTAGGCAGCGGTCGCATGGACTGTTGCGCGAGCCAGCTTCTGAACCCGTCGTCATCGAGGGCCTTGTCGAGAGGGATCTTCCCCTGCCCGGCAGCGGCGACGTGGTTCTCCTCCCAGAGGCGCTGTTGGAAGTCGCGGGACGAGCGCTCCGCTTCACTGGAGGACTGCACCCACTGGAACGTTTCGGCGAGGTTGAGAATCCACGTTCGGCGTTTGTCGGATTGAAGGTCCTTGGACAAACACTGGCTTGCAGCCTCGGCCAAGCCGGCTTCCGTGGTCAGGTCGATCTCTTGCATCGAGCGTTTTCTCTCCCGGTCCCGATATGGGGCGGGTCATGGTAGCCCGCTCGGGCATTGGCTTGGAGGGCTCCGCGGTACCGCTGGGCTCTGGCTCTACTCTGACGAGCTCGGATGCGTGCCAGGGCACGCCTGCGCCTGCCAGCACGTTGCTCACCTCGCGTTTGCCGTCGCGGCATCGGTGTCCAACCCGCACCCAAGTGCGAACGGCCGACGCACGCACTCCCATCCCACCTTGGTACCAACTCGCACGGGAATGCGAGACAGAGCCAGCTCGCATCCCCGTCCGACTCGGGGAACCATCTCTCCGCGCTGAGCGAGGTCGAGATGGAGAGCGGCGGGCGGGGGCCTGGGGAGGCCGCCAGGATCGCGCAGGGAGGGCGCTGTGCGGCCAGGATCTGCGAGGGGGCCGGGGCTGGCTCTGGGCTCGGACACCCTGGCTGTTCGCGTGGGCGTCCGACTTGGTGCGGGTGGCTCTCTGGCTCTGCCAATAGAGGGCTATTGAGGGCCGCGGTTACCGAGATCGGGATTGGGGTGGCCGGCGTGGCCCTGGGCTCGGACACCGGGGTGGTTCTATGGTTGCCGAGGTGAGGGCCCGGCGCATCGGTGTCGGTTGCGCGCACGGGGGCGGTAAGGACGCGGTGACTGTCCAAGAAAACGCGCCGAGTCCGTTGCACCACTAGATTGCCCGACAGTTACAGCCGCCGTCCTCGGACAGGACGTCATATGAGGGGATTTGAGTGTCGAACGAGTTCGACGAGTTCATCCAGCTGGACCGGACCTTCCACGATCTCGCCCTGAGCGAGGAGGAAGGCAAGGAAGCAGAGCTGTTCCGGCAGTCTTATCGCGACAGGCCTACTCAGTGGTTCGATCTGCTTAAGGAGCCGCGCCTCGTCGTCCTCTCCGAGGCAGGGTCCGGCAAGACCGAAGAGATCCGGCACGTCTGCCGCGACATGCGGCTGCGCAAGAAGCACGCCTTCTTCCTGCGAATCGAGCACCTAGCCCAGGACTTCGACGCCTCGTTCGAGGACGGGACGCCCGAGGAGTTCAATGAGTGGATCGCGTCCGACGAGTTCGGTTGGCTCCTCCTGGACTCCGTCGACGAAGCGCGGCTGAAGCACCCGAAGGACTTCGAGCACGCCATCCGCAAGGTCGGACGCAAGCTCAGGGGCGTCCTTCAACGCGCCCACATCGTCATCACCGGCCGCACTGACGCCTGGCGGCCGACGACGGATCTTCTGATCTGCGAGAAGGCGCTGCCGTGGACATCGCAGGCGAGCGCACCCGAGGAGGACCAGGAGTCCGACGAGGCCGTGACCATCAGGGACGTCACGGGGTCAAAGCGACGGGAGTCTCCATTTCGCATCGTTGCGCTCGATGATCTCGCCGGCGACCAGGTCGACCGCTTCGCGGGAGCCAAGGGCGTCACCGATGTCAAAGCCTTCAAGAAGGCGGTGGAACGAGCCGAGGCATGGATGTTCACCGCCCGGCCTCTCGACCTCGCCGAGATCGTCGAGTTCTGGATCGCCAACGATGAGATCGGCTCGCGCCTCGAGCTGATGCGGGCAAGTATCGACAAGCGCCTGGACGAGCGCGATCAGGACCGCGCCGACGCCAACCCGATGTCCAAGGAGCGCATCCGCGAGGGCGCGCGCCTCGTCGCCACCGCGGCGACGCTCGCGAAGGAGTCGGCGATCCGAGTTCCGGATGGACAGCAGAACGATCGCGGCCTCCCAATCAAGGAGGTGCTGTCCGACTGGAACGACGCCGACTGCCGCACGCTCCTGACCAGGCCGGTATTCGACGAGGGCATCTACGGGACGGTGCGCTTCCACCACCGCTCGACGCGTGAGTTCCTTACGGCAGAATGGCTCCACGCCATGCTCGTCGACGAGGGGTCGCGGGCGAAGATCGAGAGCCTCTTCTTCCGGCGCCAATACGGCATCGAGGTCGTGGTTCCGACGATGCGTCCGATCCTTCCCTGGCTCGCCCTTCTCGATCAGCCGGTCCTCGAACGCATCATGCGCCTCGCGCCTGAGGTCCTGTTCGAGGGCGGAGATCCCGCGCAGCTGCCAGTGGATACGCGCGCCCAGATCCTGCACGAGACCTGCGAGCAGCTTGCCCAGCCGGCGCACGGCCGAAGCGCCACCGAACACGCGGCGGTGCAGCGCTTCACGAACCCGGATCTGGCGGAGGTCATCCGGGAGCTCCTCGATAAGTACAGCGACGACGAAGACATCGTCTGGTTCCTCCTGCGGATGGTCCAGCAAGGAGGCATCGGCGCGCTCGCCGACAAGGCCAAGCACTTCGCCCTCACCTCTCGCGCGAAGTATTCGCGGATAGCAGCCATCCGGGCCGTGATCGAGGTTGGGTCGCCGCAGGACGCCGCCGAGATCCGCAAGGCGTTCCTCACGGAGGAACCGCCGCTTCGGCGAAGCTGGCTTGGCGAGCTTCTCGATGGACTCGGCCAAACGCAGGACGACGTGGACTGGCTGGTCGCGGGCCTCGGGTTCGCAGCGCCCAAGAATCGGTTCGAGGCCGATCCGCTCTCGGATTCGCTGGCCAGCTATGTCGCCGATCTCCCGCCAGCCCTCCTCTCCACGCTTCTCCGCGGACTCGGCGGGCTATTGAGCCGCAGGCCAGTCGTCGAGCGGCGCTACTGCAAGATCTCTATGCGATTCAACTGGCTCGGCCAGAGCGCCGGCCAGGCCCTGATGCGCATGGTCGGATACCGCGATCCGGCCACGCTAAAACGGACGGCGCTCTCGATCCTGCGGAAGCTACCGATCGCAGAGGACTACGGGCTCAGCGTTTTCGAGGAGATTCGCAACGATCTGCCGCAGCTTGTTCGCGGATGGCCAGAGCTGAACCGCGCACTGTTCTGGCACTGCGTCGCCGAGGAGCGCGCGCGGCGAAAGCGCAAGAACGGCGAGCGCCTAGTCGACCATTGGCCCGTTCTCGTCTTCGCCTCCTATTCGGCCTTCGACGACTCGGATTTCGACTACGTGTGCGAGCAGATCGCCGACCGTCCGCTCTTGGATGACAAGCGCGTGGCGCTGACGCTCGCCTTCGCGCTCTATCGGCAGAACGGTCGCCTCCGTGCGTGGCGAAAGACACTCAAGAAGGCGGCATCTGTCGATCGCGATGTGGAGGCCGAGCTCAACAAGCTGCTCAAGCCACCCAAGGGCGCTAACGCTAAGTTCAAGCGCCAGGAGGCGGCCTGGAAGCGCCGGTCCGAAAAGAAGGCGGCGAAGGAAGCTGCAGCCAAAGAGGAGGCCAAGCAGGTCCTCGTGGGCCGCGTCGCGGCGATCCGCGACTTCGGCAGGCCGGGCAAATTTTCGGCTCTCCTCACGTTTTGAGGGGTGAGTCGGGGGCGCGAGATCGCCGGAGAGCCTGCCGCCTGAGGGTCTGAGCTCAGATCCGTGGGTGGACCTGGCGAGCGCTCCAGCGCCCGAGGAGCAT
>Ga0164313_10004423_pt1 | contig 12515 bp, 11 predicted proteins | sample GuaBasSedimGuay4_FD_113735 | JGI IMG/M metagenome (GOLD analysis project Ga0164313, IMG submission 113735) | Subseafloor sediment microbial communities from Guaymas Basin, Gulf of California, Mexico - Guay4, Core 4569-4, 0-3 cm | ecosystem: Environmental > Aquatic > Marine > Hydrothermal vents... | reverse complement strand
TTTCATAGCGGCTGATTTGTTTTTGTGTTGGCTACGGTCATTTTGACATTGTACTACGATGTTTGTTTCTATGTGGGTGAGTCTTATGGCAGATTCTGTTTTGTTGACATGCTGACCTCCTGCTCCTGAAGCACGGTAGGTATCTATGCGTATGTCTTTGTCTTCTATGACGATGTCTATATCATCATCTACTTCAGGAGAAACCATTACTGAAGAAAAAGAAGTATGTCGTTTTGCATTAGAGTCAAAGGGGCTGATGCGTACGAGTCTATGTATGCCGTTTTCTACTTTGAGGTATCCGTAAGCATTTTCGCCTTTTATCATAAAAGAAACATCTTTGATACCTGCTTCTTCTCCTGATTGGTAGTCTAAACTCTCTACCTTAAAGCCACGTCGTTCAGCCCAACGTAAGTACATACGATACAGCATAGATGCCCAGTCTTGACTTTCAGTACCACCAGCACCAGGATGTATGGAAATAATGGCGTTGTTCCCATCGTGTTCTCCACTTAGCATCATTTGAACCTCTAGAGCATTGGTGCTCTTTTGAAGACTTGGAGCATCTTCATAAAGCATTTCTAATGTTTCTTCATCATGCTCAGCTTGTGAAAGTTCAAAGTATTCATTGGCTTCAGATACAGCATCATTTGCATGCATATAAGTAGCTAACATACGCTCAGCTTTAGTTTTTTATTGAGAAATTTTAGCAGCATAGCTTGCATCATTCCAGAAATCTTGTTCTTGTTGCATATTTTCTATTTCTTGAAGTCTTGTTTTCAGGACAGAAGGTTTTACAATATTTTCAATATTTCCCATTTTTTTGGAAAGAGATTTAAGTAATTCGCTGTATTCGTATGCATCCATTGTGAAACCTATATTTATTTTGGTATTATTTTAGCAAATAAAAGCGAAATACGAGGTTAGAGATGCGTATTGTCAAGACAATAGACGAATTACAAGTAGCAAAAAAAATACTATCAGGAAGTATAGGTTTTGTAGCTACAATGGGTGCTTTGCATCAAGGACATTTGGCACTTATTCAAAAAGCAAGAGAAGAAAATGAGCTTGTTATTGTTTCTATATTTGTTAATCCTACACAGTTTTTAGAAGGCGAAGACTTGGATGCTTATCCTCGTAAGGAAATGGCAGATATAAAGATATGTCGTCTAGCAAAAGTAGATATACTTTTTATGCCCCATATAGATACTATGTATAGCAAGGATGAACTGATTATTTTAGCCCCAGCACTAGGTGCTTATGTTCTCGAAGGGGAAAGTCGTCCAGGACATTTTGCAGGAATGCTACAAATAGTAATGAAGCTTATTAATCTTTCTGAGGCGAATAATGCTTATTTTGGCAAAAAAGATGCTCAGCAATTGGTATTGATTAAGCAAATGGTACAAAATTATTTTATGGATGTTAATATTGTTTCTTGTGAAATAGTACGTAATGAACAGGGCTTGGCACTAAGTAGTCGTAATGTGTATTTAAATAGTAAAGAAAAGCAACGTGCCCTTGCACTTTCTTCAGCCCTTAAAAAAGCAAGCCAGCTCATCATCTCTGGAGAAATAAAAGTAAAATATATACAAAAAGAAATGTTAAAAATTTTAGAAGAAACGAGTCATATAGAATATATAGCTATCGTGGATAGAGCATTTCATCCATTAGAAGAAGTATTGTTAGGAAACACCATTATCCTTGTGGCTGCTTATGTGGGGAAAGTAAGACTTATTGATAATATTTGGATATAAATTAACCTAAAATAAACAAAGACAATTCATCTGCTAAGAAAAAATTTTCATTTATATAAAATGTGTGATGAGAAAGTAATTTTCCTTCTTTGCATAAATACTCAGCCCTTTGTAGCATTTCTGAAGAAAGTATAGATTTTTTTATACCAATATTTGAACGCAAGCCTAAAAATATCTTTTCAGTAAGTAGCTGATATGGGTTTAATATTTCTTCTGTTATTTGAAAAGGGTTTTTGATATATTGGTCTATATTTGTAAGTGGATAAAGACGTTTATTTTCTAAAAATCCAACTGCACCAGCACCTGCCCCAATATAATCTTTACCTTGCCAATATCCTTGATTATGTTTACTTTGATGGGTACCAAAATTAGAAATTTCATAAGCCTTAAAGCCCCTTTTTTCTATTTCTTCACTGACAAAAAATGCTAGCTCATCATTGTTTTGTTTTATGCTGGGAGTATTTGCAAATTTTGTACCGTCTTCAATTGTCAATTCATAAGCTGAAATATGATCTATGGGCAAATTAAAGGCTTGTTCTATATCTTTTAAAAGAATTTTTTTGTTGTCACCTTGATAATTATAAATTAGATCTAAAGAAAGATGTTTTATTCCTAATTTTTGAGCGTAAAGTATGGCTTCTTCTGCTTGTTGCGATGTATGGGCACGATTAAGTGCTTTGAGTTTGCCTGCATTAAAACTTTGCACTCCAAAACTGATACGGTTAATGCCTAAATTCTTCATTCCTTTTAGCCAAGATTTACTTGCTGAATTTGGATTGGCTTCTGTGGTAATTTCTGCATTTTTTTGTAAATAAGGTTTTAGTAGTTCAAAAAGGGGTAAATAAAGTATGGGGTCTATAGTAGAGGGTGTGCCCCCGCCAATAAATAAACTTTCTACACTGTTTAAAGGTGTTTTGAAGCGTTTAAGCTCAAAGACAAGTTGCTCTTTTAGTGCTTGCATATATTTTTCACGGGTATCAAATTTATCTACATAAGTATTAAAGCTACAATAATGACACTTGGAGTCACAGTACGGGATATGAATATATACTAACAATTTACGAACCTTTCAAATGCTTATAACTGTATTTTCGATAAAATAAATAAAAATATAATTTGATAAATATATCATAACCTAGATATATTATAAATTTTTAAAGAGTAAATATGTCAAGCACCAAGAGCTATCGGCCCAATGTGGCTGCGGTAATACTCTCTTCTAAATATCCAGAAAAATGTGAGTTTTTCATTGCACATCGTAGTGATATAAAAAATGCATGGCAATTTCCCCAAGGAGGTATTGATGAAGGAGAAACACCTAGAGATGCACTAAGGCGAGAATTGCTAGAAGAGATAGGCTGTGACAAGGTAGAGGTTATAGGTGAATTTCCTGATTGGATTTCTTATGATTTTCCTAAAGTTTCACGAGGCAAGACTTATCCTTTTGATGGTCAAACCCAAAAATATTTTTTGGTTCGCCTAAAAGATGGAGCAGAGATTAATTTGCAAGCCTACGATATACCAGAGTTTGAAGAATATGATTTTGTAGAATATGAAGAATTATTTGAGAAAGTAGCCTACTTTAAACGTAAGGTATATAGAAAAGTAATTGATTATTTTATCAAAGAAGGTTTGATATAATATATGAATCAATGTATAAGGGTTAAATGTAAATGTTAGTTGTACATAAATATGGCGGCACAAGTGTGGGTGACCTAGAACGCATAGAAAATGTTGCTAATCGTGTTGCTAAAGTGAGAGAAGCTGGAAATGATATTGTTGTGGTTGTTTCAGCTATGTCTGGAGAGACTAATAAGCTTGTTGGTTTTGCAGAATATTTTACTGCGACACCAGCTAAAAAAGAAATGGATATGTTGTTGAGTTCTGGAGAACGTATTACTGCCGCACTTTTATCTATTGCTTTGCAGTCAAAGGGCTATGCTGCTGTTGCTATGACAGGAAGACAAGCAGGTATAGTGACGGACGATACACACACTTATGCACGAATACGCTCCATAGATTCATCGGCTATGCATACTGCTATAAATCAAGGCAAAGTAGTGGTAGTCGCAGGTTTTCAAGGTGTGAATCAAGATGGTTCAGTGACAACTTTAGGACGTGGTGGTTCAGACCTTTCTGCAGTAGCTTTAGCAGCTGCACTAAAAGCCGACCAGTGCGAAATATATTCTGATGTAGATGGTATATATACCACAGATCCACGCATAGAACCTAATGCAAAAAAGCTTGATACCGTTTCTTATGATGAAATGTTAGAGCTTTCAAGTTTGGGTGCAAAGGTGCTACAAAGTCGCTCAGTAGAATTGGCTAAAAAACTAAATGTTAAGCTTTATGCCAAGAGTAGTTTTTCTGATAATGAAGGTACGCTTATTACAAAGGAGAGTAACAGTATGGAAGAAGTTTTAGTATCTGGTATTGTGCTAGATAAAAATCAAGCAAGGGTAACGCTAAGAGGTGTTTCAGACAGACCAGGTATTGCTGCAGAAATATTTACAATGCTTGCAAATGAAAATATTAATGTAGATATGATTATTCAAAATATGGCAACAGATGGCTTGACCAATCTTGGGTTTACTGTACCACAATCTGAACATGAAAATGCTAAAAAACTAATGGCATCTTTTGATCATGATATTCATGGGATGGATTTTGATGAGCATGTCTGTAAAGTTTCAGTTGTTGGCGTAGGCATGAAGTCACATTCTGGTGTGGCAGCCACAGCGTTCACAGTGCTTGCAGATTCAAATATCAATATACAAATGATTTCAACTTCAGAAATTAAAGTTTCTATGGTGATAGATGAAAAGTATGGTGAACTAGCCATAAGAACACTACACTCAGCATACGAGTTAGACACAATCTAAGATGCAACAATTACTTAAATGGACACTCGATACCATACGTGAAGAAGAATCATCATTCTCTTGGATGGAAGAACATCGCTACGAATGGTCTCCTTTAATTAAGTCTTCTATTGCTCAAGTTATAGAAGGCAAAACCGTACTAATTGTGACAGACGAATCTCGCAAATGGTTTGCTAAATATATTTTAAATTCTATTAATGACTTATCTAAACATAGACCGCTTTTACCTTTTTATCAATTGACAGAATGCTTTCCTAATTTACATGATATTAACACCACACAAAATATACAATTACTTGAGGATATGTTAGATATTTCATATCCAAATGGTTATTATATTTGGTATATAGGAAAAGGAGATCACCCTTATACCAAATTGGCTTGTCGCAGTGATGATAATTTTTTATGGCTCATGGATGAAGAGGTGCAAAATAGTTTTGCATTACGAAGTACAGACACTTTGTTAGATATTAAATTAATACAACTTTTTAAGCTTTTTGATAAGACCTTATCTGCAGCACTTTTTGGTGAATTAGATTTAGACGTATGAAACTTATTTCTCAGGTGCTTATCACAACAAAGATAGAAGAAACGGTAGCTTTATTGGAAGCACATAGAGAAAATGAACGTATTGTTAATATTATTAAAGAAGATGCTTTTTTAGTAGAAGATGCTAAGCTTGCTATAGAAAAGGCCTATATGGCAAGCGAAGAAGTGACTGTTATCGTTTTAGCAGCAAAGACTTTTTCGCCTGTGGTACAAAACAAGTTACTTAAAGTAATAGAAGAACCACCTAAAAACAAAGAATTTATAATTATTACTCAAAGTAAGGCAGCTATACTTGATACTATCCGTTCACGCTTGCCTATTAAAGTACTTTGCGAAGTGAAGGAGAAATTGCTTTTAGAATTGGACTTGACACAGCTTTCTTTAGAAAAAGTGTATGAATTCATACAGTTGCATAAGCGTACAGATACGAAAGCTATGAAAATTTTAATTGAAAACATAAGCAAAGAAGCCATAAAATCACAAAAATATAATTTAGATGAAAAGACACTTGCTTTGTTTTCTAAATCTTTTTTGGCTTTAGATATGGGTTCTCCCCCATCTTTTGTGCTTAATGCCTTATTATTGAAACTCTTAGCAAGAAAAAAACGTTAAAATACAGTATGTATATTTATAAATTTGGAAACGTAAAAGACAAAAAAGAAATACTTAAAGCTCTTGGAGTCGAAAGTGCCGGTGTAGGCATAATGGCAAAAAAGATGGAACTTTTGTACTTCTTTATCAAAGATCTTAAATCTCCTGCTGCAAACATACTTAAGCAAGATGCCTTAAGTATAGGAGCAGACTTGGCGGTACCTGGTGGCGTGATACTTTGTGAGAATCCTGTGTATGATTGCATACTTATAGGTACTCGTAAACATATAGAAATACTTTCTAAAAAAGAGTTAGCGCAACCTTTTGGGCTTAAAACTTTAGCTATAGAACTCAAAAAATTCCTTAGTATAAAAGACAAACCAGTGCGTATTATGTCTATCATAAATGTCAATGATGATAGTTTTTTTGAGGCTAGTAGGTTTGTGGCAAATGATGCCATAACACAGATAAAAAAACAGATATCAGAAGGTGCAAATATTATAGACATTGGTGCAGTTTCATCACGCCCTAATGCAAAAGTAGTGAGTGAGGATGAAGAACTTTCACGGATTAAGCCACTATGTGATGTCATAAAATTAGAAAAACTCTATAAAAAAGCTACTTTTTCTATAGATTCCTATACCCCCAAGGTAGTAGAGTATGCTTTAAAAAGTGGTTTTACTTTTATTAATGATATCACAGGAGCTTCTGATGAAGCCATTATAAAGTTAGCAGTAAAATATAAAACAAAACTTTGTATTATGCATATGCAAGGTACACCCCAAACCATGCAAAATAATCCAAGTTATGATGATGTAATGGCAGAAGTGAGTAAATTCTTTGAAATGTGTATAGCCAAATGTGAAGCCTTGGGTTTAGAGCGAAAAAATATCATCTTAGATGTAGGTATAGGCTTTGGAAAAACTTTAGAGCATAATTTAATACTCATTAGAAATATGGCACATTTTCAAGTGTTTGGTTGTGAAGTGCTCATAGGGGCAAGTCGTAAATCTCTTATAAGTGAAATAAGACCCTCTAGCCCAGAAGAGCGCCTAGCAGGGACAATAGCCATACATTTGAAAGCTGTGGAAAATGGCGCATCTATAGTGCGATGTCATGATACAAAAGAGCATGTTCAAGCCCTTGCTGTATTTAAGGTTTTGAGATAAAAAAGGAGAGAGTATGAAAAAAATATTAATATTTTTTATGTTATTTATGAGTTTTACTCAAATATGGGGAAGCAATATAGATATAAGTAATAAAAGTACATGGCTACAGTTGTTACACAATAAAGAATATGATGTCCTAGATATAGAGTTATCTAAACTTCAAAAAGACTATGAAAATAATGCAAGCACTGAAGGAGTATTGTCATTTGCACTTTCTTCTTTTGAAAATTCTGATCCAGAATTGGAATATAAATTGGAACAATGGCTTAGTGCAAAACCTGATTCTGAATTTTCACATTTGGCACTAGGGTTATATCATTCTCATTTAGGATGGTTATCAAGAGGCTCTCGTTGGAGTAAAGACACTACCTCTCAGCAGTTTGCTAAGATGAAAGGCCATTTTAGAAAAGCGAATGATGAGTTGAGATGGGTAGTGAAACAAAATCCAAAACAGTCTATTGCTTATGGTGATTTGATTAATTTAGCTTCAGCTGAAGGTGATAGTGTAGCAGAAAATACTTTTTTTAGTGAAGCCATTAAATATAGCCCTTTGTCTTCTGTGATACGTAGAGCATATCTTTCAAGTTTACTACCAAAGTGGGGAGGTTCTTTTGCGAAGATTGAAAAGTTTTTATCTGAAACAACAATGCTTTATAATCAAAATCCTGCTTTAAAAATACAAGAAGGTTATTTAGAATATGCACGTGGAGATGAAATTATCATTAGGACTAAAGATAATAAATCATATAAAAATGCTCTTGAGTATTTGAATAAAGCTATTGAAAAAAGTAAGTATTCTCTATATTTAGGAAGAAGAGCAGATGTTTATAAATATATGAAGTCTTATGAAAAATCTATAAATGATTATACGAAAGCTTTAAATATTAGTCCACAAAATAGTAGATATTTAGCTGCTAAAGGAAGTGTATATTATAAGTTAAAGAAGTATAGTTTAGCTATAGAAAATATTGATGAGGCTATAAAATTTGACAAGATGAATCCAAGAGCTTTACGTACAAGAGGATTGATTTATTATTCAATGAAAGAAAAAGATAAGGCATTGATTGATTTGCTAGATTCGTTGGTGTATGGTTTTGAAAATTATACGACACATGTTTATTTAGGGTACATATATTATTATACAAAAAAGAACTACCGTTTGGCAGCAGAGTCTTTAAAACTATCAAGTAAATTTGGTAATGATGATAGTTATATATGGTATCTTATCACAGCCTCACAGTGGCATAATCGAGATTGTGAATTTGTAGAATCAGCAGATATATATGCACAAAAGTGTAAAGAAAGTGGCAAATGCAAGAAAAAAAATTTGGATTGGGCATTAAAAAGTGCAGCATATGCAAAAAGAAGTACTTGTAAGAAATGACAAACAAACAATACAAAGAAAAAATAAAAATACTAAACATCTGGGCAAATGCCTATTATGTGGAAGATAATCCTGTAGCAACAGATGAAGAGTACGACAAGCTTTATCATGAAGTGTTGGATTATGAAAGTACCAATCCTTTATTGGTACAGGAGGATTCTCCTACTTCTCGTGTGGGTGGGGTTTTGCGTGAAGAGTTTACTAAAGCAAAACACATCAAACGTATGTGGAGTATGGAAGATGTGTTTACTACAGTAGAAGTGCAAGAGTGGCTAGATAGAACGGTGAAAAATGTAGGGAAATGTAGCTACTTTTGTGAGCCTAAGTTTGATGGGGCTAGTATGAATTTGCTTTATGAGGGTGGCAAGCTTGTGCGTGCCATCACTCGTGGGGATGGCGTAATAGGGGAAGAAGTTACAGACAATGTGAGAACCATACGCTCTGTACCTTTAAGCATCGATTACAAAGGGCAGATAGAAGTACGTGGAGAAGTGGTCATTCGTAAAGATGATTTTGAGATTATCAACCGTGAGCGTGAAGCTGGGGGGGAGCAAACTTTTGCAAACCCTCGCAACACAGCAGCAGGAAGCCTAAGACAGCTTGATTCTTCTGTGACAGCTAAAAGACGGCTTGTTTTTTACCCTTGGGGTTTAGGGGAGAATACTTTGGAGCATAAAAACTTGTCTGAAAAGATGGGATTTGTATATGACTTAGGGTTTTTAAAGCCACCCTATTCACAAGAGTGTAACTCTATAGAAGACATAGAAGCTTTTTACCATAAACTCATAGCATTGAGAGATGAGATACCAGTGATGATGGACGGTATGGTCATTAAAGTAGATGAAGTTACCTTACAAGAAGACTTGGGTTACACCGTCAAAGTGCCTAAATGGATGTGTGCGTACAAGTTTCCTGCCGTAGAGAAAGTAACCAAAGTCAATGCTATTACCTTACAAGTAGGAAGAACAGGAGTCATTACACCTGTAGCAGAGGTAGAGCCAGTAGAAGTAGAAGGTGCTATGATAGCACGTGCTACGCTACATAACTTTGATGAGATAGAACGAAAAGGTTTAATGATAGGCGATTCTGTGATACTCATACGTTCAGGCGATGTCATACCTAAGATAACAAAGGTATTAAGTGGCAGACGTGACGGCTCCGAGCTAGCCATAGAACGCCCCACAGTTTGTCCTACTTGTCAGTCTGAAGTCTTAGATGAAGGTACTCTCATAAAGTGTCAAAATTTGGATTGTCCCGATAGAGTAGTAAACTCCATCATACACTTTGCTAAAAAAGGATGTATGAACATAGATGGCTTAGGTTCAAGGATAGTTGAGATACTGGTAAAAGAAGAAAAGATAAAAGACATTTTAGGACTGTACCATTTAGAGTTTTCAGATTTAGAAGGGATGGAAGGTTTCAAAGAAAAGCGTATCAATAAATTGCTTGATGCCATAGCCGACACAAAAGGCGTAGTCTTACACAGGCTCATCTCTGCTATGGGCATAGAACATATAGGCGAAGTAGCTGGAAAGTCACTTGCTTTAGAATTTGGACTTGACATAGTAGATGCCACTCTTGAAGAAGTAGTAGCCATAGATGGTATAGGCGAAGAGATGGCAAACTCACTCTTGGAGTTTATGCGAGTCAATCATGATTTTGTACTGAAATTGTTTGATATGGTCAAACCTACGGTGGAAGAAAAGATAGAGGCTAAGGAAAATACATTTAAGGATAAAACGGTGGTTTTAACTGGTTCTATGTCTGTGAGTCGAGGTATCATCAAAGAAATGCTTGAAAAACTTGGGGCTAAGGTTAGTGGCTCTGTGTCGAAGAAGACGGACTTTTTAGTATATGGAGAAGATGCTGGGTCTAAACTGACTAAGGCAGAAGGATTGGGAGTTGAGACTTTGACTGAGGGCGAGATGAGAGGGATGGTTTAATGTTTGATAGTAAAGCTTTAATTATATCAATTAATATTCTACAAATTATAGCAACATTTTTGGTAGCATCGGAATATTTTATAGGTAGAAAAAAATTAGGTAACATTGAAAAATACTTTAGCGACTTATATAAAAATATGACTTTATCTAGTAATGATAGAATCAATATACTAAATTTAAATTATCCAAAGAATAAGAATAAAAATATGTTTAAATTACTATTGTCTATTTCTGTATTAGTTATTTTATCATTTTGGTGGTACCAAATTATTAGCAATGATATAATGACTAGATATATTATATTAAGTACGATTATTTTTACGATATTACTTTTTGTGCTAATCTCCTGCATAGTGATATATAGTATAAAACTATCAGAAAATAAGGTAAAAAAAATAAATCATATATTTTACTATGAACTAATCGGTAAATTTATTTTTAAAAGACCACGCTATCCATTAGTTAGACTTGGACTTGTATTATTTATCATTTCCTTTATTTTAAATATATACATAACATTAGAGTGGAATAAAACTATTTTATCTTTATTTATTATTTTCCTTTTTCTGGTAGTTATCTTGTATCTTGGAATATTATATGAAGCATATCGTAAATTGTACAGAAAGAAGAACAATAAGAATAGATAAAGAATGGTTCAAGGAAAATAAAGATGGTAGAATAAAGGCGTATATGGCTCCTGAAAATCTATATGAACTACGAATAAAGGTAAAATAAATGAGACCAGTAAAATACCTAATAAAAGAGGGTTACTTTGAGAGTATGACCATGAGTTTAAAGTCAAATTTAAGCTTAAATATACAGTTAAACTCAAATACAATGATGGGATAAGTGTCGTTAAATAGGTAAAAGATGAGAAAGTATGATATAATAACTCAAAATTTAAAATTTGAGTTAAGGAAAAAATATGGCAAAAAATATTATAGAAAAACCACCATTTACATTTAATTTTTCCGATTTAAATAAAATGGATTATACTTCCTATGTTCATTATAAAGCGACAGATGAACAAGGTCGGTATTTGTATTGGGATAAGTTTAAGTGGAGAGTAAAAAAAGATGATGATGTTAAAAAAGCTTGGTGGGCGACAAAGTTTAATCGTACTGTAAATAGAAAATATCTTTCACTTAATGATAAGAACAATAAAGTATTTTCTTTTTGTGAACCAGATGCAATCCAAGCAAAATTATATAATATTTTGTCACTTGTGAGTAAGGGAATTGTACCACATGAAACATTGAAACAACAATATCTTATTTCGTCATTGGTGATGGAGGAGGCTATTAGTAGTTCTCAGCTAGAAGGTGCATCTACTACGCGAAAAATTGCTAAAGAGATACTAGTTTCCAAGAAAAAACCTAAAAATAATGATGAACAAATGATAGTTAATAATTATCATTTAATGCAACATATAAAAACAGTTCGTAATGAAGAATTGACAGTTGATATGATACTGGAATTTCATGCTATAGCAACAAAGCACACATATGATAATGCTAATGTAGCTGGAGAGTTAAGAGTAAGTGATGATATTGTAATTATGGATAGAGATGACAATATTATACATCAGCCTCCCGAGTATAAGGTATTGCCTCAACGTCTATTTGAACTATGTTATTTTGCTAATGAATTACATGTTGGAGTTAATAATACACAATTTATTCATCCGATAAGTAAAGCAATTATTTTACATTTTATGATAGGGTATGAACATCCATTTGCAGATGGAAATGGGAGAACAGCACGGGCTCTTTTTTATTGGTTTATGTTAAAACAAGGGTATGATTTTTTTGAATATATTTCAATTAGTAAATTATTAAAACAATCACCTAAAAATTATAGTCTATCTTATATGTATTCAGAAATAGATGATAATGATGTAACATATTTTATTGATTATCAAGTAGATATTATTAATAAAGCAATAGATGAACTATTGATTTATTTAAAGCATAAAAGTGATGACTATGAAGAAATAACTGTACTTTTAGAAGATACATCACTTGGACTGGCATTGAATTTTGTCCAAAAAGATATTATTAAAAAATCAATACAGACCCCAGGAAGAATTTTTACAGCTATTGAAGTTTCTGTTAATTATGATATTTCAGCAAATACAGCTAGAAAGTACTTAAATGAATTGGTAAAATACAAAATGCTTATAGGTGGAAAAGACGGTAGATCGGTTACTTATATTGCCCCTGCAAAACTACATGAAATAATAATAA
>Ga0164313_10004422_pt1 | contig 12515 bp, 11 predicted proteins | sample GuaBasSedimGuay4_FD_113735 | JGI IMG/M metagenome (GOLD analysis project Ga0164313, IMG submission 113735) | Subseafloor sediment microbial communities from Guaymas Basin, Gulf of California, Mexico - Guay4, Core 4569-4, 0-3 cm | ecosystem: Environmental > Aquatic > Marine > Hydrothermal vents... | reverse complement strand
TGGTCATACGCATCCCAGGCGGTGATGTCGGGGTGACATTCGTTCCATATGTCGTGATTGCCTGGTACGAACAGGCACGCCACACCGGTGGCATCTTCAAGTTCATGCAGGCAGGCAAGGGTCAGTTCGTAATCGCTGGCCATGTCCCCGGCAATGATCATCTTGTCGAGGCCCTTGGCCGTGATGGCGGATTTGAGGCCATCCATTACGGGGCTGCCGGCTTCCAGATTGATGTCCACGTGTATGTCGGACAATATGCCGATTCTCATATTTATTCCTTGATTTTCACCGCCCAGCCTGTCCCGCGCTCTTTGCGGGGCTTCGCTCGAGTCGCAGCGTACGCAGAGGATATATAAGAAAAACAAATATAGATCTAAAACGCTGCGTTCTTCGCATCTGTGGTTACTTTTTTAAAATTTTCGGGTTCAGTTTTTCAGACAGTACATCCCCCAGGATATTGAAGCAGAAAACGGTCAGGGCCAGGGCGAGGCCCGGATAAATGGCCATCCAGGGGGCCAGTGCGAGGTAATTACGGGCGTCTTTCAGCATGAGGCCCCAGCTGGCAGTGGGGGGCTGTGTGCCCAGGCCCAGGTAGGAGAGCGAGGCTTCGATGACCACTGTCAGGGCAAAGGTAATGGAGCACTGCACGACCACCTTGCCCAGCAGGTTGGGGATAATGTGTTTGTAGACGATTTTGACAATCGGACTTCCCAGGGACTGCGACGCTTCCACGTAGCCTTCGGTTTTAATGACCAGGGTTTCGGCCCTCACCAGCCGCGCGAACACCGGGCTGAAGATAATGCCGATGGCGATCATGACCTGCAAAAGGCCGTATCCCAGAAACGAGACCACGGTAATGGCCAGCAGTATGGTGGGAAACGAGAGCAGGCTGTCCATCAGCAGCATCAGCGTGTTATCCGTCAATTCTCCGGAAAGAGCGGCAATCAATCCAACCAGCGATCCCAGCAGGACCGCAATGGTCACGGCAACGATGCCCACCAGCAGTGCCGATCGTGATCCAAAAATAATCCGGCTGAGAACATCCCGCCCCAGGTTGTCGGTTCCCAGCAGATGGGATCGTGCCGGCGGCGAAAAGCGTTGGTCCAGATTCTGTTCCACCGGGTCGTAGGGGGCTATTTTAGGGGCTGCCATGGCTGCAGCCCCTAAAACAACCAGGAACAGAATTGAAAGATAAAACAGTACTGTCGAGGCGTTTATTTTCATGATGTCGGTTTAGATAAACTGGAACCACAAAGACACAAAGTTTAAAGTGAGCTAAAGTTTAAAGTGAACTAAAGTTGATGTATCGCTTCGCTCTATCTTTTATCTAAAAAGATAGAATTCCTTAACTTTAGTCTCTTTAGATCATTTTAGATCACTTCTGCGTTCATATATCAATTGTATCTTTGTGGTTGAATGATTTCTATTATTTAACGTCGGTCCACCGGAAATCAAAGGTGTCCAGGCTGGGGGTCATACGGAACTCGCTGACGTTCTTCCGGATGCCGATGCGGCGATAGGAAGAGCCCAGAAACATGAACGGGACTTCCTTGGCCATGAGTTCGAGGCCTTGGTCGTAAAGTTTTTTCCGGTTTTCAAACCCGTCGATTTTGGCGGCTTTGGCAAACAGAGCGGCTGCTTCGGGATTGTCCCAACGCACATATTTTTTTTCTTTGATGCCGAAATTGGAAAGGGTTCCATTGGGATCGAGTTTGCCGGTGTGACCGATGGCGGTAAAATCAAACTTGGCCTGGCGGTACACATCCCCGATCCAGGTTGACCAGTCCACCAGCTTTATCTTGACGTTCAGACCCACCTTGGTCAGCATGGCCTGGTAAATTTCACCGGCCTTGACATGGGGCGGATAGTTCTGGGGCAGAAACATTTCCAGCTCCGTGTCCATGCCCACGCCGGCTTCGGCCAGGAGCTTTTTGGCTTTAGCCGGATCGTAGGGGTAGAGATCGGCAAAATCTTTGTAATAGGCGTTGCCGTAGTCCATGAAGGTGCCGATGGTTTTACCGCCACCGTAGGCGATATCCAGAACTTTCTGCTTGTCGATGGCGTGGGTGATGGCCTGGCGCACCCGCAGGTCATCCAGGGGCGGACGGCTGCAGTTCATGGGCATGACCATGATGAGCGAGGTCAGGCTTTTTTTGATTTCGACATCCGGGCTGCTGGTCAGCAGGGGTTCATCTTCCTGGTCGATAATGTAGCTGACATCAATCTGGCCGGAAATCAACCCCTGAACCTGGACAGACCTTTCCGGAATGATGTGCATGATCACCTGGTCCAGTTTGGGGTAACCCTTCATCCAGTAGTTTTTATTTTTTTCAAAAACGAGTTTTCCATCGCGGATCCACTGGGTCAGTTTAAAAGGACCTGTCCCCACGGGTTCGGAGGCAAAGTCATGGCCGCTGTCGATCAGGCTCTTGGGCAGGATAGCTCCCCAGCCGGAGGCCAGCGTTCCCAAAAGGGGGGCTGACGGCGCTGCAAGTTTCAACACCACCGTTAAATCATCGGGGGTTTCCATGCTGGTGATGGGGGCAAATTCATTGGCATTGGGCGAACCGGTTTCCTTGTTCTTGATACGCTCGAACGTGGCTTTGACATCCCGGGAGGTCAGCTTGTCGCCATTATGAAAAACGACGCCCTTGCGCAGACTAAACGTCCAGGTGGTGCCGTCATCGCTGATGGTCCATTTTTCAGCAAGCGCCGGAACGATCTTTCCGGTTTGATCCGGTTCGGCCAGGGTGTCATAAACGCTTTTCAAGGTTTGAAAGGTCAGCGTTCCCGATGTTTTGTGCGGGTCCAGCGTGTCCGGGCTTCCTGAAAGCGCAAAGTTCAGTGACTTTGCACCGGCCATACCGTTCAGAAAAAGTAGGGACATGGCAATGGCAATGGTCAGAAACATCGTTTTTTTCATAACAGCCTCCTTGTTTAGGGTTTTGTCGAAATTATTCTTCACATGCATTTGTTAATTTTGAAACAAGCCACCTTATGGCTGCCATGAACCGTTTCAATCTGCGGCTCCCGTGCCGCACACTCCCTGCCCCGCAGCGGGCATAAATCGATGTAGTGGCATCCCCGGGTGTCGACGGTGACAGGTTTTACGCCGTCAGACGAGAATTCCGGCATATTGCCGGCGTCGGCCGTCATGGCAGTGATTTCCATGCCCGGTATGGATGAAAAAAGCTTCAAGGTGTACGGGTGCAGCGGGCGGTTCATGATTTCATCCGTCGATCCCGATTCAACCAGGCGGCCCCTGTACATCACGGCGATCCGGTCGCTCAGATAGGCGACAAGGTTGAGATCGTGGGAGATGAACAGATAGGTCAGCCCCAGATCCTCCTTTAAATCCTGGAGCAGGTTGACGATCTGGGCCTGGATGGATACGTCCAGGTTGGAAACCGGTTCATCCAGCACCAGAAAGTCCGGTTCCATGCAGATGGCCCTGGCGATGACGATGCGCTGTTTCTGGCCACCGGAAAACTCATGCGGATATCGGGTGCTGTGCGAAGGCGAGATGCCCACCAAGTCCAGCACACGGGACACCTGCTTTTTTCTGCGAGGGGCATCGAATCCGCGGTTGACGAGCCCCTCTTCGAGGCTGTTCTGTATGTTCATCTTGGGGTTGAGAGCGCTGTTGGGATCCTGAAAAACGATTTGCATCCGTTGCCGGAAAGATCGCAGGCCGGATGCCGGCAGATCTCCGAGCAGGGTATTGTCAACCCACACTTCACCGGCTGTCGGGGGATCCAGATATAATACGGATCTGACCAGGGATGTTTTTCCGCAGCCTGATTCACCCACCAGACCGAAGATACTCTTTTTTTCGATGCCCAGGCTGACCCGGTCAACGGCTTTGACGGCATTTTTCAGGGATTTGAAGATGCCGTGTCCGTAGTAGGTCTTTTCCAGGTTTTTTATTTCTACAAATCTATGCATTGTTTCTAATGTACCATGTGGCAGGCCGCAGAATGGCCGTTGCCGTAATCCTTGGTAAGCGGAATCTCCTGACTGCACATATCCTGCGCCAAGGGGCACCGCGGATGAAAACTACAGCCCGACGGTATGTTTTCAGCATCCGGAACACTGCCCGGTATGGCCCGTAGCCGGTGGCCCCGCTTCTCGGCATCCGGGATGGATTGCAGGAGCGCGCGGGTATAGGGATGCAGGGTGTCCTCGAACAGGCTCTGGTTGGAAGCCGATTCCACGATTTTTCCGGCGTATATGACCGAAATCCTATCGGCAATTTCGCGTACGATACCCAGATTGTGCGAGATAAAAAGAACGCCCATGGAAAATTGCTTTTTCAGGTTGCGGATAAGTTTCAGAATCTGAAGCTGCAGGGTGACATCCAGTGCCGTCGTAGGTTCGTCAGCGATTAGCAGGGATGGATTGCAGCAGATGGCCATGGCGATCATGACCCGCTGCTTCATGCCCCCTGAAAGCTCATGCGGATAGCTGTTCAGCACACGTCTGCTTTTGCCCAGGCCCACCACGTCCAGATATTCCAGGGCTTTCTCGACAGCCTGCTTCTTTGACATGTTAAGGTGGAGCACCAGCATCTCGGTGATCTGTTCGCCGATTTTCAGGGAAGGATTGAGATATTTGGCCGGTTCCTGAAAAACCATGGCGATTTCCTTACCCCTTAGTTTTCGCATTTCCGCATGGGGCTGTCCGATGAGATCGTTGCCCTTGAATAACAGACTGCCCTTGTTGATTCTGGCCGGGGGAATAGGGATCAGGCCCATGATGCTCATGGAGGTCACCGTCTTGCCGGAACCCGATTCACCCACCAGCGCAAGGATTTCACCCGATGCAATGGTCAGATCTATACCCCGCAAGGCATGCGCCGCTCCCCGGGCCTGAATAAAACTGATGTCCAGGTTGTTTATGTCTAATAGGTTTTTATTTGATTTCATGCAAGGAATTAGGTAATCCGAATTCTAGGGTTGAGCACACTGTACAGTATATCCACGGTAAAATTGATAAACGAAAAAACAAAGGCCACGAAAACCACACCACCCTGGATGAGCGGAAAATCCCGCTGGTAGACTGCGAAAAGAAACAGCCTCCCCAGACCCGGCAGCGAAAAAACCTGTTCGATGATGATCGCGCCCCCCAGCATGTAGCCGAGCTGTATGCCGGCGATGGTGATGACCGGCAGCAGGGCGTTCTTGAGGGCGTGCTTGTAGTTGACCATCCTTTCGGTGAGCCCCTTGGCCCTGGCGGTGATCACGTACTCCTTGCTGAGTTCTTCCACCATGGAGGCTCTGGTGAGACGCAGTAGAACGGCCGCCCGTGCTATGCCTAAAGAAATCGAGGGCAGAATGAGATGGTTGATGCTTCCGGAACCAAACAGGGGGAAGACCCTGTATTTTATGGACAACAACATGAGCAGCAGGATCCCCAGCCAGAAACTGGGGATGGCCATGCCGGCCTGTGAAAACAGCATACCGATATAGTCCCAGAATGACCAGCGGCGAACGGCTGAGATGACCCCCAGGGGGATGGCGATGATTATCGAGAGCACAATCCCCAGAACCGCCAGGGTAAGCGTGAGCGGGAACCGTTCCAGGATGAGCTCGCTGACCGGTCGGCCCGAGGTCAAGGAATGGCCGAAATCGAATCTGAAAACATCCCAGAGCCACTGTATGTACTGGTTGAGAATGGGTTTATCGGTGCCCAGCTTGGCGCGAATTGCCTCGATATCGCTTTCCGACGCGTCCACACCGGCAATGGTCAGCGCCGGGTCGCCGGGAATGACCCGGATGACCAGGAAGACAATGGTCGAGATAATCAGTACTGTAAGAATCAGACGCCCGAAGCGTCTTAAAGCAAAGAGTAAGATGGTATTATTCCCTTGAACAACATTTTTAAAAATGTTGGATGTTCATTATTTTTATAATTTCCAGTTTTTGCCTGTTGCCGCCAATTCAACCGGACCGCGAAAAACCTCTGCGGCCTGCCTGGCGAGATCCTGGTGGTTTCCGAAGTGCGGCAGGTGCGACAGAACCAGGTGCGCGGCACCAGCCTTTTCGGCGATTAATCCGGTTTCTCCGGCGGTCAGGTGCCCGCCGACAACCCCTTTGTACTCGTTATATAAACTGGACTCGCATATCAGCAGATCAGCGTCGCGGGCCGCATCCACCAGTCCATCATCCCATTGGGTGTCGGATATATAGGTCAATACCCGCTTGTTTTTTTCAATCCGCATGGAAAAACACGGATCCGGATGTACGTTGCGCCAGAATGTGAAGGCGGTGTCCCCTAAAACGAGATGGGTGTCCACGTCGATGGCGTAGCCCTTGGAAAAGTCGTGGTAGTCCAGGCCTGTAAAATGGTGGTCTTCGGCATGCCCGTAAACAGCCAGGGGTTTTTCACGTTTTCCCAGGTCCATCAGCACACGGGTGGCATACTGGAGGCAGCCCAGGTCGGCTACGTGGTCGGCATGATAATGGGACAGGACCACCGCGTCAATCTTTTCCAGGTCTATATAAGCTTGCAGCGCTCCTAGAACGCCGGACCCGCAGTCTAAGAGTATGTTCAACCCGCCGGACTGCAGCAGATAACACGAAGTGGCCTCTCCAGGTCCCGGGTAAGCTCCCCACCAGCCTATAATTCTGATTTTAATTGGTTTCCCTCCTTGGCATAACTATCTAAGATATATAACCCTAATCCGGATATTCCGGAAAGGATACACTCTTTTGATGAACATTGAACATCGAACGCCCAACATCGAACATCGAATACAAACAGCGATCGGTACGAAGGAAACTATGACTTTCTTTTTTTCTTCTCAGCTGTTTTGATACTGCTAACGAAAATTTTTATTAATTGTTCGGTTTCCTCTAACATGTCATTTAAAAGCTCGGGTTTTTTCACTAATGGTACACGTTGGATAAGTTTTATCCATCTCTGCGTTTCCCGGAGTTCCTTTAAACAGATACGAAGTTTGTGAATAAAGTCTTTGGGAGACTCGGCTCCCTGAGCTTCGCCATGGTTTGGATATGGTGAAGTTCCTGACCTTAGCAGTTGTCCGGAAACGTGGCTGCCAACCTTGCTATCAGGAAGCTGTTCAACAATTTTTATAATCCTGACTGCATACTCAAGTAACCGATTTTCAAGGTCATATTTTTTTTCGTTCATAATTCGATGTTGAGTGTTCGATGTTCGATGTTCATCTTTTCATAACCGTCACAGCCTATCACTCTGATTTTAATTGGTTTTCCTCCGTGTGTTTAAGATACTTGATCGCCGCACCATACGCCGTCGCACACCCGGGATGCTCCGGATGCAGAAACCGTGTCTGGTAGAGCGCGCCCACCCGTTTGAGTGTCTCCCGTACGTGTTTGTTCGTGGAGACTTTGCCCACGGCAACGATACTGTCACCACAGCCTGCGTGCAGGGCGCAGAGGGAGGCAACAATGCCGATGGTTTCCGCCACCAGCGATAGGATGCCGGCAGCTTTGTCTTCCTTGCTCTCCGACTTGATGCTGGCAAAATTGCTCACCGTGGCATCGGCCGGCAGAAAACTGAGGTCGTCCAGCCCCAGGTCACCGATGGTCAGGTTTATTTGGGCGGCCCTGCCTTCTAAAGCGAGTTCTTCGAGGGCGGCCGCATGGTCGACCCCGCAGAGAAGCTTGGCCAGTCCTTTGATGGTGCCGCCGCCCACGCCGGTTCCGCCCACATGCGTGATTGTCTGGTGATCCACGTGCACCATGGCGCTCCCCGTGCCCATGCTGACAACCAGGCAGGTCCGACAGCCGGCCATAATAGCACCGCCCAGGCCGATAGACTCGATTTCAGGCACCACCACCACCTGCTTCTTTATATGGGGCGGCATGCCCGATGATGCCCCGCTGAAGGCCAGATGGCCGGTGGGGTTTTGGGTCCGAATCTGATCCAGGGCCTTGCCGATTTTAATCCAGTCCCGGGTTTCAATGCTCAGTTGGTCAACGAGCGTCCTATCCCTGACCACGGCAAAATCGGTGAAGGATGCACCCCTGTCGATACCGATAACGGGTTCCCGCATTTTTTTAACCCCATAACATTTTTTATGTTTTTCAAATTTGAATTCACCCCGCTTTTTCCAATGCAGGGTGAATTCAAATTATAGATGGTCTTTTATCTGCGCCAGGGTTTGAATGATGAGTGTATCATCGATCTCCTCTACACCCAGATTGCCGAATCGGTTCAGGATAAGGGCCTGCATGCCGGCTTCACGGCTGCCCACGGCATCGTCATAGTAGTTGTCGCCCACGTAGATGCATTCCTGCGGGGTTACGTTGGCTTTCTGCATGGCATGGTTGAATATTTTCGGATCGGGCTTGTCGATGCCGATCTCCGATGAAATGATGCAATGGTCAAAATATTCGATCAGGCCGTGACGCTGGAGCAGGCCTCTGGCGGTGTTGTCCCAGTTGGAAATGACCCCCATGTGCAGCGCGCTGTCTTTCAACTCCGTCAGCACCCCGTGAACATTGTCGAAGGGGATCCAGTAATCTTCAATTTCCTTCTGAATCTTTTCCCAGGCCTTGTCCACTGCCGACACATCCAGGTCAATGCCCAGGCGGTAGTTTAAAACCCCCAAAAACCAGGGCATGTAAACCCCCCTGGCTTTTAGAAAAATACCGGGGTATTCGCGCATGAACAGTTTGTCCACCCAGTGGAATTCTTTTTCAAGAATTTCCACCGGAACGTCTTCACCGAAGGCTTTAAGGGCTTGGCAATAGGTTATTTCCCGTTTCATGCGCAACAAGGTATAACCAATGTCAAACCAGATATGTGATATTCTCATGTTTATAGTCCAATTTGAATAGCGTGAAACAAAGATGTTTATATAAAAAATTTAGATGAAAAAGGCAAGGCTGAAGCTTATCAATGGATTAATGGGAAACAGGGATTGACAATGAGTGGGTTTTCCTTCAAAGTGTTAAAATAGAAAAATTGAAGGAAAACAATCTTAAAATAAACAATAATAAATTAATAGATCAATCGGTTTTCTTTCAAAATTAGAAATAGATCAAAATGAAGGAAAACAATATGAAATTTAAAGAATTTAGCGATAATCAGCGTCGAGTATACATCGATTCGATTCAGCTCTATGATGCGTATATGGATGCATATCAAAAAAGCCGAGCATATCGGGGTGGTATGCATTGGAAAAAAGCCAAAGGAAGGGAGTATCTATTCCGAACGCTTGATCGCTATGGAAATGGAAAAAGCCTGGGTGTCAGAAGTGAAGAAACGGAAAAAACCTATCAGGCATTCCATCGTGCTAAAAAAGAGATACAAGGCCGGCTGGGTTCATTAAAAGATCGTATGAGAGAACAAGCCCGATTTTGCAAAGCGGCAATGATACAGCGTGTCCCTAAAGTTGTATCAAGTATTTTACGCGTCCTGGATGAACAGAAGGTTCTCGGACAGAGTGTAACAGTGGTTGGCACTAATATCATGTACGCATTCGAAGCAGCTGCCGGGGTATTTTTTGAGAGATCAATTTTGGCCACGCAAGATATGGATTTGATGTGGGATACTCGCCCAAAGCTGGCTTTGGTGATGGACAAAGGGCTGATGCCAGGCGGCATGATCAGTCTTTTAAAAAAGGCGGACCGTTCCTTTGAACGTATGCGACGATCAAAATTCCGGGCCGTGAACAAAGATGGCTACATGGTGGATCTGATTAAATCAATGCCAAAGGACATCCGCATGAATGAAAAGCAACGCATGGGAGATCCTGGCGACCTGGAAGCGGCCGAAATAAGGAATTTGCAGTGGCTTGTATCTTCACCAAAATTCAGTCAGGTTGTTATTGGAGAAGATGGCTATCCATCCCTGATGACTGGCCCGGACCCACGGGCATTTGCTTTACATAAAATCTGGCTCAGTCGGCAAAAGGATCGCAACCCACTGAAAAAAAATCGTGATTTAAAGCAGGGTCTTGCTATTGCCCAAATATTGATGAACTACCTGCCGCAATATGAATTCAACAAGTCTGAAATGCGCATGTTTCCAGCCCATGTCCGGGATGAAGCCCGGAAATTAATTGGCTGAACTGATTTTTGGGAAATCCTGATAGGTGTATCTGAAGGCAGTGGAAGAAACTCTCCATGCCCTTCGCATCTTTTATTAAAGGACCGCCCCGATCTGCCAGGGAACGAATTCCAGGTCGCCGATGCCCAATTTCTCGCTTTTGGTAGGCCGGCCCGAGGCACAGTCGATGATGTGGTCGTAGATGAGACGGCCCATTTCCTGAACCGTGGCCTGACCGTCCACAATCGAGCCGCAGTCAATGTCCATGTCGTCGACCATCCGGGTGTACATGGACGAATTCGTAGCCAGCTTAATGACCGGCACCGGTTTACCGCCCAAAACCGAACCTCGGCCGGTGGTAAAGCAGATCATGTTGGCACCGCCTGCGATCATGCCGGTGATGGAAACCGGATCGTAGCCGGGGGTATCCATGAACACCAGACCTTTCGAATGGACTTGAGATGCATAGGGGTACACCGCCATCAGAGGGGTGGAACCGCCCTTGGCGACGGCCCCCAGGGATTTTTCCAGGATGGTGGTCAAACCACCGGCTTTGTTGCCCGGGGAGGGGTTGTTGTTAATTTCCGATGCGTTGATACGGGTGTAGTTCTCCCACCACTGGACACGTTCGATGATTTTTTGCCCAACCGCAGGGGTGACGGCCCGCCGGGCCAGGAACTGTTCGGTACCGTATATCTCGGTGGTTTCTCCCAGTACGGCTGTACCGCCGCCGGCCACCAGCAGATCCACGGCAACCCCCAGGGAAGGGTTGGCGGTCAGGCCGGAAAAGGCGTCCGATCCACCGCACTCCAGTCCCAGGGTCAGGTGGCTTAACGGAAGCGGCTGTCGATCGATCCGGTTGACTTCCGGCAGCATTTCGTCGATCAGCCGAACCCCTTGGGCGACTGTTTTTTTAGTCCCCCCCAGGTCTTGAATGTTCAAGGTGTTGATACCGATATTTGAACGGGTAAACAGGTCGGCGGCAAAGGGGTCGACCTGCAGCACTTCACACCCCAGGCCGACCAGGAGCACTGCCCCGAAATTGGGATGACCGGCAAAACCGGCCAGGCAGCGCTGCAGGTTTTGAAATCCCTGACTGCCGGTGCTGTCGCCACAGCCCATGCCGTGGGGCAGGGCAACCACGCCGTCGATATTTTTAAAGGCCTGCAAGCGATCTTTTGTGAAATGATCGGCAATGAAACGGGCCACCGATGCCGAACAGTTCACGCTGCTGAGAACGCCGATGTAGTTGCGTGTGCCCGCCTTTCCGCTGGCCCGCAGGATACCATGGAAGGTTTTACGGATATTCGCCGGCAGGGAAGGGCTGGTTTCCGGATCCTTTTTTCGCGGCAAGGGACTTTCTGGTGCGCACATCTTCAGATTGTGGGTGTGAACATGTTCCCCCGGCCGAATGGCGTGCGCGGCCACACCGATGACCTGGCCGTATTTTACCACTGGGCTGTCAATCTTTATGGTTTCCAGGGCAATCTTGTGCCCGGCGGGGATAACCGCCCGGCTCATAATCTTTTCAGTTATCGCGATGCCCGCTTCTGTATCTTTGAGCATGACAGCTACGTTGTCCGCGGGGTCGATTTTTATGTAATTGGGACTGCTTGTTTCCATGATGCAACTTGGCCAGAAATGGAATGTATTGACAAGAAAAAATATGAAAAATCTGTCAGAACGATTGAACCCTTCTCTTCACCTGAAAATAGTTTTGTGTCCTTTGTGGTGAATCAGCGACCACCGGCAGAGCATGGCCTCTTCGAGGGGCCTTCCTCATACCCCCGGCTCCGCCGGTGGTCGCTGATTGCAGGCAGCCATTAATCCAGTTGGATGTTTTCAATGGCCTCCACCCGTTTAATCACCGGCGGGTGGGAGTAGTTCAGGAAGACGTAAAAAGGGTGCGGGAACAGGTTGGCCAGGTTGTGGACGGCCAGCTTTTTCAGCGCATCCGTCATGGCGGTCGGGTTATGGGTGGTTTCCACAGAAAACCGGTCGGCCTGGAATTCGTTTTTCCGGGAACGCATCTGGAACAGGATGCCCAGGAAAAAATCAAGCGGCGAGTAGAGCATGCCGAAAAAGATCAGCCCGGCATAGACCGAGGCCTGATCCAGAAAAAAGGCATCGAACAACCCCTGGTAGGATATGAAAAAGGACAACAGGAAGAACATGATGCCGGTTTGGAGAACGGCGATCAGCATGCCCTGGAGGATGTGCTTTTTTTTGTAGTGCCCCATCTCATGGGCCAGGACTGCCAGGAGTTCTTCGACGGTGTGCTGTTCTATCAGGGTGTCGAACAGCACAATACGTTTGTTTTTGCCGAATCCCGCAAAAAATGCATTGGACTTGCCCGAACGCTTGGACCCGTCCATGACAAAGACGTTGCCAAGCGGGAAATGGATGGACCGGGCATAGGCAAATATGCGGTCCCTGAGTTCGCCCTTATCCAGCGGTGAGAATTTATTGAACAGCGG
>Ga0164313_10004421_pt1 | contig 12516 bp, 10 predicted proteins | sample GuaBasSedimGuay4_FD_113735 | JGI IMG/M metagenome (GOLD analysis project Ga0164313, IMG submission 113735) | Subseafloor sediment microbial communities from Guaymas Basin, Gulf of California, Mexico - Guay4, Core 4569-4, 0-3 cm | ecosystem: Environmental > Aquatic > Marine > Hydrothermal vents... | reverse complement strand
TTGTTGATTTTGGAATATGATCATATAGGGCCGCCAAAATTTCATAGGCATGTTTATTTCCTTTTGCTGCCTTCACAAATTTCTCTTTTGTATCAGAAAATGAAATGAACCCTACCTTGCTGGATTCACGAAGGGCTACCAGGGAAAGAACGCCACAAATTTCTTTGCCGATATCAATTTTTTGTTTTCCGGGTACACCTATTTGCTGTGAAGCACTAATGTCAACAAGAAAAAATACCGACTGCTCTTTAGTCTCTTTATAGATTTTCACGAAAGTATGATCGTACTTTGCAGTTGATCGCCAGTCTATAGCTCTGATGTCATCACCATACTGATAAAGCCTGATATCTTCGAACTCAATACCCGTGCCTTTAAACACAGAATAAAAGTCACCCTGCATTTGCGAATTAATCGCTTTTCTTATCTGAATTTCGTATTTCCTTAGCTTCTTTACAAGCTCCCGCATTGCTGGCAAGATTTATGCATCAATTAATGTGCAATAATAGTATTTTTGAAAAGTGAAAAAATCATTTTTAGGTATAATTATATTAGTGGCTGTTAGTTGTTCCTCGGATCAACCACCTAATACGATAATGGACCAGAGCCAGATGACGAATTATTTGATCGATTTGCATATAGCCGAAGCCGCTGTGCAAAACTTGCGACTAAGAGGAGATTCTGCCAAAATCGTATTTGCGGCTAAGGAAAAGCAGCTTTTGAGTAAGCACAATATCACTGATTCTGTATTTATTAATAGTTATAATTACTATCTGGAGTACCCGATTAAGCTTGAAGAAATTTATAGCGCTGTAGTAGATAGTATTAGTCTAAGACAATCTTTAGTTAACGAAGCAAAATGATTTACCCAGAAAGCATCGAGGAGAAGCTGGGCTTCGATGTTATCCGACAACGAATACTTGGTTATTGTGTATCTGATCTTGGAAGAAAGCTGGTAGAAGAAATTGGTTTCGAAACGAAGAGTGAAATTATCAACCCATTATTAAATCAGGTAAATGATTTCACTCAGCTTATCACCCAGGGAGAAATCCCGCCTCTTGGGTCAATTACTGATATTTCCCCTTATCTAGAAAAGAGTGTTGTTAAAGGCAATTGGTTAAATGGTACAGAATTTTACGAAATACTTATAAATGTATCATCGGCATTACAACTAGCCGACTATATTGGCAATGTAAGTGCCGAATATAATTCACTATTACATTTGAAGCCGGAAATTGCTGGCTTATCAGCACTCGACAAGCAGTTGATGAAGTCGGTTGATAAAAAGGGGATGGTACTGAGCTCTGCCAGTAGTGACCTAAAATCAATTCGCCAGAAAATATTATCTGAAGAAGGTACATTAAGAAAGAAGGTGAATACAATTTTTAAGAAAGCTAAATCTGATGGTCATGTGCCTGATGGAGCTACAATTGGGGTTCGTGATGGCAGAATGGTTATTCCGGTAATAGCTGCCAGTAAAAAGCAGATACAAGGCTTTGTTCATGATGAGTCGGCTACAGGAAACATAGTATTTCTGGAGCCGGCGAATGTTTTGGACTCGAATAATAAGATCAGGGAGCTTCAAATAGCGGAGGCTCGAGAAATAAGAAAGATACTGGTTGACTTAACTGAAAACGTGGCCCTTCATAAGTTTGAGCTGGAGTTAGCTAACAATTTTCTTGGTAGTATAGACCAGCTTTGGGCAAAAGCTAAGCTTAGCATCGCATTAGGAGCAGCAAAACCACAGCTGAGCACCAAAAAGATGGAGCTGAAGAAGCTACATCATCCGTTACTCATACTTTCTGATCAGGATAAGAGTCGAAAAGTTATTTCTCATGATATATCTCTGAATGACGACCAGCATATTATGCTGATCTCTGGCCCCAATGCCGGAGGCAAAAGTGTAGCCTTGAAAAGTGTCGGTCTTAATCAGATGATGTTACAATCAGGTATTCTGCCTTGTTGCCACCCAGATTCGGAATTTAGAATTTTTGATGACATCTTCATTGACATTGGTGATGAGCAATCAATTGATAATGATCTGAGTACATATAGCTCTCACTTAAAGAATATGAGCGTAATGCTTGAAGGAGCAGGCGTTAATTCACTCATACTAATAGACGAATTTGGCTCAGGCACAGACCCTACGTTTGGCGGTGCCATTGCAGAATCAGTTTTGCAAAGACTAGTTACTAACAAGTGTTTTGGGGTTATTACGACACATTTTAGCAACCTGAAACTTTATGCTGATAAGTCAAGTGGAATGGTTAACGCAGCCATGGTTTTTGACTTAGACAGGCTTATTCCTTTGTATCAGTTGGAAGTTGGACGACCCGGCAGCTCTTTTTCACTTGAGGTTGCATCACAGTCCGGCTTACCGGCCGAGATTATAGCTCTGGCTCAGGAGGGAATAGGTGCTAATCAGATAGATATTGAACGGCTACTGGGTAACCTGGAAAATGAAAAACGTAAGCTAGTAGAACAGAATGAGATGCTTGCTAAGAAAGATGCGGCGCTCTCGAGCCTTCAAAAAGAGTATGAAGGATTAAAGCAAAAACTGGAGGTACGTCAGAAAGAAATTATAAATTCAGCTAAGGAAGAGGCATCAATAATTTTATCTCGCACAAATAGAGAGATAGAAAAGACTATTCGGCATATCAAGGAAAATAAGGCTGAGAAGAAAGAAACCAAGAAGATCAGGCAATCTTTGAACAAATTTGCTCAAAAAGTTACTCCTGAAGTAGCAAAAAAGGCTAAAATGGATGAGGTAGTGCTTCTTGGAGGTGATATTACACCTGGAATAAAGGTATTACTAGAAGATAGTGGTGTTGTGGCTGAGGTCTTATCTGTAAGCGGCAAGAAGGCTAAAGTACTAATAGGAGAGTTACAATCTGTTGTGCCCCTGAGTAAATTACAAAAGATATCTAACAGGCAGGCTAAAAAAGAAAAGACTGGAACCGGTAAGCGAAGTGTACATCAAAGCGTGACCACCAAAATGGCAAATTTTTCGCCGGTGCTGGATATACGTGGTACCCGCGCTAGTGAGCTATTGCCTATTCTGCAGAAATTTCTTGATGAGGCTGTGATGCTAAATCAGGATAATATTAAGGTAATTCATGGCAAGGGAAATGGAGTTTTACGACAATTGGTTAGAGAGGAACTTCAACAATGGTCTCAGATAAAGAAGTTTGAGAATGAGCATGTGGAAAGGGGAGGTGATGGCGCAACTGTTATAGAGCTGAAATAAAAAAAGCTTGCTCTCATTAAAGAAAGCAAGCTTTTAAGTATAGGTTTATATTGTCTTATTTAGGCACCATTTTAAAAACCCAGCTACCTTCAACGCCTGCAAGTCTTCCGCCTGCTGCTGAATAATCAAATTGTAACTGCAATGAGGTGTCCGTTACTGCAATTGATATTTTTACTCCATCGTCGCGTACCAAAGTGTTTACATCAGCACCATCAAAGGCCCATGTTCCGTTTGAAGGCCAAACTTCAGGAAAGGTTGCATTTATGCTATTATAAGTTTTGTCTCCAAGGGTTAGCTCAAATGTCGTCCAGTCTAATGACACATCGTTACCATCAAGGGTTACAACATTAGAACCAGTATTCAGAACCCAAGCTTTTGCCAGCTTCTCTGTCTGTAGCTGTTCATCCGTTTTGGCAGGAGGAGGATCTTCTTTGCAACTACTTACTACTACTCCCAAAATCAGTGTAAGGGCAATTAAGTTCAATCGAATTCTCATTTTGTCGATAATTTTATTCTTTGTTATATACTTTGATTGTGCTAAAGGTAACTAATTATTTTTTCAGAATATAACGTAATATTCATTAATTAACGTATCCTTTCATTACACCTCGATCTGAACTTCTTACGAACTTTAAAATTTCATCTCTTTCTTTCGATGGTTTTAGCTCTAGCTCTATTAAATCAATGGCCTTAGAGTTATTCAATCCGCGTAAATACAAGTAGCGGTATATCTCTTGTATTTCCATTATCTTATTAGATGAAAAACCTCTTCTACGTAGCCCAATAGAGTTAATTCCACTATAAGACAGTGGCTCACGGGCAGCTTTAGTATAAGGTGGTACATCTTTTCTTATTAGAGATCCTCCGGATACCATTACGTGTGCACCTATTCTTACAAATTGATGTACGGCAGAGGCTCCTCCGATAATGGCATAGTCATCTATAATAACATGTCCGGCAACCTGTACTGTATTAGCTAAAATACAATTATCTCCAATAACGCAATCATGAGCTACATGGGTATACGCCATTAAAAGGCAGTCTTTGCCAATTACTGTTCGTAGCTTATCATTGGTGCCGCGACTAATAGTTACACATTCTCTGATTACAGTATTGTCGCCTATAATAACTTCGGTTTCTTCCCCATTATATTTTAAATCCTGAGGTACACCGGATATCACCGCGCCCGGGAATATTTTGCAATTCTTGCCAATTCTAGCTCCTTCAAAAATGGTTACATTAGATCCTATCCATGTGCCTTCTTCGATAATTACATTTTGATGAATTGTACAAAACGGCTCAATAACTACGTTTCTGGCTATCTTGGCTTGGGGGTGAATATATGCTAATGGTTGGTTCATGCGTCTCTTTTAACAATACTAGCTGTCATTGCACCTTCAGAAACCAGCGTGTTTCCTACATATGCTTTGGCATTCATTTTAGCAATGCCTCTCTTAATTGGCTGTGTTAGTTCACACTTTATAATCAAAGTGTCTCCCGGCAGTACCATCTTTCTAAATCTGGAATTATCAATACCTAGAAAATATGTCCAGTAATTTTCAGGATCAGGTACGGTATTTAACACTAATATGCCACCAATTTGTGCCATTGCTTCAATTTGCAATACCGCTGGCATAACAGGGTTATTTGGAAAATGACCCTGAAAGAATGGCTCGTTCATGGTCACGTTCTTAATACCCGTAACGGTTGTATCATCAAGTTGTATAATCTTATCTACAAGCAAAAATGGATAACGGTGTGGTAAAATGGCACTTATCTCATTGATATCCAGTATTGGTGATTGTGATGGGTCGTATTTTGGAATATTTGCCTTCTCTTTCAGCATCGATTTCTTAAGCTTCTTGGCAAAAGCAACGTTAGCTGCATGTCCGGGACGAGCCGCCAGTATCTGAGCTTTAATAGGTCTGCCAACCAATGCGAGGTCACCAATTACATCGAGTAACTTATGCCTTGCCGGTTCATTTTTATGATGAAGCTCAATATTATTCAGAATACCTTCAGTTTGTACCTCAACTTTAGGTTTATTAAAAAGCTTTGCCAGATCGTCCAGTTCATCCTCTGAAACTACTCTGTCAACTACAACAATGGCATTATTGAGGTCTCCGCCCTGGATCAATTTGTTTTTGTAAAGCATTTCTAACTCATGCAGAAAGCAAAAAGTTCGACTCGAAGCAATCTCATGCTCAAATTGTGATATGTCGTTTAGTGAGGCATGTTGGCTACCAAGTACAGGTGAGTTATAGTCTACCATAACGGTAACCCTAAAGTCATCCAGGGGTAAAGCCGCCATCTCAACTTCTCTGTCGGGCTCTCTGTAGAAAATACTTTCGTCAACTACTAAAAACTCGCGCAGGGCATTTTGTTCTTCTCTACCTGCTTCATTCAGCTTATCGACAAACTGAATAGAGCTGCCATCCATAATTGGTGGCTCAGGACCATCTAGCTGGATGAGCACATTATCAATTTCCAGGCCAACTAGTGCGGCGAGGGTATGTTCAACGGTGTTTATTCGAGCTCCGCTTTGTTCAATACTTGTGCCTCGGGAAACATCTACAACGTTGTCTACATCGGCATCAATTATTGGTTGACCTTCCAGATCAATTCTCTGATATTTAATACCATGCCCAATAGACGCAGGTACAAATGTCATATTAGCCTCTACTCCGGTGTGTAATCCAACACCAGATAAAGTGACTGATTTCTTAATGGTATGCTGTTTTGGCTGCATAATTAGCTTTTAAAAATAATCTGCAAAGTTAGCTTTTTTTCTCTAGTTTGCTCAGTCTCCTGTAGATTTCTGGCAACTTCTTAAACACAGCATAAGAGCTCAAATATCCTTTAATATCATAAGCAGGATACCCAAAAACGGTTTCCCCCTCTTTCTTGATTGATTTTGACACGCCTGATTGGGCTCCGACGGTAGTTTTATTGGCAATTTCCAGATGACCAACAACTCCTACCTGACCAGCCAGGATACAGTTGTCACCTATCTCTGTTGATCCTGACACACCGGTCTGAGCAGCGATAACAGTATGCTTTCCTATAACAACGTTATGCGCCAACATTATCAGGTTATCAATCTTTGCTCCTTCTTTAACTTGAGTTGCACTATTAGGGAAGGTAGCACAGTCAATGGTGGTATTGGCACCGATGCTCACATTGTCTTCAAGCTCAACATATCCCATCTGTGGTATCGCTTTATAAGAGCCATCGTCCTGTGGAGCCCAGCCAAAACCATCGCTGCCTAATACCGCACCGGAGTGAATAATACAGCTACTACCTACTTTGGTTCCTTCATAAAGCTTAGCACCGGAATAAATTATTGAATTGTCGGCAACTGTACAGTTCTCGCCAATATATGCATGCGGGTAAATTTTAACATTATTACCAATTTTACAGCCATCACCTATATAGGCAAAAGCCCCTACATAACACTCATCACCCAGGGAGCTGTTCTCATGGATAAAACTTGGCTCCTCGATACCTGTTTTTTGACTTTGCTGAGCTTTCTCATAAAATTCCAGTAGGGTAGAAAAAGAAGCATAAGGATCACTAACTCTTATCAAAGCCGGTTTTATTGGCTTCGTAAGAACCAGATCATTACTGACAATTATTGCCGTAGCATTTGAGGTATACAAGTACTGCTCGTATTTATCATTTGCTAAAAATGACAATTCCCCTTCATCGGCGGTTTGTATTTTGCCGAAAGTATTAACCATCAATTCAGCATCACCTTCAACGGTGCCACTTAGTATTGTTGCTATTTGTTCAACCGAAAACTCCATAACTTTAATTCACTTAACTACAAAACTAATTTATTCGCCCAGCATATATAATTTTTACTTACAATTCTGCTCATTGCATTAATGTTTGGCAAATCTGTAGCATCATCTATATTGATAACCTCGCCTGTTTTTTTAAGCATTTTTATCTTCTGACCTGTTTTAATATAGGCAGCGTTAGATACTGTGCCTTCATCATAAAGAAAACTTAAGTCAACATCGTTGAAATTTGTTTTGCTCCTTAAATTGCTAATGATATGTTGATTAAAATCAGGTTGACTATCGCTGGTAAGGCTAATCTTAAATAGCTTTCTATTTATAAAAGAATTACTTAAAAGGGCTAATATTTTATCATCGCAGGATTGCCAGCTTTTAATGGCACACCAAATGTCGTGGTCATCTAAGGCACTAAACTTATCAATTAAATCAGCAGCGTCAGAACCTAGTCCTGATTCTGGGTCACTGGCTAAATGACGCCCGATTGTTGATTCAAGAATCGATTTAGACTGTTTGTTTACTACCAGGTGTCTTGCTCTTTCAATTATCTTCACCAGCATTTTATCGGCTGCGAGACCTGTTTTATGCAAGTATACTTGCCAGTACATCAGCCTGCGGGCATTTAAGAAGTTTTCTACACTATAGATTCCCTTTTCCTCAACCACAACCTCGTCATCAACGAGGTCAAATAGTTTAATAATTCTTTCGGCGCCAATAGTTCCTTCAGAAACTCCGGTAAAAAAGCTGTCACGATTTAGGTAATCAAGTCTGTCTACATCTAATTGACTGGATATCAGCTGGTAAAAAAATGGTCTCGGGTATTTATTGGTAAACATTTCTAAGGCAACTGACAATCCTCCCGTAAACTCTTTATTTAGTTTTTGCATGAGTAGTAATGACAGCTCCTCATGACTGGTGTTTTTCATTAACACACCTTCCAGTGAGTGTGAAAACGGACCGTGACCTATATCGTGTAGTAAAATGGCCAGAAGAGCTGATTCATATTCGATGGCTGAAATTTCATGGCCTTTTTCTCTAAGATTTTCTAAGGTTCTACTCATTAAGTGCATGGCACCTAGTGCATGGTGGAAACGGGTATGCAGTGCACCCGGATAAACAAAGTCAGCCAAGCCCATTTGATTGATTCGTCTGAGCCTTTGAAACACCGGCGTTTCAATTACATCGAATATCAATTCTGATGAAATATTAATGAATCCGTAGAGTGGATCGTTGATAATTTTTTTCTTATTCACGGATGAGATTTTTTAGAATAGTGGTAATGGGGATAAAATTCTCGATATCACAGGTAGTTTTATGCAATCTGTAAGCGATATTTACTGAAGATGTCCAACCAATTTGTAACTTCACAGCTAAATTAAAACAACTATGCAAAACTATAAAATACTTTGGGCTGATGATGAAATAGATCTGCTTAAACCACATATTCTTTTTTTAGAAAAAAAAGGATATTCGGTAACGCCGGTAAATAGCGGTTTTGATGCCCTTGATAGTTGTGATAAGGAGTATTTTGATGTTGTTTTTCTAGATGAGAATATGCCCGGGATGTCAGGACTGGAGGTATTGACTAAAATTAAGACAAAGCTTCCTAATATGCCGGTAGTGATGATTACCAAAAATGAGGAGGAAGAGATTATGGAAGAGGCCATAGGCTCAAAAATTACTGATTACCTTATCAAGCCTCTTAACCCAAACCAGATATTGTTGTCGGTAAAGAAAATACTGGAAAATAAAAAGTTGGTTAGTGAACGCGCTACCACGGACTATCAGAAGGAGTTCAGGCAAATATCTATGACTATCAGCGATGATCTGGATCATAATGAATGGGCGGATGTTTATAAAAAACTTATTCACTGGGAGCTTGAATTTTCGAATAATGATGATGCCGGTATGGCGGAAATACTGGATTCACAGAAAAGTGAAGCAAATTCATATTTCGCCGATTTTATAATGGACAATTATGAAGACTGGCTTAATGGAAGCGTGGAGGGGCCTTTGTTATCACATCAGTTGCTTGAAAAGCGAGTACTGCCGTTTGTTGGTAATGGTCAGCCAGTATTTTTGCTGGTAATTGATAATCTTCGCTATGACCAGTGGAAAATTCTAGAGTCTACGATATTAGAACTTTTTAACCTGGTTGATGAGTCAGATTACTATTCGATATTGCCAACTACAACAGCATATTCCCGAAATGCTTTGTTTTCCGGGTTATTGCCCTCTGAAATGGAGCGGAAGCATCCTGATTTATGGGTAGGGGAAGACATTGATGATGGAAAGAATAAGTTTGAAGACAAGTTTCTGGAAGCTCATTTAAAGCGTTTAGGGATGGATATCAAGTGGACTTACAACAAGATAATTCATGTTAACCAGGGTAAGAATTTACATAATCAGGTAAACAACCTACTTAAAAACGATTTAAATGTGATCGTATACAATTTCGTCGATATGCTGTCACACGCACGTACAGATATGGCTATGATAAAAGAGCTGGCGCCCGACGAGTCTGCATATCGTTCCCTTACACAATCATGGTTTAGGCACTCGCCATTATTAGATACGCTGGAGAGAATCAGTGCTCATGATGCGAAGGTGATTATAACCACTGATCATGGAACAATAAGAGTTAAAAAACCATTTAAAATTATCGGCGATAGAAATACCAATACAAATTTGCGCTATAAACAAGGCAAGAATTTGTCTTACGATAATGATGATATTTTTACTGTGAAAGATCCGGGAAAATTGTATTTGCCTAAACTCAATGTCTCATCGTCTTATGTCTTTGCTCTAAAGGACCATTTTTTCGTCTACCCAAATAATTTTAATTATTACGTAAAGTATTATCGTGACACCTTTCAGCATGGGGGAGTTTCTATGGAAGAGATGATTATTCCTCTAATAACATTAAATTCACGTCATGGTTAATACCAATCAGGAGGTGCTTATTGAGGGGACGGGGTTAGATAACCTGCATGAAACGGCAAAATATCTTTTAGAATTCTCAGGCGACTGTCGCGTTTGGTTATTGCATGGTGATATGGGCGCAGGTAAAACAACGCTTATTAAAGCTATCTGCGGTCAATTGGGAGTAGAAGACAATGTTACCAGCCCTACATTTTCTATTATTAATGAGTATCAATCAACTTCAGAGCCTGTTTATCATTTTGATTTCTATAGGGTAAAGTCTTTGGAAGAAGCACTTCAGGCAGGGGTTGAAGACTATTTTTATTCCGGGCATTATTGTTTTATTGAATGGCCCGAAATTATATCTCCCATTCTGCCAGATCAGTATCTTAATGTTAGTATTGAGGCTGGGGGAGGAGAAAAAAGAAAATATAAACTTTCATTAGATGGCAACAACTAAGCATTCCGGTTTTGAAAAATTAGCTGAGGAAACAAAATTATATCCTCAGGAGCAATTAGCAGCTATTAGTACACGAAGACAATCTCTTTTTATAGGAATTCCCAAGGAGGTGTCGCTGGAAGAAAATAGAATATCACTTACACCTGAAGCTGTATCTCTGGTTGTTAAAAATGGTCATCAGATCTGGATTGAGACTGGTGCGGGAGAAAAGTCTAATTTTTCAGATAAAGAGTATAGCGATGCAGGTGCACGAATCATTCCTAGTGCAAAAGAAGTTTATACGGCTAATATTATATTGAAAATTGAGCCGCCAACGGATGAGGAGATATCCTATCTGAAGCCGAATCAATTTCTTATTTCGGCACTTAACCTGGTGAGCAAGGGCAAATCATATTTTGAAAAATTAATAGAAAAAAAGGTAGTAGCCATCGCCTACGAGTATATTGAAGATAAGGCCGGAGGGCAGCCCATTACGCGGGCCATGAGTGAGATTGCCGGCATTGCATCTATACAGATCGCTTCTGAGTATCTCTCCACTACTGCCAATGGCTTGGGGGTTATTTTAGGAGGCATTACCGGTGTTCCTCCCACAAAAGTGGTAATTCTGGGAGGTGGTACTGTGGCAGAATATGCAGCCAGATCCGCTTCAGGAATGGGTGCAGAAATTAAAATATTTGATAACCATATTTATAAGCTAGGCCGCATAAAGCACGCTTTGAATTTTCAGGTGTTTACCAGTACTATAGATTCAGTTCTATTAGCTAAAGCATTGGCTACTACCGATGTTTTTATTGGTGCCTTAAGACCAGAAAAAGGCAGGAATAGAATAGTTATTACTGAGGAGATGGTTATGAAGATGAAGAAAGGTGCTGTTATAATTGATTTGAGCATAGACCAGGGTGGATGTGTTGAAACTTCAGAAATGACAACTCTTGAAAATCCGGTTTTTTATAAGCATGGAGTAATACATTATTGCGTGCCTAATGTAACTTCCAGGGTTGCCCGAACAGCTTCTATGGCATTAAGCAATATTTTTACACCAACTATTCTGAGGGCTGGAGAAGAAGGTAGTATAGATGACATGATTTTTTCTCATAAATGGTTTATGAATGGAGTCTATGCCTATAAAGGAGGATTAGCTAACTTTGATCTGGCAAGGAGATATAAGCTGCCATATAAAGACATTTCTCTTTTTAGAGCTGCCAGATTATAATAAAATGGATAACCTCAAATTAGTACTCAGGAAGATTTTTATTCTTCCCGTACTTATTTATCAATACATGATTTCGCCGTTTTTTCCATCTTCATGTAGGTTTACACCTACATGTTCCGAGTATACTAAACAGGCTATCATTAAGCACGGTATTTTTAAAGGCACCAAGCTCAGTGCCAAGAGAATTTCAAAATGTCATCCGTGGGGTGATAGTGGCTATGACCCTGTCCCTTGACTATCGTATTTTTTCTTTGCTATTATAAGAATTAGGATTCCGAAGATCACCATTGGGATACTCAGCCATTGTCCCATATTAAGGGTGAGGTTGTCTTCAAATGATACCTGGTTCTCCTTTATAAATTCATGAAAAAACCTGCCGACAAATACATAGGTCATGAATATTCCAAACAGTAAACCGGGCATGGTTTCTTTTTTCTTGCGCGTCCAGATATAAAATAGTATTAAAAACAATAGGAATGTAGTTATAGACTCATACAATTGTGCAGGATACCTTGGAATGGCAAACGTAGATATTCGGGCTGTATAGACACCATCACTCGTTTGTACGAGTCGATAATCTAAATTATGCTGCATTGGTTCATCAATATGCTCTGACATCCTGGCCAATTTGCCGTTTACGCCATTATCTAAATATGCAAATAATTGAGCCTCATTATAAGTACGCTTTTTAAATTCAATATCTATATAGATTGGCACACTACTATTCTTCTTCCTTAGACTATCGGGAGCTTTTTTATAGCGAACTTCTTCTACCCAACCTGATCCTGTTGCATCAAATTCAAGATAATCTGTAATCTCTCTGGCAAATACAACACCACTATTAGAATCGGTTGGAATACCAATAATCTCTGAGTTG
>Ga0164313_10004420_pt1 | contig 12518 bp, 10 predicted proteins | sample GuaBasSedimGuay4_FD_113735 | JGI IMG/M metagenome (GOLD analysis project Ga0164313, IMG submission 113735) | Subseafloor sediment microbial communities from Guaymas Basin, Gulf of California, Mexico - Guay4, Core 4569-4, 0-3 cm | ecosystem: Environmental > Aquatic > Marine > Hydrothermal vents... | reverse complement strand
CTCCTTGATGCTCTGGTGTTTGCAAAAAATGCAGGAATACTGGTGGTATGTCGAGGCTTTTTGCAAACGCCCAGAGCGCAAGGAGTTGGTGCAGATCGCCGGTGAGAATCGCTCAATTTAGGTGACTATCTCTTGTTTTGATTGCCGTTTCATGGGCGCCATCCCGCGGGCTGGACGCCGCACTCAGTTCGATCACTTCGATGGGTTCAGCTCTGCGGATCACCACCGGATCGACGGGTTCATAGATCGGTCGGCTCCGAAACATCTTCAATTCGGTCACCGACAATTCCTGGGCCAGTTCGAGACCCTCGACAACGCGACCGATGACGGTCACCCGGCCATCGAGCTGTGGCCGATCTGTCAGCAGAATCCGCAACGCCGGGCTGTTCTCGGTGGTAGAAATGGGCTTGAGATAAACAAAACCCCGACGTGCCGGCAGGCTCTGGCGATCCGACACATAACGGTAGCCAAGCACTTCGTTGATCTCCTGCCTCGAGACCTCCATCAGGAAATCGACCGAGTTGGTCTCGCTGAAGATCTGAAACCACTCTTCGAATTGTTTCGGTCGGCTTCCCTCAGCCTTCCACCGTTCGTTCGCTTCGGCAAATTCGAATTGCCAGAGATTCATGGCGGTGCCGCTCTTGGTGATCTTTTCGGTGTCAAGCCCGAGCGACCCTGCATCGATCTCCTGTGGAATCACCACCGTCCGGTCCTTACGAACACCGGTTCCGATTTCGATGTGCGGCCAGGTATGGTCGAGGGTGAGACCATCGTAGTATCCCCCTGCCCCCTCATCCGACTGAGCACTCGAGTCAATCAGATCGAGAATTGTCCGGATGGTGTCGGGCGCCGCGGCATGGTCGAGTGCGATGATGATCTCGCCCTCATCGAGGACCATTCGAAGCCCGATGGGATCCTCAGATGGTGCATCCACCTCTGAATTGGGCGACGCCGTGACGGCATCCACCCACGTCAGAACGAGAACAATGCAGGGAATGATGAGCAAGATCTGAGCTCTGCCCCATCGGGAATGAAACCTCGTAGCAAATTCCCGAGATGCGTACTTCCAGCACCTGGTTCGCTCACTTCTCATCAATTTGCCTCCTCGCGGGTCAGATGGACTCGGACTGGCGTTTTATTGTTTCTACTGCGTACACGCTAGCAGACAGCATTCTCTTTCACAACTTCTGATAGGTACAACGCTCAATCCCCAGAAATCCGGACATAGACCCAGACCGTCGTCTCGGTGTCGGTTGTGGATTATCGACGCCACCTGCCGCGTTACGAACAACGGAGGTTCTGATGGCTTTAGATTTTGATTTCTCGATGCTCGACGCAATGGATGTACTCGACCTCGCGTGTTTCATCGAACGAGAGGCTGCGGAGAACTACGTACAGTTGGCCTCCTGGGCCACGAAGAACAGCCCGGAGGCAACGGCCTTCTTCGAACGAATGGCTCGACTCGAGGACCAACACGACAGCCAGATCGAGGAACGCCGAAACGAACTGTTCGGCGATCGACCCTCCCGCTACATCGATAGCGCACCGTGGGAGGTGGAGGTGCCCGACTACGACAAGGTCGGTGCCTCGTTCACCCTCGAACAGGCATACGCCCTTGCGCTCGGCGCTGAGGAGCGCGCGGAAGCCTACTTTCGGCAGGCGGTCGAGTACATTTCCGATCCTCAGACGGTGGAGATCCTCAAGAGTCTGGCCGAAGAAGAACGCGACCACCAGCGTTTGCTCAAGAACGAAATGGCTTCCCGCTGAGTCAATCAACGCGGTCCCACCGACGACCGAGTGTGGATCAGTGTTTGGCCAACGTAGCTCCAAGGCGCCGGCAACCATCCTCGATGCGGTCTTCAGCCACGCACGCGATGGACAGACGAAGGTGAGCCCGGGCGGGCGGAGAGGTTTGGCACGACGGATCTTGCACGCAGGACTACTCGGACAGGTCGCCGTGTGTTTGTATTGTCAAAGAGCCGCCATTGCTGGGGACGTACCCGGGAACACCAGTTACGATGACTCATGGATCAATGATGTCTCGGGAAAACTGGTGGTGACGAGATGAAAAAAAGGCATGTATCACCGAGCGGGGTCATCGCCGCTCTCGCCGTGTTCCTCGGTGTTCTGGTTCTCGAGTGGTCCATCTTCATCAACCCCAGCAATGCGGATCCGAGCGGCGCCTTCTCGTCCGTCGAATCGACCCACGTCAATCAGACCGCCTGGACCACACTCGATTTCGAGGGTGTCGGCGACCTGAACCCGGTCGGTCGGCAGGGGTTGGCTCAGTTCGCGTGGGTCTGGCGCGGTGCGGTCGATTCAGACAATGGCGGATGTTGTGACTTTGCCAACGAGCCGTCACCCAACACGGTGGCGATGATGTGGGACTCGCCCATAACCCCCGCCGATTCCCTGATCGCTTTCGACGAGCCGGTCGAGGCGGTCTTTTTTCACTACACCCTGGATGCGTCGTACGGCGCCCCGACTGTGGTGTTTTTCGACGAACTCGGTGCCGAAATCGGACGCCGGACGCTTGACGCATGCGGCGCGGTGGGCTGCGGCAATACCTGTGCCGGGGACCCGACCGGTGAGCTCTGCAGTTTCGAGTATTTCGAGTTCATCGCCGGACCAAACCGAGGTATTTCGTATATACAGTTCGAAGCGGCGGAATGGATTTTTGGCCAGTTCGCCCTTGACGACTTCACCTATTTCGAGATCCACCCGATCTTCATCGACGGTTTCGAGATCGGCGGCACCGATCTGTGGTCCGTCTCGGTGGGCGCGGTCCCGACGCCGACGCCTACCGTGACCCCAACGTGGACGCCGACGAGGACCTACGGTCCACACAACACGCCAACACCAACGCCTACCTATACTCAAACACAAACCAACACTCCCAGACCCCCAGATTGCTCAGACATCTATGTCCATAACTTCACCTTGTTGGGAACGGACCGCATTCTCATCCATTTTGTCAAAAACCACGCCTGGTACCCGGTCCGGCACACTCGGATGGTCCTCGATTGGCAGAAGATCCACCCGGACCAGGTCTTCGATTCGGCGCGCTTTGTCGATATCGGCCTGATCCGCGAAGAGGACGACCCGGATCCACCCACGACCCAGGACATCGAGATCGATTTTGCACCGGGCCAGAACTCGCGATTCATGGCGAGGTGGACCGGTTGGGATCACACGAGCCTGCCGTTGAGCGGCGATTTCCAGGTCACCTTTGAATTCATCTTCCCCGGAAACGGGCTAACGTGCAGCGTGACCGGAGCCTTGAATCGCCACGGTTCGACCGCCCCAACAAAAACACCGACACGGTAGAGGGATGTGACCTCGTCGGGTGGTTGCGGATCGGGTGAAAGGACCGCCGAACGCACGGTATACGAAAGGCGCCGCCAATTGTGACGGGGTGCACTAGCCCGGTGGGCGTCTCCGCAACGACGATCCTGTCGCGACCGTTTCGTTTGCCTTCGTACATGGCGGCGTCAGCATCGTGGATGGCCGCATCGATGGTTCCACGCAGCATGAGCGCACGGAAAATCAACACCGCATCGTCCACGGACCACGCACGCTGCTGAAACTCGACGGCGTCCAGTTGGCCCGGTCGTACTCTCCACGATCACGAAGGGTCTCGGAGCGAAGGCGGAAGAGATGAGCAAGGTATTGCTCGTCTCCATCGGACTCGATGAGCGCGAAGCGGCGCCCTACGCGGTTGCGACCACGCGGATCATCGCCTGCACATCGATGAAGTCCTTCGCACCCAGCGGCTTCAACCGCGCCAACAGGATCTTCGCCATCTTGAGCGACCGCTCATAGCTAAACCAGTTGAGTCCGGTCGTCCCCCGCAGCTCGAAATTCAACCGAGCCGCACACTTCTGAAAGATGGCCGGCCGGAGCAGGATGTGGTGTTCCGGGCAGGCGATGAACGGAAACTGGGTGAGCACAGGCCAGGTGGAGACCTTTGGTCCTTCCTCTTGATCCGAGTGATCTTCAACCACATCGATCAATCGCTGAAAACTCGGCTGGTCCGGTGCGCCTTGGCTGACGACATCCAAGAGCGCTCGCAGATAGGGTTCGGCGGCGTCCCCATCATCAAGAACCGCCTCTACCGTACGTCTCTCCTCCGCGGTCATCAGACCGGCCGTCCCACCGATTTCCAGGACCAACCGGCGCACCTCGTCGGTTTTTCCGTCGTTGAGCAACTCATGGCCCAGCTCACCGCCCAACGACTCGATCCACATCTGGTGAGCTGCCATCGTGGATGAGCGTATCTTCTCGACATAGTTCGGACCCCCAAAGGCATCCGGATGCGCATCGATCAAGGCCCGGACCGCGTGGTCGAGACTCAGCCGAGGTTTCCTCACGCCTTCGAATTTGCCTTTTGTGAACGGTGGAAGGCTGTCGAGCATTGAGTCGCTCTGATCCGCCGCGATCTCGAGCGGGACGACAGTTGTCGCCAGCGTCTTCACCGCGTCGCCGACCTTTTTCTCCTCGATGTCGCGGAAATAGACCGTGACCTGCCCACCGCCACCGACGATCAGAGCCCTTCCCGGACCCCAGTCGCGCCGATTCGGATGAAAAACAATGGTGCCGGTCTCGATGATTGGCTCGTTCACTGGACCTCCCGGGTCGCGCCGCTCAAGCAACACCCGATCGGATCGGTGGGGGCTTCATCCACGGAGACACCGAATGCGAATGGAGTCGTGCCTGAGTTCGGCTCACACCAGCATACCGCAGGTCCCCCGGAAGCGGGACCACCAACCACCCATTCAGACTCGACAACACCGAAAAAAGAGGACGGTCAGGGGCGCGGGACGGGTCATTGAACGGTGCATCAGGCAGCCTCCGGCGGAGAGGATAGCGCACCGCCGAGAAGGCGTTACGGCGTCGAGTTTCCCCACCCGTCGGTACCGCCCGACTCGAAGCCGTCGAAGAACAGCAGACCGTCATCGAGTAATGTCGAGAACACGCTGCGGCCGAAGGTCCCGACAAGAAGTTCCCGACTCCGTTCGTCGTACAGAAGCGAGGTTGTCACGACGTTGGGCAGGTCCGCGCCGAGAGGATCCCACGTCGCACCGCGATCCCGACTGACAAAGACACCGACATCGGTGGCGACAAAGAGACGTCCCGGGGCCGAGGGGTCAACCAGGAGATCATTGACGGGAGCATCCGGAAGATCGGCCGAGATCGGTGACCAGGACAGACCGAGATCGGTCGTTCGGTAGACGCGGGGCAGCGGCTCGTTCCAGCGGTAGCCCGAGATCGTCACGTAGGCCGTCTCGCGGGTGGAAGGGTCCGCCCTGACGGCCGTCACCCAGCGGTCCGGAAGACTCGATGAGACATCGGTCCATCCTCCCCCACCGTTGACGGTGGCGTGCACGAATCCGTCGTTGCTTCCGGCCCAGATCACGTTCGGATCGAGGGGTGAGACCGAAATCGTGGTCAGGCTGCCATCGACCTGACCCGGGTTCCCGGATGGACCGCCGGTGAGATCCGGGCTGATGCTCTCCCAGTTTCGGTCGTCGATATTGCGGAAGACGCGTTGGGTCCCGGCATAGCGGCGTTCCGAGTCGCTCGGATCCTGGACGTGAGGTGCGTTCCAGTTCTTCCGATCGGTCGACGGAATCCCGAGGGTCGCTGACAACCACGTCGAACCACCGTTGCCGGAATATGACATGGTCCCGTACTGGTACTGGGCCCAGATGCGGTTCGAGTCGTCGGGGTGGATCACCGGCTGGAACCCGTCGCCGCCAAAGACCTCCTGCCAGTCGTCGACCCCGCCGGTGATGGTGCGGTTGGTGCCGTTGTCCTGGGCGCCGATGTAAAGGGCGTTCGGGTTCTGGCGATCCAAAGCCATCCGGTAGATCTGCGTGTGCGGCTGATTCGGCAGAGTGGTCCATATGGTGCCGCCGTTTGTGGAACGGTAGACCCCGCCATCGTTGCCGTTGTACATGATCGGGTCAACTCCGGACCCGAATGCGAGACCGTGGTGGTCGACGTGCATGTTGTGACTGACGTTGGAGTAGGAACCGCCGCCATCGGTGCTCCTCCAGAATGTCAGCCCGATGACAAAGACCGTATCCGGGTCCACGGGATGCGTCCGAACATTGCCGAACCACCAACCGTACGACGCGAAGACATTGTCGAGAGCAGCGTCGGTGGTTCGCGCCCACGTCGCACCACCGTCGATGGAGCGGTAAAGCCCGTCGAAATAGCCGGTTCGGTCTGCATAGACGGCATGCATCACATCTGGTTGACCGTCGCACAGGCTGATCCCGATGCGACCGCCGTTGGCCGACGGCGTGGGAAGACCGCCCGCGACTATGCTCCAAGTGTCGCCTCCATCGGTGGTGGCGTGGATCGCACAGCCCGGGCCGCCGTAGTCATAGGAATCCGGCTGACGGAGGTGCTGCCACATGGCCGCGAAGACCACATCCGGGTCGTCGGGGCGAAGGACGAGATCGACGCAGCCGGTCTCGTCATCCACGTACAAGACGCGATCCCAGGAACCGCCTCCGTCGGTCGTTCTGTAAACACCGCGCTCGGGGTTTGCCTGCCAGTGCATCCCATTGGCGGCGACGAAGATCGTCAACGGATCGCTCGGGTGGATGGCGATGCGCCCGATGGAGCCGCTGTTCTCGAGACCGATGAAGGACCAGGTGTCGCCCAGGTCGTCAGAGCGAAAGAGCCCGGCGCCGCCATAGGCGACGCTCCCTCCGCCCGGGTTCACCTCACCGGTTCCGGCGTAGATCACGTTGGAGTTGCTGGGGTCGATGGCTACGGCGCCGATGGAGAGCGCCGGCATCTCATCGAAAAGCGGGGTCCAGTTCTGACCCGCGTCGAGTGTTCGGAAGACCCCGCCCTCGGCCGTGCCGGCAAAGACGATGTCGTCGTTGTTCGGATCGACGGCGAGATCGGTGATGCGGCCCGGTACATTCTCGGGCCCACGCGGCGTCCAGATGGGGCTGCCGGGTCCACGCACCCGCAACGCTTCGGCCTGTGCCCGAGCGCTGCGCCACTGGTGGATGGGCACATTCTTGTAGGGAAAGGCCCGCTGGGCGAAGAACCAGTCGTTGGGCGCCCGCGGTGGTTGGTCTTCCCGAACGACTCCCTCGGATCCCACCCGAGACGACGATCCGCCATCGGGTTCCGATCCGGAAAACTGAGTCAGTCCGATGGCGACGAATATCGCGAGAAGTCCAGGGCCGGTCATGGATCGACGGGACATTTTCATCTGCAAGTCTCCCTCGATCCTCGTCCCGAGGGCCGACGCGGTTGAGACCACGGCCACGGGCGGGATCGACCAATTACTGGTGCAAAGGGTATCACCCGATAGATGCCAACCGTGAGAACATGGGGCGTGCCATCCGCCTCAACCTTGTTCGTCGGGATCGTCGCCGGCGCCGTCGGCGTTTCGTATTTCATTTATGGAAAACGGATGGAGAGGATCAGCTTCCTCGCGGCAGGGGTGGGTCTCTGCATCTTTCCTTATGTGGTGGATGGGCTCCTGCTGCAGATCGTCATCGGTCTGGGTCTGGCGGCACTCCCCGTGTATTTCGCCAATCGGTAGCCGCCACAGGTCAGAGTGCGAGGGAGGCTTCCGCGCAGCGCAGACCGTCGATTGCGGCGGACACGATTCCACCCGCATAGCCCGCACCCTCGCCCATGGGATACAGACCCACGGTCGATATCGACTGCAGACTCTCGGGGTCACGGACGATCCGCACCGGGCACGAACTCCGCGATTCGGGTCCGACGATGAGGGCATCGGGGTGGCGGAGGATGGGGTGTCTCCCGCACAGCCCGGTGAGACCGGCTCGCAGGGCGTCGATCACCGGTGGCGGCAGGAACTCTTCGAACGGAGCGACGGTCAGCGGCATGGGATAGCTCGAGTCGGGTAGCTCTCCCGTCGTCACGCGTTTCCCGACAAAATCCCCAAGGCGCAGCGCCGGGGCGCCAAAGGGGTGCTCGGCGAGGGATGCGGCCCGCGCTTCGATCTCTTCCTGGAGCTCGATCCCGGCAAGAACTCCCTTGCCCTGGAAGCGATCCGGCTCGAGGGTGATCACAAAGCCCGAGTTGGCGAATCGACCTCTGCGTCCAAGAGGCGATGCACCGTTGACGCAGATGAAACCGGGCTTCTCGGTGGCGGGCAGAATCTCGCCGCCGGGGCACATACAGAAGCTGAAGAGATCACCACCAGGGAGCTTGGCCACCAGCCGGTAGTCGGCCGGAGGCAACAGCGGGTGATCGCAGTGTTCTCCGTACTGCATCCGGTTGATGGTTTCCTGGGGGTGCTCGATCCGGGCGCCGAGCTGGAATGGTTTGCGCTCCATGGCGACGCCATCCCGGTGGAGATTGCGGATGGATTCACGTGCCGAGTGGCCGAGACCGAGAAAAACCGTTGAGGCCTCGAGGACGCCGCCCGGTTCGAGATCGACGCCCCGAAGATGGCCGGCGTCGAATATCAGCCCCGTCATCCGGGTGGAGAAACGGAAGTCGGCCCCGCGCTCTGCAAGCCGGCGGCGCATGCGGCGCACCACCGACGGCAGGAGATTGCTGCCGATGTGCGGTTTGGCATCGTAGAGAATCGACCTTGGCGCACCGCTGGCGGCGAGGACCTCGAGAACCTCGTGGACCCGCGGATCGCGGATCCTGGTATAGAGCTTGCCATCAGAGTAGGCCCCCGCACCGCCCTCGCCGAAGAGCAGGTTGCTTTCGGGGTCGAAGGCGTCACCGCGCAGGAAACGATTCCATCGTTTGGTCCGCTCGGTGACATCCGGACCGCGTTCGATGACGATGGGCGCCAGACCCGCCTCAACGAGCCGCCAGGCGGCGAACAGCCCTGCGGGACCACATCCCACCACCACCGGTGGCGGACCGTCGGCGGAGGAGGCGCGCACCTCGACCCTTCGCGGCTGGACAAACGGCTCGACCGGCGCCGGTTCGCGGCCGAGCATTTCGGCCTCGAGTTCGGGATCGAGATCGAGGGCGAGGGTGTAGAGAAATCGCGGTTCGCGCCTCCGGCGGGCGTCGAGAGACTTCTTGACGATGGAGTGGACCCGCAGGTCGGCAACACCGATCCCGAGCTCGGCGGCGACTGCGCTCGCGAGTTCGGCCTCGTCATGGTCAAGAGACAGGGCAAGATTGCGGATGAGAAGGGTCATGTTTCCTTTTGGCTCGGGGCGCCGGCTATCAGGATACCGGAAGCGACGGGATTGGGGACCAAAGAATCGCTTCCCTGATCACCCTCGATCCGTCGGCGGTCGCGCGGTGGAGATGGCACGACACATTCGGGGTGCGGGGCGCTATGATGAGCACCTCGAAAAACTGACGGATGGTGACCATGGCGACACTGACATTCTGCGGGGCTGCGGGCACGGTCACGGGTTCGTGCTCACTCATCGAGAACGGCGATCTTCGATTCCTGATCGACTGCGGTCTGTACCAAGGCAACAAGAGCGTCAAGGAACTCAATATTCAGCCGTTTCCCTTCGATGCGAGCACCATCGGTTTCCTGATCCTGACCCACGCGCACATCGACCATTCAGGGCTGATTCCCAAGCTGGTCAAGGCGGGTTTCACAGGACCCATCTACGCCACCCGTGCCACCGCCGACCTCCTCGAGTTCATGCTTCCCGACTCGGCCTCGATCCAGGAATCCAACGCCAAACGTCTGAACCGCAGGCGCCGTCGCCGGAACCAGCCCGAAGTCAAACCCGTCTATGACTCCGACGATGCTGCACGAGCTCTCGCGCAGCTGCACCCGGTGGAGTACGAGCACTGGTTCGAACCCTCTCCCGGTGTTCACATCCGCACCTGGAACGCCGGCCACATCCTTGGCTCGGCGTCGGTGGAGCTCAAACTCGATTCCACGGATTCGGGCCATCCGCTGAGGATGTTGTTCTCCGGGGATCTCGGTCCGGACGAGAAGGTCTTCCACCCCGAACCCGATGCCCCCGAGGGCTTCGACTACATCGTCTGCGAGAGCACCTATGGCGGCCGCGATCGCGAAGACCACACCCTCGCCCAGCGGCGCGTGATCTTGCGCAACGAGCTCAGGCGTGGACTCGAACGGGGCGGCAACGTGGTCATCCCGTCATTCGCGGTCGAACGCAGCCAGGAGCTGTTGCACGATATCGGCGTCTTATTGGCGCAGCACGAGATCCCTCAGGCCACCGTCTTCCTCGACTCCCCCCTCGCACGCAAGGCCACCGAGGTCTTCATCCGCTACGCGGAGAGCCTCGAGGATGTCGAGGTTCCGACCGGGGATCTATTCCGCGATCCCCATTTCCGGCTCGTTCAGACCGTCGACGAAAGCAAGGCGATCAACTCGATCAAGAGTGGGGCGATCATTATCTCCGCCAGCGGGATGTGCGATGCCGGCCGGATCCAGCACCACCTCATCAACAACATCTGGCGGCCCGAGTCGACGGTGCTCTTTGTCGGCTATCAGGCTCCGGGCACCCTCGGGCACGTTCTGACGAGCGGCAGCAAGGATGTTCGCATCCACGGCAAGGAGTTTAAGGTTCGCGCCGCTATCCGGCGAATCGGCAACTACTCGGCCCACGCCGACCAGGGCGAACTCGCCGATTGGATCATCGAACGTTCGCCGGTCGTCGGACGCCTGTTTCTCAACCACGGAGAGGACGACGCCAGAAGGGCGCTTGCCAAGCTTCTCGAGGGGCGGGGCCTCGACCCTTCGACGATCGTGCTGCCCGCATTCGACGAGAACTATGAATTGGTCGCAGGGACCGCCGAATCAAAGGGTCGGATCGCTGAGAGGATCGACGACCGGGCGCTCGAGCGCGACTGGCACTCGGACTACGCCGTCTTCATTCTCCGCCTCGCCGACCGCCTCGAAGAGACCACCGATCCAAACCGGCGGGTAGGTCTCATCGCCCGGTTGCAGGAAGCGTTGGATCAGGCCGGTCCCGAGAACTGATCAGGCTGTTCGAAGCTCGAACCTCGTTGATGGCACTCCAGCAACGAGGTTTCGAATTTGGTTGTGTCTCCGGGCTCCTCAGACGCTATTTCTTGACCAGGCCCACGATAAAGAGCAGCACCACCGCCCCAACAAACGCCACCACCAGCGACCCCAGCAGTCCGCCGGCAGCGACACCGAGGACCTGAAACAGGAATCCGCCGAGAAATGCCCCGATGACTCCCACGACCATGTTTCCGAGCAGTCCGAAACCCCTGCCCTATTCCTGCATCTTTTGCAAACACCCAGAGCATCAAGGACTTGGCACATCCCATCCGGCAGAATCGCTCAATTTAGGACATACAAAAAACCCCTCCGCGAGGGAGGGGTTCGAGTTGATTGTGGAGTGGGCTTACCAGCCGCTGCCGCCGCGGTAACCACCGCCGCCGCCGCCGCCGCCGCCACCACGGTTGCGCTCTTTGGCCTGGGCCACGTCAACGCGGATGGTCCGGCCGTCGAGGTCGGTTCCGTTGAGGGCGGCGACTGCAGCATCGGCTGCATCGTCGTCGTCGAAGGTGACGAAACCGAAGCCGCGCGAGCGGCCCGTGTCACGGTCGCTGATGACAACAGCTTCGCTGATCTCGCCGTGAACGGCAAACGCATTGCGCAGACCGTCGTCGTTCGTATCCCAGCTGAGGCTTCCAACAAAAAGTTTCTTTGACATATCTCTTTTTCTCCGTGGGCCCCGCCGCCTGCTGCGGCGCACCCGTCTGTAAGGACCGTAGTGGGCTCTGCGCCCACTCAAAGCAGAAGCCGGCCCCTCTGGCCGGCAACAGGAACTGAACCATAACAGATATCTTCTTTAAACTCAATTATTTTGTTCAGAGCCAGTGTCCGGTGGAGCATTCAGGGGATCGTAATCGGCTCCAGCGCCCCCTGAAGCGCATCCGCCGGTGGTGCGCGAAAGAACTGCCCGTTGACCGTACCGCCGCTCGATCCGAGGTTCAGTCTGACAATCGCCTTCCAACGTTTGGCCGACCAGATCGGCCCATGAGTCACGAGGAAGACACAGGCGCGTGGGCGCCCCCGAGAATCACCGCACCACACAGGGGTGACATCCACAGTCCGGAGTAAGATGAGCATCCATGAAGCTCGAGGGGTCCACCACGCCCACCAACTCTTTCTTCAATGGAATCTCAACAAGGAGCGCCTGATGTCATTCAATACCCGCAACGTGTTTCTTCCCGTGTTGGTTGTCCTGATGAGTCTGTCACTCGGTTCGACCAACGCGCTCGCGCAGAAGACGGCGAAGCCCGTGCTGCACGGTTCGCACTGGGTGGCGGTGACCGGAAAACCCCTCGCGGCCACGGCCGGGGCGATGACCTTCACCCGAGGTGGTAATGCGGTGGACGCGGCCTGCGCCATGCTGGCGGCGACCTCAACGATGTGGGACACCCTCGGGTGGGGCGGTGAGACCCAGGCCCTGATCTACAACCCGCACACCGGCGAGGTCAAAGGCATCAACGCCCTCGGTGTGGCGCCCTCTGGAGCGACAGCGGAGTATTTCAAGGAACGGGGCATGGTCTATCCG
>Ga0164313_10004419_pt1 | contig 12518 bp, 12 predicted proteins | sample GuaBasSedimGuay4_FD_113735 | JGI IMG/M metagenome (GOLD analysis project Ga0164313, IMG submission 113735) | Subseafloor sediment microbial communities from Guaymas Basin, Gulf of California, Mexico - Guay4, Core 4569-4, 0-3 cm | ecosystem: Environmental > Aquatic > Marine > Hydrothermal vents... | reverse complement strand
TAGCTTTTGTCGACGACCTCAAGGATAATGTCGATGCCGCTGCCTTGCATGGCATCACGCCGGTGCATCTCCCTTCCGGGAAGGAGATCATGGATCTTTTTGATGATGATTTGATCTTGATAAGATAATCCACCTCACCCCCTGGCTCCCTCTCCTTGAGGAGAGGGGAAAAAGGGGGAAGGGGGCTAAGGGGGTGAGGTGCGTTGATAATAATTACTGATTTCCTCCAGTACCTCCAACACCCCTTCCACTTCCTCAGTCCCCATTAACTTCACTTTAAACGGCTTGAAGTTCTTAAAGCCTTTGAAATAATTGCTGTAATGCTTCCGCATCTCAAACATGCCACGGCGGTCGCCCTTGTATTCGACTGAATGCAGCAGATGCTGCTTGCATACTTCAACCCTTTGGGTAACATCCGGCATCGATGGCAGGCTTCCATCTTTAAAGTATTGCCTGATCTCACTGAAGATCCAGGGATAACCCACAGCCGCCCGCCCGATCATGAGGCCGTCAACACCATACCTGTTTTTCATCTCCAGTGCCACTTCGGGCCCGGTGATGTCGCCATTCCCGATGATGGGAATGTTCATCCTGGGGTTATTCTTCACTTCTCCTATAAGGGTCCAGTCGGCTGTGCCCCGGTATAATTGTGCCCTCGTCCTGCCGTGGATGGTGAGGGCTGTGATGCCCGTATCCTGCAGCTGTTCTGCCACATCAACAATGATCTTGCTTTGCTCGTCCCATCCCAGCCTGGTTTTTACTGTCACCGGCAGGGTGGTGGCATTCACAACTGCCCTGGTAATCTCTATCATCTTGGGAACATCTCGCAGCATGGCGGCGCCGGCTCCTTTGCCCGTCACCTTTCGCACAGGGCAACCAAAATTAATGTCGATGAGGTCGGGTTTGGCCTGTGCAGCAATCTCAGTGGCTCTGATCATGCTGTTGATATCATGTCCAAAGATCTGTATGCCCATAGGACGTTCCTCATCCACCAGCTCAAGCTTAATCACACTCTTTTGGGCGTCCCTGATCAGCCCTTCTGATGAAATAAACTCGGTATACATCAGGTCTGCCCCCTGCTGCTTGCATATCAAGCGGAACGGCAGGTCTGTGATATCCTCCAATGGAGCCAGCATCAACGGGTAATCTTTAAACTGTATGTTTCCTATTTTCATACACAGGCAAAATTACTACATTTACGCCTTATATAGAAGATTGCCATGCTGAGGAGAAGCAATATACTTTCAAACTCATCCCCACCACTCAAGATCCTGGTCTTATTACTGATCATTTTTCTGAGCATCCTCTTTAGCATGATCTTCGGAATTGCATTGGGATTTGCCTTCTTCGGCACAGGCATGCTCGATTATATGAAGGAGGGCATGAACCTTACCGACCCTGCTTACCTGCCCATGCTGCAGTACCTGCAGATCATTAATACCATTGGCATCTTTATCATCCCATCGATATTGTTTGCAGCCCTGGCCGATAAATCCATCAGCCGATATCTCTCAATGAAAGTAAAGCCCGGATTTGTGAGTACAATCACCGGCATGGCGGTGATCATAGCCATTTTGCCTTTTATTCACTGGGTTGTCGACATCAACGAAATGATGGCCTTGCCCGAATGGCTATCAGGGCTTGAAAACTGGATGCGTCGCAGCGAAGATCAGGCGAAGGAGCTAACGGATATGTTCTTGCAAACTTCTTCCGTGGGCGGACTTATACTGAACCTCTTCATGATCGCTGTGCTTCCTGCTATTGGCGAAGAGCTCCTTTTCCGCGGAGCCTTGCTTCGCTTATTCAGGGAATGGACGAAGAACCCCCATTTCGCAGTGCTGATTTCTGCCTTCTTGTTCAGTGCCCTGCATCTTCAGTTTTATGGCTTTTTGCCCAGGTTTATTCTCGGGATTGTTTTAGGTTACCTTTTTATCTGGACCCGCTCCATCTGGGTTCCCGTACTGGTACACTTCGTGAACAATGGGATAGCAGTAGCAGGAGCATGGTATTTCTCCAGGCGGGGAATTGACAAGGATATCGAGTCTATCGGTGAGGTTGATCAAACAGGGATTATCATCTTCAGCCTGATCATGGTTGTGGTCATGATGCTCATGATCCGCTTGTATGAGCGCAAAAAAAAGGGAAGCACCATCGATGCTTCCCCCTGAATATTCGTATGAAACTTTAATTGCTAAAATTCGCAACTTTCCTTGAGGAATAGTTGATCTTAAATGCACCAACCTTTCTTAGTTCCTGCTTGATATCGGTGATCACACCCATGCGGGTCTTTTTATCCGCTTTGATAGAGGTGGTCAGGAATTTACGCTCCGACTCATCTCTTTGCTCCCTTTCGGTAGCGATGAATTCAGGGATATCACTCGGGTTGGCAAAGGCGTCGTTCAGCTGTATCCTGGATTCAGTACCAAACTGTGTTTTTACCGGGACCCCTACATAAATATAGCTTACAAGGGATTTCCTTTCCAGTTTCTGTACTTCAGTAGCCTCAGGTGCCTGAACCTTTACGATGAGAGTAACCTCACGCATAGTAGTGGTAACCATGAAGAAGAAAAGCAACATAAAGATAATATCCGGCAGAGCCGAGGTATTGATCTTTTGCGCGCCGTCTGGTTTTTTCTTTTTAAAGCGTGCCATATTAGTTTCCTCCTATATTTTCAGGTTCAGCTTCAGAGATGGCCATCGGGACAGCCTTTCGCACTGCTTTTCGATAGTCATCGTTAATCAGGTTAGTGAACTTTACACCGTAAAAACGTATGGAGACCTCATCTCGGAGCTCCCCAAAAGCAGCTGTTAGTTCATTCTGGACCTTGATATACATTTCGTAGGATGTACCCCTGTCGTTCTTCAATGATACCACCCCTTTCGACACTTCAATATCTCCCAGGTTCTCGATGAACCTTAACTCCTTTTCAGGAAGGTCTTCACGATTACCGGGATTGGTCATGAACTCTTTCACGTCCATTCTGAGAGTACTGATATCGGTACGATCTCCTTCAACCATAAGTTGATCAGAACTACTTACCAGGACCTTAAAAATATTCCTGTCTCTGATATCCATCTCAGTGTCGTCTTCAACGGGTGGGGGCAGCTTCCTCGTAATACCTGTATCAATGTCCATGGTGGTAGTCACCAGGAAGAAGATCAGCAACAGGAACGCAATGTCCGCCATTGATCCGGCATTTACTTCAGGTGTTTCTCTGGATGCCATAATGTGCTTATTTAAATAGTTTTGAAATACTGGCGTAGACGATCGATAATACCGCAAGAGTAGCAAGTATATACGTAAAGATCAGGCCTGTGCCGACATATTTTGCTGTTCCTGCTGACACACCCAGCTTTTCAAGCTGAAGGTCGGACAAGCCGACTGTGGCCAGCGAATAGGCAATGATCGCAATCACAACCATTACACCAATCCCAATAAAGATCTTGATCGAATTTTTTGGATTCATGATCATATGGGCAATGGGGAAAAGGATGGTGATCACTGCCGTGAGGATCACCAGGAAGTATCCCCAGTATATCAGCAGATCGTCAGACACCACGTTCAAAAAGAACAATAGCGCCAGCAATGCTGATATGGCCAGAAGTACCGCCAGGAAAATGCGTAATATTTTTGATGCTAGAACTGTCATGACAATGAAGTTTTATTATTTGTTCTTTGCAAGGATATCGATAAAGGAAATGGTGCTGTCTTCCATAGCATTAACAAGACTGTCGACCTTAGATACGATGTAGTTGTAAAAGATCTGCAGGATGATCGCAACGATCAGCCCGAATACAGTTGTCAACAGCGCCATCTTAATACCGCTCGCAACAACAGCAGGAGAGATATCACCCATGGCTTCGATATTATCAAATGCGGAGATCATACCAATTACAGTACCCATAAACCCAAGCATAGGAGCAATGGCGATAAAGAGGGAGATCCATGAGAGGCCGCTTTCCAGCCTGCCCATAAGTACGCTACCATAAGAAACGATTGATTTCTCAACTTCAGCAATACCGTCGTCGTAACGGGTTAGCCCCTGGTAAAAGATGCTGGCAACAGGTCCGCGTGTATTCTTACATACGTCCTTAGCTGCCTCAACACCGCCGGTTTCAACGGCATTCTCTACCTTATTCAGGAGTTTCTTGGTGTTTGTGGTCGAGAGGTTCAGGTAAATGATCCTTTCAATACAAATGGCAAGCCCGAAGATCAGGGCAAGGAGCACAAAGCTCATAAACATAGCATCACCTTCGATGAATTTTTCTTTCAGTACCTGGTGGAATCCTTTTACCTCTACAGGTTCATCTTCGAAAGTTTGCATGGGTGTTACAACCGCTTGCTCGACAACAGCCATTGTGTCAACAGCGGTGGTGTCAGTCTGTGCTTCAGGAACTGTATCTTCCTGCGCAAATGTGGTTGAAACTGTTAGTACCAGCATTCCTGCGATGGTCAGAAAAGCAATTAAATTTTTCATAGCCAATAATTGTTAAATTCTACGTTTTAAAAAATTATAATTTTATCTAATTAATTTAGTGTTCATGCATACAATGAGCGGAGAGAATGGGATTCGAACCCATGATGCGCTTTCGACGCATACACGCTTTCCAGGCGTGCGCCTTCGACCACTCGGCCACCTCTCCTGGATCATTCTAAGCCAAAGTCGAATCCAATAATCAGGCAGCTAAAGTAATAAAAAATTCACTGATTTTAAAAAATCCATTTATAAATTATTATTAAGACTCATGCTGTCGGTTTAGCTAAATATCACAAAAACCGTGCTGAACTTGCAATTATTCATAACTTCCGTTGGGTCAGGCTGTCATGCGCTCAATTCTCCTCTCAGGGATGTCTGCATAGCACGCTCAAGCTTGCTGCCCGTGTAGCCCTTGCCCAGGAGGAACATCAGTTTAGTGATTGCAGATTCGAGGGTCATGTCGAGGCCACTTACCACGCCAGCCTCCGAGAGGGGGACACTTGCCTGGTATTTTCCATGTTCCACGGCCCCTCCTTTGCATTGGGTTACGTTCAAAATAAACAAGCCCTGATCAATAGCTTCCTTTAGTATTGAAATAAAGGAATCATTAGTATGGGTATTCCCGGTACCGTAGGTTTCCAGCACAACAGCTTTCAGGCCCTTAATGCCAAGGGTCCCCCGGACCACCTCGTCAGTGATCCCAGGAAAGAGTTTCAGCACCGCTACGGAAGTATCCAACTGCTTATGAACTTTCAGCTTCTTGAAGTTCGGGCGCCGGATGGCATTCTTATTATACTTAATGTAAACACCAACATCGGCCAGCACCGGATAATTTACCGAGCGGAAGGCATCAAAATTCTCGGCATTATACTTGAAAGTCCTGTTGGCACGATATAGCTCGTTCTCGAAATATATGCACACCTCCGGAACTAGCGGGGTGTCATCCTCATGATGAGAAGCGATCTCCACAGAAGTGATGAAATTTTCTTTCCCATCGGTGCGATTCACGCCCAGCGGAAGCTGCGAACCCGTAAAGATGACTGGCTTGTTCAGGTTTTCCAGCATAAAGCTGAGTGCCGAGGCCGAATATGACATGGTATCGGAGCCATGCAGGATCACAAAGCCATCGAAAGCCTCGTAATGCTCTTCTATAATGTTCGCCAGGTGGATCCAGCGCTCAGGATCCATATTGGAGGAATCTACCGTTGGGTCGAAAGAGATATAATCGAGCTCATAATTACAATTGTCCAGCTCAGGGATGAGTTGCGACATATGTTCAAAGTCCAGGGGCCGCAAAGTGCCGCTGTCCTTGTCCATCATCATGCCTATAGTTCCGCCTGTATAGATCACCAGGATTTTGCTTTTATCTTCCATAATTAAATGTTCAGGTTAAAAAGTTGGGAGGCATTTCGGGTGGTGGCCTCTGCCACTGCCGCTGAGGTGGTGTCCAGTACTTCTGCCAGTTTATCGGCCACATGGATCACGTATGCACTTTCATTTCTTTTTCCCCGGTGGGGAACCGGTGGCAGAAAAGGGGCATCGGTTTCCAGAATGAGATGGTCGGTTCCCAGGGCCTCCACGACTTTATCAAGGCCGGAATTCTTATAGGTAAGCACGCCGCCAATACCCAGCATGAATCCCAGGCCAATGGCGCGTTCGGCTTCCTCCAAAGTGCCTGTGAAACAATGGAAAACGCCTTCCAGGCCTTTGATATCGCGGTTCTCCAATACCCTGAATATTTCAGTAAAAGATTCACGCGCATGGATCACGAGAGGAAGACCGTGCTCCAGGGCAAGATCAATCTGTTTATTGAAAGCAACGAGCTGTTCACGGTAAAAGCTTTTGTCCCAGTAAAGGTCGATCCCACATTCACCCACAGCATAATAAGTACGCTCCTCCAGCAGCTTTTCTACCAGATCCAGTTCCTTTAAGAAATTCTCCTTGACCGAAGTCGGGTGCAGCCCCATCATGGGAAAGCAGTTCTCAGGGAAACGTTCACTCAGAGCATGCATTCCACCCATCGAAGAGGCATCGATATTTGGCAGGAACATATACTTTACCCCGCTGGCAATAGCCCGTTCAACCATGATGTCACGGTCATCATCAAAGGCATTTAAATACAGGTGTGTATGGGTGTCGATCAGTATCACGGTGCAAAAATAGTAAATTATACACCTCACCCCCTGGCCTCTCCTCGAGAGCCCGTCCCGAGCGGTAGGCGAGGGAAGAGGGGGAAAAGGGGGACGGGGGGCCAGGGGGTGAGGTGCTTTGCTAATAATTCTTACTTTTGATTAGAAATACTAAAACACTTTGCAAAAAATCCTCATCATACGCTTTAGTTCTATCGGTGATATCGTGCTCACCACACCGATAATCCGCTGTATCAAGCAGCAGTTTCCCGATGCGGAAATCCATTATCTTACCAAGGAGAAGTTTTATCCGGTCATCAAGGCCAATCCCTATATCAGTCGCATATATACCTTTGCCAACGACCTTGGGCCGCTGATTGCCACTTTAAAGGAAATTGATTTTGACTTTGTGGTTGATTTGCATAGAAATTTGCGTTCGTCACGGGTCAGGCTGGCATTGCGAAAACCATCTGCCACATTCAATAAGCTGAATTTCAAAAAATGGCTAATCGTAAACCTGAAGATGGACCGCCTGCCTGATATGCATATCGTTGATCGTTACTTCGAGGCCGTCAGGCCAATGGGGGTGGAGAATGATGGGCAGGGACTGGATTACTTTATCCCGGTAGAAGACCTCTTATTGATGGAAGACCTGCCTCCCTCACATGCCGATGGCTTTGTTGCATTTGTAATTGGTGGAATGCACTATACAAAAATGCTTCCGGAAGAGAAGATTATTGAGCTTTGCCGCCTTATCAACAAGCCGGTCATTCTGATGGGCGGACCTGGGGAGCATGAAAAGGCTGAGCGTATTAAAGACTTATGTGAAGAGAAGATCTATAACGCATGCGGACTATATAATATTAACCAGTCAGCCTCGCTACTCAAAATGTCATCTATTGTATTAACGAATGATACCGGGCTGATGCACATTGCTGCAGCTTTCCGCAAAGAGATCTTTTCATTCTGGGGAAATACGATTCCTGCTTTCGGGATGTATCCATACCTCCCCGAAGGGGAAGGGACGTCACATATAATAGAGGTAAAAGGGCTTTCCTGCCGCCCTTGCAGCAAGCTCGGCTATTCGAAATGTCCGAAGAAGCATTTCAGGTGCATGATGGATATTGATACGGATCAGCTGTCTGCAAGGATCAAAGTATAGGATCATCGATCCCCAGGAAGGGATTGTTGGCCTTTTCAAATCCGGTACTCGTTTCAGGACCATGGCCGGAATAAACAATGGTTTCATCCGGCAGCACAAATAGCTTTTCAAAAATATTCTTTCTCAAAAGGTCGTAATCCCCTGTCGGGAAGTCGGTCCTGCCAATACTCATCTGAAAAAGCACATCCCCGACAATTACAAAGCCATCCTCCCGGCTTAAGAAGCATACACTTCCATTGGCATGTCCCGGGGTATACAATACCTCCAGCTTACTATTCCCGAAGACAATGTCTTCTCCTTCCTGTATAAAAGCTTTGGGCACCGGGTTTTTATCGAGGCTAAATCCGTATGTTTCTGCCGTCTGTGTTGAGTGATCCAGGAAGACCATACCTGCTTCATGCAGTTCAGGCCCCAGCCCGGTGAGCTCTTCCACCATATTGCAACCCATCACATGATCGATGTGGGTATGCGTGAGCAAGACCCTTACCGGCTTCAGTCCCTCTTCTTTAATATAATCCATCAATTGCAAGGACTCGACTTCATCAGAGCAACCCGGGTCGATGATCACACATTCTTTACTCTCATCTGAAAGCACATAAGTGTTTACCTGGAAAGGGTTAAAACTGAACTTTTTGACTTGTATCATCACTTATGGTTTATTTAATGCCGGGAGTCAATATTTTGGTGCTGCCGGCGTTTATTAAACAGCTATTTTCAACAGGCAAAGTTATCATAATTTGATTTCAGCCCCCTGAGAGGAGCTTGTCGGGGAAAATTCCCTAAATTAGCACCTCTAATTTGCCTGTAATAGCGCACCACTGTGAAAGGAATATTGAGCCACCGGGTTATCAGCTCCGTCATCGTTATGATGATGATGTTATGCTTTTCCTTCGAGGCCGGGGCACAGTTCTATAATGGCTCCCAACTGTCGTTTGGTAAAAACAGGGTACAGTACAAGGATTTTCTGTGGACCTTTTACAGCTTCGATAGGTTCGATACATATTTCTATCGCAACGGACAGGAGCTTGCCCAATATACTGCACGCTATGCACAAAAATATATTGGCGAGATCGAATTAAAACTCGAGTCTACACTGGATGATAAGATACAGTTCATCATTTTCAATAACCTCTCGGACCTGAAGCAGAGTAACATTGGTCTGATGCAGGATGAACAATACAATACCGGGGGGATCACACATATCATTGGCAAGAAGGTGTTTATTTATTTCGATGGCTCGCATACCCGCTTTGAGGAGCAGATCAGAGCGGGCATCTCATCTATTATTTTCAAGCAAATGATGTTTGGCCAGCGACTGGGGTCACAAATAAAGAATAACACCCTCTATACTATGCCAGCTTGGTATGAAGATGGCCTGATGGCCTGGCTTTCGGAAGGCTGGGATACAGATGTTGATAACCGCGTACGCGATGGGATACTTTCAGGGAAGTATGACAAATTCAACCATCTTACGGGTGTAGATGCCCTGGATGCAGGTCACTCGCTCTGGAAGTTTGTTGCAGATAACTTTGGATCCTCGGCGGTGCCGAATGTAGTGCACATGACCAAGGTGACCAGAAGCGTGGAGAATGGTTTCCTTTATGTGGTAGGACTGTCGTTTACGAACCTGATCCTGGAATGGAAAAGGTATTACATGGAGAAATACAGCGCAGATGAATCAGGACGCTACCTGCCATCTGTTGTCGTACAGAAAAAGGTAAAAGATAATCAGGTATACCTTCGGCCGGCACTAAACCCTGACGGGAACAGCCTCGCATATGTGAATAATGATATGGGCCGGTATAAACTTTATGTCAAGGACCTGGTGAGTGGCAAGCGAAGATGCATCTGGCGGGGAGGTTATAAGCTCGATGAGAAAACAGATTACAGCTATCCCTTGCTCGACTGGCACCCCATGGGTGATATCCTTGCCTTTATCGTTGAAAGAAAGGGGGAGGTTCATCTATTCTTTTACTCCAGGGAAACGAAGAAGCTCAACAAGATGATCCTCTACAACTTCGAGAAGATCACAAGCATAGCCTACACTCCGGACGGCAGAAAGCTACTGGTGTCAGCAGTGCAGAAAGGGCAGTCAGACATTTTTCTCTTCAACATTTCTTCAGGATCGCATGAGCAGATCACCAACGATATTTTCGATGACCTCCATCCCCGATTTGTGCAAAACGGAAGGATGATTGTTTTCAGTTCGAACAGGATATCAGATACCCTGCCTCCTCCTATGGCTGAACCGCCTGAGGTGATCCCACATAATTACGACCTCTTTGCTTACAATTATAATAGCAGGAGCCAGGTGCTCAGACGGGTAACCAGCACACGTTTTGCCAATGAGCGTTTTCCCATGCCATATACCGATGGGCTGTTTACTTACCTGAGCGATAACAATGGTATCTACAACCGATATGTAGCCCGTTTCGACAGTGCGATCATTGCTGTCGATACCACCATCCACTACAGGTACTTCACCGAGTCGGTCCCGGTGACAAATTATTCAAGGAATATTATCTTTCATGATGTCAGCCCGGAAAGTATGCAGCTGGCACAGGTCGTTTACGATGATCATCTATATAAGATTTACCTGGAAGATATACCCCCCGGACCTCCTCTGGCTGAATCACTCGTAAATACGGCCTATATGACCCAGCTGCAAGGCACATTGACGGCACCGGGAGTTACTCCCTCAGAGCCCGAAGAGCAGGAAAGGCCTCAGCCTGCACGGCAAAGATTTTTCAATGTTTATGAAAGTGATACGCTATATGATGGCGGACAGGAGATCGACATCGATAATTATGTATTCGAACGACAGGCCTATGTTAATGTTGGTGGTGAGGAGCAAGCTGTCTGGAGGCTTGAAGGCGACAGCGTGCCGGGCTTCGTGGTCCCCAAGAAAAGGAATTACAGGGTTGAGTATTCCATGAACCAGTTTGTGACACAGATCGATTTCAATTTCATAAATATGACCTACCAGCCCTTTGCCGGTGGCGGGTCGCCCATTTTCCTGAACCCTGGCTTTAATGCGCTCTTTAAGATTGGAATGACTGATTTGCTGGAAGATTATCGCCTTGTAGGAGGTGTCAGGCTGAACATTAACCTGATCAATAACGAATACATCTTCAGCTATAGCAACCTCAAGCGCAGGATGGATAAAGAGATCGTTCTTCACAGGGTAACAGTCGAGAATGTTAGCGGATACGAAATTGTCAGGAATCATTCTCATGAAGCGTATTTTGTCCTTAAATGGCCTTTCAGCCCTGTGTTTGCCGTGAAAGGGACTGCTTCATACAGAAACGATGCGCGGGTCGTGCTTGCCACTGACGTTAATGCCCTGAAAGAGAGGACCGTATATACCAACTGGGGAGGACTCAAGGGGGAGTTGGTCTATGATAACACACGCAGTCTGGGGCTGAACCTCTACGATGGGACAAGGTTTAAGGTGTTTGCCGAATATTACCAGCAGATTGAACGGGGTAATCAACAGCTGATAGTTCTTGGGGCAGATTTCAGGCATTATATTAAGATACACCGGAGTTTTATCTGGGCCAATCGCATCGCACTCAGTACCTCTATGGGTCACAATAAGTTGATATACTATATGGGTGGTGTTGATAATTGGCTGGCACCTAAATTCAATGGTGAAACACCCATCGACCAAACTCAGAATTATGCATTTCAGACGCTGGCCACCAATATGCGCGGCTTCCATCAGAATATACGGAACGGAAACAATTTTGCTGTTCTCAATTCAGAGTTGCGCATGCCGGTATTCAGGTATTTGTATAATCGTCCAATCAGGTCCGATTTCCTGAACAACTTTCAGCTTGTTGGTTTTGTTGATGCAGGTACAGCCTGGACAAGTTGGAATCCATACTCCGGTGAGAATTCACTGTACACAAAATATATCTATAGCGGTTCACTGCTCATCATTGTAGAGCAGCAACGAGATCCCATGGTAGGAGGCTTCGGCTTCGGCCTAAGAAGCCGTATCCTTGGATACTTCATGCGTGGCGACCTGGCCTGGGGCGTTGAAGATGGCCGTATCTATAAACCGGTGTTTTACTTTTCTTTATCACTTGATTTCTAGAAGTATCGAAGGAGTGTTATTTTGCTTTCTGAAATAAAAACACCTCACCCCCAATATTTTTTTGGCACGCGCTTTGGATTATAAGGGCAGGGCCCAATAAATTATAAACCTTTAAATCCTGTTAGTGATGAAAGCAAATGCAAAAAAATCCGCTTTGAAAGCCGCGACAGGGATGTGCGGGTCACAGTTTCGATGGCTCTTTTATCTGGCGCTGGCTACCCTATTTCTCAGTTCATGTTACACCGAACCATGGTATGGCTATAATGGCCAGCCGGGGAATGCATTTCTCGCACTCAATTGGGTTGATGCCAAGCCTGAGTATATCGATGCAGGTACAGGGGATATCCCTCCCATGTTCCACTACGGAACCTATTATAAAGCATGGCCTGGCTTTTACACTCTTTATTATGATGGCAGTTTCTGGAACGGACAGGCAAATGTTTTTTATGCCTGGGAAGTTGATTATGAGATCTGGCAGACTACCGGGGAGCCGGGAGGCATGTACTACAATGGTGCCAATGGCCCCAACAACTACTTTTCTGTAGAGTGCAGCCCATATGGACCATGGGTATACGGACCTGGCTATAAAACAGCCGAACTGCCGGATGGCTTTGAACTGAAAGAAGAATCTGATGAAAAGATCATCATTG
>Ga0164313_10004418_pt1 | contig 12520 bp, 11 predicted proteins | sample GuaBasSedimGuay4_FD_113735 | JGI IMG/M metagenome (GOLD analysis project Ga0164313, IMG submission 113735) | Subseafloor sediment microbial communities from Guaymas Basin, Gulf of California, Mexico - Guay4, Core 4569-4, 0-3 cm | ecosystem: Environmental > Aquatic > Marine > Hydrothermal vents... | reverse complement strand
TGAAAAAATTTAAAAAAAGTGACTTTATGAAATCACATCCAGGTGGCATGCTGGGACAACACCTTTCCTCCCGGGTGGGTGAAATTATGTTTAAAGCATCAACTGCCCCATGGGTATTAGCAGGTTCTTCCATGAGTCTTGCTCTGGAAGAAATGGATAAATTCAGGTTAGGCGCAGTGATTGTCCTTGATAAAGAAAAAAAACTTAAAGGCATTATCACAGATGGAGATATCCGGCATTGCATTACCAAAAATATTTACGATTTAAACACCCGGTCAGTTGACATGGTCATGAGTAAAAATCCACAAACACTGACTGCCCAATCTTTTTTATATGATGCATTGAACCTTATGGAAAAATACCAAATCACAGTGCTGCCAATTGTAGATAAGCATAACAGGCTTGATGGGCTTTTACATTTACACGATATTCTTGGAAAAGGATCTTTTCAATTTAATGGAGGGGCTCAATGAACGTCAAAGATTTCAATACCGATATCCCTACCCTTGGTGAAGCTAAAATTATTTCCCCTCTTAAACGTCATACAAAACCGGAAGAACCTGCTAAAAGGTTTGTTTCCGATGAAGCCAGAGTAATTTTTGATCTTCAAATGAATCATCTGAAACCCAGTTTGAATAAAAATATCAGTTTTGATCAGGCAGGCCCAAGAGAAAAAATATACTTTGATCCCAGCAAACTCAAATGCGCTATTGTAACCTGTGGCGGATTATGCCCGGGATTAAACGATATTATCCGCTCAATGGTCTTGGAACTTCACCACATATATAATGTTAAGACCATTTATGGGATACGCCATGGGCTTCAAGGATTTATACCGGATTTTGAACACGATGTGATGGATTTAAACCCTGATACAGTCTCTGGAATCCAGAATACAGGCGGGTCCATGTTGGGTTCCTCAAGGGGAACCCAGGATATCGGCATGATTGTTGATTGTCTTGAAAGGATGAATATCGGTATTTTGTTTCTGATAGGTGGGGACGGCACATTAATGGCATCCAAAAAAATAGCAGATAAAATTGAAAAGCGGCATTTGAAAATATCTATTATCGCCATCCCTAAAACCATTGACAATGATATTTATCTGGTATCCCGATCATTTGGGTTTGATACAGCGGTAGATGTTGCAACACTTGCCATCAAAGGGGCTCACAATGAAGCTGAAGCATATCCCAATGGAATCGGGTTGATAAAACTCATGGGACGGCATTCCGGATTCCTGGCTGCTACTGCTGCACTGGCACAGCAGGATGCCAATTTTGTTCTCATTCCTGAAGTTGATATTTTCCTGTATGGAAAAACCGGATTTTTGCAGGCGCTTGAAAATAGAATCGTTCATCGAAAGCACGCGGTTATTAATGTGGCTGAAGGTGCGGGACAAAATCTTTTTGATGATCAGGAAAAGAAGTTTGATCCTTCAGGGAATGTTGTACTCCAGGATATTGGTCTTTTCCTGAAAGATAAAATTTCACAATGGTTTAAGGCAAAAGATATTTTGGTTTCCTTAAAATATATTGACCCAAGCTATATTCTCCGAAGTCTTCCTGCCAATGCAAATGACAGTGTGTTCTGCGGTTTTCTCGGCCGTGATGCAGTTCACGCCGGAATGGCAGGAAAAACAAAATTACTGGTCAGCGTTTGGAACGATCATTATGTTCATGTTCCCATGGATGCCTCTGCCGGAAAAAGAAAAAATATGGATCCCCATGGAAGACTTTGGCAGTCAGTATTGGAAGCCACCGGCCAGGATGCTTTTTTTACCGACTGATTTCAACAAATCTTCCTTTCTTAATCGTCATAAGAAAAAGCTCCCTGTGAGCAATACCATCCTTATCAAAAATGGTATTCCCGGTCACGCCCTCATAAACACGCTTACCTTGAAGAGCATCCTTCAAGGCTTGTCTGGAATCAATGGTTTCATCCATGGCAGTTAAAAAAAGTATGGAAGCTGTATCATAGGAGATGGCCTCTAAAAATTTGGATTTTGTATTAAACAGAGCCTCAAATTTTTTTGCAAATTGGGCTGTAACAAAATTCTTACTGCCGCTAAAAAATCCATCCGTAATAATAGCCTGTTTATTATATCTCTTTGCATCTTTTAAAAGACTTTTATGATGCCACAAATTTGTTCCTACAAGATAAATACCTCTGGCATCATTATATGCAAGTTGTGGTAGAATCAAATCTACTATAGAAGGAGAATCCGGGATAAACAAGGCTTCAAAATCGATTTCAATTTTTTCTTCCTCTTCCTCTTTGAAATTTTCTTTTTCTATATCGGTTTGCAGGAAATTTGTATTTTCAAGCTCAATGGATTCTGGTTTTAAAAAATCAGGAACAGGAAAAAACTGTCCTGTAAGCCTTTGTATCGGCTCAGCAAAATCTGTTTTCTTACCATCATAAGACTCAACACCTACCACTTCTCCATCATATTCATCCACTATATCCCAGAAAAGTTCCATATATTTTTTACCATATTTTTCATTTGGATAGAGAATCGCCACTTTTTTTATTCCAAGTTCTAAAAATAAATAGGCACCTAGTGTCTGGACCTGCATCTGGGGTGTAATAAAATTTGCAAACAGGTAATCTCCCTGCAAAGGAAAATCATTTTTCTGAGTTAAAGCAATCATCGGTATTCCAAGTTTCTGGGCTTCCATACCTGCTTGAACTACTGTCAATAATGGCCCTATTATCCCTGCAACATTTTTTTGATGAAATAATCTCACGCCTTCAATAGCAATATCCGGGTTTGCCTGGGTATCGTGGATGATGAGATTGAATTGCCTGGAATATTTTTTTGATAACTCCTGTATAGCCAACTGAATCCCGGATAATGCCCGTTGGCCGAAAATGGCATATTTCCCTGTCAAAGGTAAAAGACATCCAATCGTATCCCTGTTGAAAAGTGATTTTTTAATAACATCTACAAGATCGGCAGCATCTGAATAATAAGGATGGTCAGGATATTCAAACAAGAATGTTTCAAGTACTTCTTTGGATTTAACAGTATTATTTTCAATGTCAGTTTCAAGGGCATAGTTTAAACCCAGCCAATATAACAATAAGGCTCTTGGAATCTGAATGTTCTTTATATCAATAAATTCTTCAATAATTTTTGTGGGTGTTTTTGTAAGAACTGATTCAATGCCCGGGATAAGTTGTTTTTTTTCATCTTCATTAGCTTGGGAAAACGCCTGGTTGTATAAAAACAAGGCATCCTGGTAATCTTCCTGCAAAAAAAACTTTTGAGCCTCCGCAGATAATATTTCTATCATTGACATTTTTGACGGATCATCTTCTATTATTGACGGTCCAGGTGGAACTTCAAATCCTACACCTTCTTCAATGGGAGGTTTTAACGGCAGTTGAGTACATGCAGTCAAACATATCATTACGATACTAATCAACAGGTATCTATAATGTAAAAGATTAGAATATTCAGATTTCATGTATTTCAATACTTATTTTAATCGTTATTTTTCCAATAATGGTTCAAACCCATACTATTTAGAATTTACAATATTTCGAACAGGAACTATATGTAAAATAAAAAGCTATGTCAAAAACTCTTTTATCATATTTTCAGCCAGATGGAACTGAGATTGCAAAAGCCAGTTAATTTCTTTATCCTTACGAAACCATGTAAGCTGACGTTTGGCATATCTTCTTGTGTCCCGTTTCAGCAACCGGACTGTTTCTTCCCAATCGATTTCATTTTCAATAAACATGGCCATATGTTTATATCCAATGGATTGCATGGCTTTTAAATCAAATGAATACCCATTTTCAAGCAAAGTGGTTACTTCTTTGAGCAAACCCTGGTGAAGCATGATATCCACCCTTTTGTTAATTCGGTCATATAATTTTTCTCTGTCCATGTAGAGCCCAATTTTAATATAGTGATACCTCACTTCATCAAAATTATGTTTTTTTTGTCGATCAGAAATTTTAGAACCTGTGGTCTGATAGACTTCTAATGCTCTGATTACCCTGAAAGAATCATTGGGGTGTATTTTTTTGGCAGCTTTAGGATCACATTTTACAAGCTTTTTATAAAGGATTAGGCTTCCATTGTCCTTGAGATCTTTATTTAATTGTAACAAAGTTTTTTGGCATACGGGTTTTGCCCTGAACAATCCATGTAAAAGAGCCCTGATATAAAAACCTGTACCACCAACTATAATAGGAATCTTTTTGCGAGCAATAATTTCATTAATAACTTTATCTGCAGCCTTAACATATTGACCGGCATCAAAGTCATTTTTAGGATCAAGAAAATTGACCAGATGATGTGGCGCCTGTTTTAATTCTTCAGAGTCTGGCTTAGCAGTACCAATATTCATATGCTTATAAATCTGCATTGAATCAGCACCGATAATTTCTCCGTTAAACCGCCGGGCAATAGATATGGCAAATGAAGTTTTACCAATTCCAGTGGGACCGCAAATGACAATAATTCTCTTCATAAACAATGTTTACATTCGTTCGATAATTGTTGACAACCCTTGTTTGATAGCTCTATAACATAATATTTTAATTAATATAAGCTTTTTGCTCGAAGATTCTATTTGGATTTATAAACAGGAGATTTTAAATATGAACGACAAACTAACCGGATCTGTAGTTGTGATTGGTGGCGGTATTTCCGGCATGCTTTCAGCACTTGATCTTGCAAATTCCGGGTATTATGTTTATTTGGTAGAGAAAGGTCCCTCCATTGGCGGCGTTATGGCCCAGCTGGACAAGACCTTCCCAACAAATGACTGTGCAATGTGAATTATCTCACCTACACTGGTCGAGGTCGGCCGGCATTTAAATATTGAGCTTTTAACCCTTTCAGAAGTTCTGGATATTAAAGGTGAAAAAGGTAATTTTCAGGTAGAGATTCTTAAAAAACCCAGGTATGTTAAGGAAGATCTGTGTGTAGGCTGTGGTGCCTGTGCAGAAAAATGTCCTGGAAAGTTTGATGATGACTATAATGCAGGGCTGATAAAGCAAACTGCTATTTATGTTGAATATCCCCAGGCTGTTCCCTTAAAATATGCCATTAATCTGGATATCTGTCTAAAACTCACAAAAGACAAATGCGGAACCTGTGAGGATGTTTGTCCTGCCAATGCAATTGATTATACACAAACCCAGGAAATGTTAACCATTGATGCAGGATCAATTATTTTTTCCCCTGGTTTTACCCCGTTTGATCCCTGCAAGTTTGACAATTATCAATATGCAAATTTTCCAAATGTTATAACATCCATGGAATTTGAACGAATTTTGTCGGCAACAGGACCGACCATGGGACATATTACAACATTTCCAAAGTTACCGCTTAAACCTAAAAAGAAAAAAGACAAACTGCTTGCCGAAAAAAGAAAAGATCCCAAGAAAATTGCATGGTTTCAATGTGTGGGATCAAGAGATGTCAACAAATGTGATAATCCTTATTGCTCTTCTGTCTGCTGTATGTATGCAATTAAAGAGGCTATTATTGCAAAAGAGCATGCAGGAGATGATCTCGACTGCTCTATTTTCTTTATGGATATGAGAACACCAGGTAAGGAATTTGAAAAATTTTATCTGAATGCCAAAGAGAAACATGGTATTAATTTTATTCGTTCCAAAGTGCATTCTGTAACTGAAAATCCTGCGACTCATGATCTGGATATTCGCTATGTAGATGACTTCGGTCAAATGATCGATGCAACCTATGACATGATTGTTCTGTCCGTCGGGCTTGAAATTTCAGATGAAACCAAAGAGCTTGCTGCAAAACTGGGTATTGATCTGACGTCCAGCGGATTTTGTAAAACCGATTCATTTGAACCTGTTTCAAGTTCCAGGGATGGTATTTATGTCTCAGGCGTATTCAATGGTCCAAAAGATATCCCGGAATCTGTTCTGGATGCCAGTGCAGCAGCATCTGCTGCCGGAGATGCTTTAAGCGCAGCCAGGGATACACTTACCCAGGCTGTTGAAAAAATACCGGAAGTCAATGTAGTGGGAGAACGACCCAGAATTGGAGCCTTTATCTGTGATTGCGGTACCAATATAAACGGTATTGTAGATTGTGCGGCTGTCACTGAATATGCTAAAACACTTCCCTATGTTGAATTTGCCGAGGAACCCATGTATGCCTGCAGCCAGGATGCTCAGGATAAAATGGTCGAATACATCAAAGAAAAGAATCTTAATCGTGTTGTTATTGCAGCATGTACTCCAAAGACCCATGAGCCATTGTTCCAGGAAACTCTGGCCAATGCAGGGTTAAATAAATATTTGTTTGAAATGACCAATATTCGAAATCATGATTCCTGGGTCCATAAAAACAATCCTGAAATTGCCACCCAGAAAGCCAAAGATCTGGTTAGAATGGCTGTGGCTAAAGCAGCACTGGCTGAACCATTAAAAGAAGAAAAAATTAATGTTAATGATTCAGTTGTGGTGATTGGTGGTGGCTTAGCGGGTCTGGCCTCTGCAAAGAGCCTGGCAATGCAGGGATATAAAACCCATATTATTGAGAAAAAAGATCAGTTGGGCGGTGAGGCCCATAAGCTGTATAAAACTGCCCAGGGTGAAAATGTTCAGGAAAAATTAGACAAACTCATCAAAGAGATTGAAAACAATGACAACATAACAATTCATTGCAATACTGTCCTTAAAAGTGTTGCAGGATTTGTCGGCAATTTTAAATCAACCCTGAAAACCAATGATGAAGAATTTGAGCTTGAATATGGAGTCGCAGTACTGGCAACCGGTGCCAAAGCCTTTGTACCGGATGAATACGAGTATGGAAAAGATGACCGTATCATCACCTCTCTTGACATGGATAAGATGTTTAAGGAGAATGACGCAAAACTTGAGGCATTAAATTGTGCAGTCTTTATCCAGTGTGTTGGATCAAGACAGCCCGATCGTCCTTATTGTTCAAGGGTTTGCTGTACCCATTCTGTTGATAACGCCATTGAGCTCAAAGAACGAAACCCTGAAATGGATGTCTTTATTCTCTATCGGGATATTAGAACCTATGGAGAAAGGGAACTTTTATATACAAAAGCAAGAGAGCTTGGGGTCATCTTCATCAGATATGATGTGGATAATAAACCACAAGTCAGTATAAAAGATAACAAGCTTTTAATTCAACTCAATGATCATGTATTAAACCAGCCTGTTCAAATTGAGACAGATTTGATTACACTTGCAACGGCTCTTGTTCCACGAAAAGATGAAAAACTTGCCAATTTCTTTAAAGTGCCCTTAAACGATGAAGGATTCTTTGTTGAAAAACATGCAAAATTAGGCCCTGCTGAGTTTGCAACAGATGGGGTATTTCTGGCAGGTTCTGGTCACTATCCAAAACCTGTTAACGAAGCAATTACTCAAGGGAGAGCAGCAGCTTCCAGGGCACTTACCCTTCTTGCAAAAAAAGACAACCTGTTTACCAGCGGTGTTGTTGCCTTTGTTGATTCGGCAAAATGCAGTGAATGTGGTGTCTGTGTGTCCATTTGTCCCTATAATGCACCTGGATTTATGACAGAAGGCCGGTTTGAAGGAAAATCAGAGGTAAACCCAGTGCTTTGCAAGGGTTGCGGTCTCTGTGTGGCATCGTGCAGATCCGGTGCCCTGCATCTTAGAGGGTTTGATACGAATCAAATTTTTTCACAAATATTTGCCTTAAGTGAAGTGGTTTAAAGGAGATAATAAAGAATGGCTGATAAAGATATTAAAATTGTGAGTTTTCTTTGCAACTGGTGCTCTTATGGTGCAGCAGATCTTGCAGGGGTCAGCAGGATGGAATATCCGGCTGATATCCGGGTCATAAGGATACCCTGCTCCGGCAGGATGAGTCCTAAATTCGTACTTTCTGCATTCAGGGAAGGAGCCGATGCGGTCTGGGTGTCCGGCTGACATCCGGGTGAATGTCATTACCTGGATGGTAATTATTATGCACGAAGAAAATTTGCACTCATGGGAAATCTTCTGGAGCATATGGGAATAGAAAGAGACCGGGTTCATTTCTCCTGGATCTCATCTGCAGAAGCCACTAAATTTGTGGATGTAGTAAAAGAAATTACAGAAAAAGTAAGGGCACTTGGGCCAAACAAAAAATTTGTAAAGGACTATAATTAATAAAGGTAAGTTTATGAATACCTGTATAAATAAAATCAGGGAACTTTCTTTGGAGCTTCTTGAAAAAGGGGAAGTTGAAAAAGTTATTGGTTTTGCGAACGGAACCATTCCCATGGCAACAAGTCCTATTGCCGTTACATCGAAACAAGACATAGAAAAACTTGTTTTTAATTCAACATGCGGACTTAACCTTGCCAACTATCTAAAACAAAGCTTAAAGAATCAAAAAAGCAAAATAGCTGTCATTGCCAAAGGGTGTGATGCCAGAAATATTGTCACCCATATTACTGAAAATCAAGTTCGAAGAAATCAAGTTTATATTATCGGTGTACCCTGCAATGGAATGATTGATAAAGTTAAAATTGCATCATTGTTTGATGACGAAATTACTTCATTTTCTGAAGACGGCGACACATTGACCGTTAAATCTTCTTTAAAGGAAGAACAACTGAGCAAAAAAGATTATTTAAGGGAGAACTGCAGTCTCTGCATGCATAGAAATCCTGCAATTTATGATGCGCTTGCTGCTGATCTTGTTGAAGAGCAGACCTTTGATAACCCCTATCCTGACGTTGATAAAATTGAGGCCATGGATTCGGACACCAAGTGGCAGTATTTTTCCGACTTAACAAAAAATTGTATTCGCTGTTATGCCTGTAGAAATGCCTGCCCGATATGTTATTGTCCCACCTGCTTTGTTGATGAATCAGGCCCTCAATGGGTTGGCAAGGGTCAGAATAAAACCGATGTAGATACCTTTCATTTTTTAAGGGCATTTCACTGTGCGGGCCGTTGCACAGACTGTGGCGCATGTGTTGAAGCCTGCCCCATGGATATTAATGTCAGGGCTTTTACAAGGAAACTCAATAAAGATTCCTTTGAAATGTTTGGCTGGGAGGCAGGGTTAAGCTTAAGTAAGCGTCCGCCTCTGGATACTTACAATCCGGATGATCCCGACGATTTTATCAAATAAATAAAAAAGGTAACCTATGAAATTTATAACAATTGATAAAAAAGACTGGGCCAAAGGCATTGAAAACTCCAGGGAAACCTACCGGCTTTTTGGTCCTGTTAAAGATAAAAACGGCTTTCTTATCAAAAGCCTTGAAGATGATATCCTGCCTGACATGGACTATCATGATTCAGTTATGTCGGCAAAATCAGTCTTGTTTCCACAGACTGAAAAAATGCTTAAAACTACCCTGGATGAGTCACAAGAAGACCACCACATCATGAAAAGAGTTGAAACCGACACATCGTTAAGAGCGGTTGTGGGAATCAGACCTTATGATGCAAAGGCAATTGAGATTGTCAATCTTAATTTTGATACCGAGGATTATCGAGATCCATACTGGTGTGACGCTTACAAAGCAACTACCTTTATCGGGTTAGGCATAAACAAACCCGGACCTTTTGATTTTTCCACCTCCACGGGTTCCGGACCATTTAGCGAAGAAGGCCTTGATGTGCTTCTGGCAGATCTTGATGATAAGTATCTGGCAAAAGTCCTGACAGATAAAGGCGATACCTTTATGGCCACCTGTAGATTTGAAAAGGTGGCCGATGAAAAAGAAAGCCTGGCACTTTTTGATATCTTGAGAAAAGAGGCTGAAAACAATATTGTTTCAAAAATTGATACAGACAAGTTAAAAGAAAAAACTATCCTTGACCTTCATGAAGCGCCCTTCTGGGATGATATTGCATTTTCCTGTATCAACTGCGGAACCTGTACCTTTGTCTGTCCGACCTGCTGGTGTTTCGACATCCAGGATGAAACCAAGCGTCAATCATCCTTCAGGATTCGCAACTGGGATACATGTATGTCACCAATGTTTACCATCCATGCGACAGGACACAATCCAAGGGATACAAAAACCCAGAGAGTGAGACAAAGATTTATGCATAAACTGAAATACTTTCTTGATAAATATGACCAGGGGATCATGTGTGTCGGATGTGGCAGGTGCGTTAAAAGCTGTCCTGTAAACATCGACATACGTGAAGTGTGCAATATGATGAACTCATACGAAAAACAAGAATAGCGAACAAAGGAGGAAACATGGAAAATCCCTATTTACCTTATCCGGTTCGCATTGATGATATAGAAATTGCAACTGAAGATAAATCCTTGAAAACATTTAAATTTGTTTTTTTAAACAAGGGAGATGAAGAAAAATTTTCATATCAGGCCGGGCAGTTTGCAGAATTGTCCATTCCCGGCATAGGAGAAATTCCCATTGGAATTGCATCTTCCCCTGTTGAAAAAGGATTTGTCAAGTTTACTGTCTTCAGAACCGGTGTTGTTACCTCTTATCTTCATAACATGAAGGTCGGAGATATTATGGGAATCAGGGGTCCTCTGGGTAATTGGTATCCCTGGGACAAACTTGAGAATAAAAATGTTGTTATTATTGGTGGCGGATTTGCATTTACAACATTACGGTCATCTATTATTTATATGCTTGATCCCGCCAATAGAAGTAAATTTAAAAATATTGATGTTGTGTATGGTGCCAGATCTCCCGGCATGCTGCTTTACAGAGAAGAGCTTTTTGAATGGGAGAAACGAGATGATATCAACATGCATATAACAGTTGATGGAACAGATGATCCAGACTGGAAATACCATACAGGCTTTGTTCCCCAGATTGTTGAACAAAATGCGCCTAAGGCGGATGAGGATACATATGCAATTATCTGCGGGCCACCCATCATGATTAAATTTACCCAGCCATCCTTAACCCAGTTAGGATATAAGGAACATCAGATTATCATGTCGCTTGAAAATAGAATGAAATGTGGAATCGGCATGTGCGGTAGATGTAATATTGGCAAAGAATTGGTGTGTAAAGACGGGCCAGTCTTTACTCTTGAACAAATCAACCAAACTCCGAAAGAATATTAAATTGAGCTTATTTTATATTGACAAGTAACCATTGCTTAAGATATATTTAGCTTTTGATTATTGAGACTAAGACGGGATGTCTTAAAATGATAGTAAAAAAAACTTTTTATTGGAGGAAATTTTAAATGGCAACAATCGAGTTTAACGGAAAGAATTTCGAAATAGATGAGGATGGGTTCCTTCTTGATTACAATTCTTATTCAGAAGAATGGGTAGATTATGTTAAAGGTCAGGAAGGTATCGAAGAACTTACTGATGAGCACTGGACTCTTGTAAAAGTTCTCCAGGATTATTATGAAAAAAATGGTATCGCTCCAATGGTTCGTGTTCTTTCCAAACTGACCAAGTTTAAATTAAAACACATCTATGAACTTTTCCCCTCAGGACCTGGGAAAGGCGCATGTAAAATGGCTGGTCTTCCTAAACCAACCGGATGTGTATAGTATAACAGCATTCGATACTTTTAGTTAGGTTTTAAAGGCTCTGCATGATAAATGCAGAGCCTTTTTTTATTTTTTGCTAAAGGAGTTGAGATATAATGGTAATTGATGAGAAAAATAAAAAAATTCTTAACAATATTCAAGTGAATTTTCCCATTCATTCAAGGCCCTATAAAATTATTGCCCAAAAACTTGATCTTTCCGAAGATGAGTTGATCACTAGGATCAGGCAGATGAAAGAAGATGTGCTGATCAGACGTATTGGTGGGAATTTTAGTCCGGACAGACTCGGATACCATTCAACTCTTTGTGCAGCCAAAGTACCTGAAGATAAAATAAAACTATTCACAAAAGCTATCAATGCCTATTCAGGTGTAACACATAATTATAAACGGGATCATGAATTTAATATCTGGTTTACATTTATTGCATCTTCCATAGAAATTATAAAAACCAATCTTAAACAAATTAGTAAAGAAACCGGTGTTAAGACCATATTGAACCTGCCGGCAACTAGAGTGTTTAAAATAAGTGCTAATTTCAAATTATGAAGACAATTAAAGCCGCTCTTGTTGTTCAAAACTGCATTGCCGGAAATTTTAAAAAAAATCTTGAGTCAAGTAGTCACTTCATCTCCCTGGCAAGCAAAAAGGGTGCAAAAATCATTGTTTTTCCTGAAATGAACCTGACCGGTTATGTTGCAGGCCCTGGTATCATGTCTATTTGCCGCCCCATAGATGGAGATATGGTAAACTTATTTTCAAACATGGCCAATGATTTTAAAATCACGATACTCATAGGTCTGGCCGAAAAGACTCCTAATAATAAAATATATGCATCACACCTGGTGTTTTGTCAGGACAGACCATTTGAGAAATATAGGAAAATTCATACCGCACCTTTTGAAAAAAAATATTTCACGGCAGGAAATAAAATAGCCATATTCAAATCATATGGACTTAAATTTGGTATTCAGCTTTGTTATGATGCACATTTCCCGGAACTGACACTGGCTATGGCATTA
>Ga0164313_10004417_pt1 | contig 12521 bp, 7 predicted proteins | sample GuaBasSedimGuay4_FD_113735 | JGI IMG/M metagenome (GOLD analysis project Ga0164313, IMG submission 113735) | Subseafloor sediment microbial communities from Guaymas Basin, Gulf of California, Mexico - Guay4, Core 4569-4, 0-3 cm | ecosystem: Environmental > Aquatic > Marine > Hydrothermal vents >... | reverse complement strand
TCGGTGACTGTGGCGGTTCGGCATTCTGGAATCTCGTCTCGCGTAACGGCCAGGAGGTCGTCAGCGGGATTTACCTGTACTCCGTGGAATCGGCGGATCCGGCGTTTGACCGGGTCGTTGGCCGCTTCGTGATCGTTCGCTGACGCGGATACGTAGTTTGGTCGGGCCCACAGGGCCCGCATGATCGCTCGAGAGAGCGGAGGGCAGCGTAATGGCGTCGTTCGAGTTTTTGGACAATATGCGCTGCGGATGACCTTCAGTTTCTGGGTTGCAATTGGTTCGTAACGGCGGGCACGTGCGGTCGTCCAAGTAGACAGCGAGATCGGTCGAAGGGACCCTCATCAGGTTCCGAGAGCGAACGAGACAGTGAATCAGACCCGGATCATGATCCAGGTACACGAAGGAGTGACGATGAAGCTTTTGGTCGCAATTACGATGATCGCGGTCTTGATCAGCCTGGTGGCGTCCCCCGCTCTGGCGCAGGTTTCCGGTGGTACGGCGGACGCGCAGCTCCAGCAGAAAAACCACGAGAACACCGACCCCAACTACGACGGTAACGGTGGCATCAACCGTCATCAGACAGTCGGGGAGCCCGGTCCCAACGGCGAGGACTATGGCAATTTTGATGAATCCAACAAGCCAGGCGGCAGCATCATTGAGCAAGTCTGGATGACGGTGAATCTCTGGCTCATCGCCCTGTCAGCACTGCACTAGCGTTCGCTGGGGAGGCCATCGCCCGCTCCCATCAGTGGCGGCGGCCTCCCTCTCTTCCCTCAGGCCAAACATCCTTGCTACCGCACAACCGACGACGACACGCGGACATACAAAGCCCCCCCTCAACGGAGAGCGGGGTCAAAATCCGGGTGGGAGTTCGCACCCCAGGCTGCACCATCGCTAGATCCAGGAGGCTGCCTGAATGGTCAACTCAACCTCGGATGGACTAATCGGTGAGGACAACGGATAGAAGCCACTATTCGTCCGGCTGATCAGTTTGCACCACCATCACCGCAGACCCCTCTCGCGATGGTAGTCTTGCGTGTTGTGCGTTTCCTCGTTCTCGCGCCACGACCGAGGAGGCAGTCGGATGACTGCTTGCGCGATGCGTTCGGGTGTACTGTTACTCTCACTCCTCCTGCTTGGTGCGTCGGTCAGTGCCGACACGCTGACAGTAACCCTCGACAATGTTCAAGTTGATACGTGCGACACGCCGTGGACCGAGGGGATCTTCGACCTGCGGGTGATCGACACCGACGTCGGGGACTACACGCCTCCCGGAAACTGTGTCTGGTTTCCCCAGGCCGAGGGCGTCGCCCTGATGGGTGCGAGGCTCGAAATCGACACGACCAATCTGCTGGGTGTCGACGAAGTTCAGATTGATCTCCGAGAGGTCAGCGGCGACGGGCACACGAAGATATTCCTCTACGAGCCGGGCGGGGTCTCCTACTTCCAGTTCGTCATGAGTTACTACAGCGGGTCGGCCACGGAGCAGACCATGCCGATCTTCACTGGTGGCTTCGTTCTCGGAAAGATCGTGATCTCCGGTCACGAAGCGCTGATTCACGAGGTCCGGGTGCTCGGCAACCTGACGGTCGAAAACGAGGGGGAGAGCTGGGGGATGCTGAAGTCCCGGTGGTGAGAACCGGCGCCGGGAGATGTCCCTACCGTTTATTACATCCGGCTGTCTGAGTTGAACCTACAGCTTCGGGGCTACTAGTGACTTGCCCCCCCGAAACCGTCCAAACCAATACCCCCGTCTCATCCCGAGACGGGGGTCCTGCTAACCGGATGGCGACAAGTTCGCACAACGGGTACTCGGCTCTCCAGAAGGGGAATCCGATACCTGATTCGTGGGCCGCTCCGCTCCCGCGAGTCACTGATCCTCAAGAACGTCGCCCTCCACCATCAGCTCCAAGTGCTGAACCGCGGCAAGAAGCGTCCGGCTCTGAAGAATCGCGACCGACCATTGCGGCTCGCCCAATGCCGCGGCATGTAACATCCCCGCGGTAGGCACGTCCGCATTCAGCCCCCCCGGCGCTGCCCCCCTGCCCAGGAGACATAATGCGCTGCCGACCCGCCATTCTGCTTTCGCTGGCCCTGCTCTGCCCGTCTCTCGCACTTGCCGCAACCAACCCCGCCGTCATGGACGCGATCGATGCGAGGCTCGAGGCCAGTTTCGATGAGCTCGTTGAGATCCGTCGCGACATCCATAGAAACGCGGAGCCCGCTGGCGCCGAGACCCGCACGGCAGCGATCGTGGCCGAGCGACTGCGCGAATTTGGTCTCGAGGTGCAGACCGGCGTGGGCGGACACGGCGTGATCGGGATTCTGCGGGGCAAGCACCCTGGCCCCGTCATCGGCTACCGCGCCGACATGGATGCGATGGCGACAGCCGCTGCGGATCCGGTCGATTTCGCCTCGGTGAATCCAGAGGCGAACCATGTCTGCGGACACGACATCCACACGACCGTGGCTCTGGCCATCGCCGAGGCGCTTGCCTCGCAGAAGCACAACCTGCACGGGACCGTGAAGTTCGTGTTTCAGCCTGCGGAAGAGACCGCGACCGGGGCAGCCGCGATGATCGAGGATGGAGTGATGAATGACCCCGCACCGGATCGATTCCTCGCGCTGCACTGCGGCCGGGTGCCAACGGGTCAGTTGCTGCTGCTTGAGGGCATGGCTCTGCCGGGGCTCGAAATCGTGACCGTGAGGTGTTCGGGGGATGGGGACCTTGAAGCCGCGGCGACCACTGCCGCCGGCGCATTCATGGCGATCAACAACACCGGGCCACCGATGGGCTCCAGCTTCATGGATCTCCTCGTTCCTCCGGATCGCCCCTACAGGGTGGGCAACGTAATTGGGGCCGAACCGGATGCAGAGACCGGAGACCTCCTGCTGACGGGCTTCGTGAAGGCTTCGGATGAAGCGAGCTACGCCGAGGCGCGCAAGCTCCTGCAACAGCACGTAAACGAAATCGAAGTCGACGGCGTCGAGTTGGAGCTGACGTTCGAAGGACAGGGACTGCCCCCGATGGTCAACGACATCGCGCTTTGCCGAACCACAGTCGCCTCTGCTCGCGCGGTTCTGGGAGAGGAGAACGTGCTTTCGATGACCGGATCGGTGCCGTTCTTCGGAGAGGACTTTTCCTACTTCCAGGAGCGAGTGCCCGGAGTGATGTACTTCCTCGGGGTAGCAAACCCGGCGAAGGGCATGAACGGGATGCCCCATGCCCCGAACTTCTCTGCGGACGAGGATGCGATCCTGGTCGGTGCCCGGGCGATGTGCGCCATGATCCTGGGGGAAATGGCCGGGGAGTGATCCCGGGCGAGTACGGGTTTCCCAATTCTGAAGTATCCTGTCGGAGTCGACTCTGTTCTGTCGCGTCTTCACACAATATCGGATTGTCAGCCCGGATTCTGTCAGCAGGAGCTTCGAATGTGTACACGACCCAGTATCAATGGCCTCGTCCACAACGTCTTCATGATGGGACTCCTGTTCGGGCTCGTCGCGTGCAGCTCGGACGACTCGCCCACGGCCAACACCGTGGTCGCCGATCCGGCAACCGTCACAGTGACCGCACGGGACTCGAAGATCAGCGCAAATCTCAACGCCCGGGTCAGCAACGGCACCCAGGACACCTTCGACTCCGACGAATCCACCGGGCAGGAGCTTACCCCCTTCCAAGCGAACATTATGGTCGGAGGAGATTTCAATGACGGCGGCGGAAATACTGCCGGCGGATCAGGGAGTGTCGATCAACTCTCGAGCCTGTCCGTGCAGGGGAGCCCGGATGTCATCAGTGGATTCCAGGCCAACGGATCAATCTCCGGGGGCACCAACGCGAAGGCCTCCGAAGGGTTGAGCATCACCGCACGATCGAGCGGCAGCAACACCTTCGATCTGGACTTCGTCCCCGAGGACGGTCCGGTCGAGATCCGGATAAGCGGCAGCTTCACGCTCGAGGGGGAGAATTCCTTCGGCTTCGTCGACCTCAACGGCCGCGATGGAAGCGGGCAGTTGCTGGGGGAAGAGTTCGAAGAAACAAGTCCGTCGCTCGCATTCGAGTACACGATCACCCTGGCCAAGGACGAACGCTTCGAGTTCGGGATCGCCATCGTCACGGCCGTAGTGGCGTTCGCCGACAATGGAGGATCGAATAGCGCATCCGGGAGCGCTTCGTTCCTGTTGGAGGCCGAGTTCAGGACGCTGGCATCGCCAAACTGATCCAGGGGCGTACTGCTACTAAATTGGGGGCAGTCCACGACGTTTCTCTGGATCACCGCCAGGGTCCTTCGCTGGTCACATTCACAAAAGACGCCCCATCAAAACGGTAGAGCCCCATCCAACCACCACACCAAAGCCGACCTTCGTTGTCTTGATAGATGCATTGAATTGCATGACTGGCGAGGCCGTCCTTTGCCGAGAAGTTGGTGAATGAAGTTCCATCGTATCGGTACACCCCAGGGCCCTCGACAGGAAACCAGATATTGCCTGAACGATCCTCATAGAGATTCCACACCTCAGTCCCGTCGACTCCGTCCGGTGCGCCGAAATGCGTGAAGGATGTTCCATCCCAACGACAGACTCCTTGATGATGAGTCGCAAACCAGATGCTGCCGTCCCGGGCTTCCAGGATGCAATTTACAGCATTGCTGCACAGACCATCTTCTTCTGAAATGTTGGTCAACAATTCCCCATCATAGATATAGGCCCCTCCGTTGGTGCCAATCCACAGCCGCCCTCTGCTGTCTTCCATGATGCTATGGACGATTCTGGCGCTTGTAACACCTCTTGTGTAATCCGGTTCCGCCTCTGGGAGCTCGAAGGAGGTGAACACTTCTCCATCGAAGCGCGACAGCCCTTGCAAGGTACCGACCCACATGACCCCTTTGCTGTCGATGAACAGGCTCCACACGTCATTACTGGCCAGGCCATCCTGCTCGGTGAGGTTTGTGAATGTCTCCCCGTCAAATCTTGTTATCCCCCCAGATGTACCGAACCACACACTCCCCTCTGGGTCCTCCACGATCCCCCTCACCGCGACGCCACCGAAGCCCTCATCGACGGAGAAATACTCGAGAGAATTCCCATCGTAGCGGATTACCCCATCGCCATTCGTTCCGAACCAGAAGTTCCCCGTACTGTCTTCGAGTATCCTTCGTACAAACGGACTTATCTGGTCGTCAACGTGCGGCCTCGTCATGACCCAGTTGGGCTGGTCCTGTCCGAACGCGCCGGGAATGCTGGACACACACGCCACCACGCATAGCAATCCAATTGTCTTTCGCATGTCGTTCCTTTCGAGCACTCTGCAGCCTGACCCACCGTGGGCCGGTCCGCGTGACAATGACCAACAAGTGTCCATCGGAACGACAAGTTCCCGTCAAACTACCAAGGCAGGGCGATCTCCGGGAGCAACACGAAGTACTCGCGATCAAGTGACGCGGTGCCGGTCGAGTGGGTCCGTTATGGTCCTGCCCAAAGCCGTGACCCAGTGGCACGAGCTGTTGGCCCGGGAAATCTTCCACACACTCGGGGGGCAAAGGTGCTGATCGAGGCCTGGAGGAAACAGTACAATCAATTCCGACCGCACTGCTCGCTGGGGTATCGTCCTCCAGCGCCCGCAGCCATCGAAGCAGACTCAAGGCAGAAATCAGCCTGACTCTGTAACTCGAAGTGGACCAACTCGTGGGGCAGGTCAGACGGGCGGAGACTTGCAGATCGAGGAGAAACCCGCTTGACGGGGGTAACCTTCTCATGGAAAGGACAGTGCTAGTATGCATCATTCGCCCCCCCGGTAGTCTGGTACCTGAAGGAGAACCATGACTCGAAACGATCGTCGCGCGGCACCACCTTCACCCCGCCAACTCCACTTCTGTCCCCGGGTCCTCTGTGGGGCAGGCGTCCTGGCTGAGTTGCCCGGTGTGCTCGAGCCCACTAACAAATACCTGCTCGTGACTGACGAGGGCATCAGCACCGCCGGCCTGGCTAAACTGGTCTGTGATCTGATCGCGGCAAGAGGAATCAGACACGAAGTCTTCGACCGCGTTTGCGTCGACCCGGACGTAGCGATCGTGGAAGAAGCGGTGGCTTTCGCCCACGAAACTGCGTGCACGGCGGTGATCGGTCTGGGAGGCGGCAGTTCACTGGACGCTGCGAAGGCCGTGGCCACACGTCTGGCCTGGCCGAATTCCCTGGCCGAGTACGGCAGAGGAATGGAAGTGCCGGTGCCGATCGCGCCCCTGGTCGCCATCCCCACCACGGCCGGGACGGGATCAGAGGCCACGCGCGTGGCCGTCATCACAGATCGGGAACAGAACGAGAAAATGGCTATTCGCGGTGATGCACTCCTCCCGCAACTCGCGGTACTCGATCCAGACCTGCTAACCACTCTCCCTCCGCGCGTTGCCGCCGAGTGCGGGGCAGACGCGCTGACGCACGCGATCGAGGCATGCGTCTCCAAACAGGCAAGTGCCTGGACCGACATGCTTGCCCTGGCCGCCATCCGGTCCATCGGGGAGTACCTGCCCCGCCTCGTATCGGATCCTGCCGACGCCGAGGCCGCAGAGGAAATGCTGCTGGCAGCCAACTTTGCCGGACAGGCTTTCACGCACGCCGGACTGGGGCTAGTGCACTCCCTCGGGGAACCGTTGGGCGCATTTCACCACACGAGCCATGGTCTTTCCTGTGCACTCTTCCTGCCGGTGGTGATGGAATACAACCTCGCAGCGGCAAGCCCCGGCTACTCGCGTATCGCGGCCGCACTCGGCGAGAACCTCGAAGGGATGACGATTGAAGGTGCGGCTACCGCTTCCGTAGCCTCGGTACGCAGACTGTTCGCGAGTGTTGGTTTGCCCGCATCGTACAGGGAAGCCAACATTGATTTTGTCCTGCGCTCCGACATGGTCGACCAAGTGTTTCCCCAGTACAGCACGAGCTGCAATCCGCGTCACCCGAAGCGCGAGGACGTCGTGAGGCTCTTCGAGTCTCTGGACTCGAACCCGGCGTAGGGAGTGGGCGGGAACGGCAAGAGCGAGTTGTTCCTGTCGTTGATCACATACAGTTGTCGGATTTGAACTCACTGCTGCAGGGCTGTCAGCCTCTCTGGATGTCTCAACTCATCCTGCATCGGATCAGAGGAGCGCTCACTGAACTCGGTGGATCAATGCACACAGACTCTATCCCACCAACTCGTCGAGTTTCTTGATCAGCGAAGCATAGCGACGGAGGCCGCGAATGGGCTCAAGATCGCTGTCATTGACTATCCAGCCCTTCAACGTCAGACCTGCACCCACGGCTCTTTCGAGGCAGCTCATGGATTCCTCCACATCTCCCAACTTCGCGTAGATGCATGCGACGTTGTAGAGAACCATGGATTCGTCAGGATCCATTGATATCGCGAGGCTCGCCCACTCCGAGGCTTTTTCACGCTCTCCCAGCGCAGCGAGAGCATTTGCGCCCAGATACAACGCCCGAATATCCCCTGGGTTCATCTCGAGAACCTGCTCCACGACGTGCAAGCCCTGACGCCTTGCCGCCGTGGCTGCGGCCTCGCGGCCGAGGACAGAATGAGCCTGCGCGGCGAGCAGCGGCGCCTGGAAATCCTCCGGGCAGACTTCCGATGCACGTTCGAAGAGCGCGCATGCTCTCTCGGGGTCTCCCCGAGCCGCAGCGTCTCGGGCATAAAAGTAGTAGGCGTCGAATAGCTTGGGGTCGAGTCGGATTGCCGTCTCAAACGCCAACTCCGCCTCTGCGTGGCGCCTGGCGGTCGACAGGGCAAGCCCCCGTGACACATGGGCTTCCGCCAGCTCCGGGTTCAGCTGAAGTGCTTTTTGGCTCGCCGCGTCCGCAAATCGCAGATGTTCTTCGCTCGGCTCTCCAATCATGTGCAGGTACGAATGGCAGTTGGAGATCCCGGTATGCGCCAGGGCGTAGTCGGGGTCATGTTTTATCGCGAGTGAGAACATCTGCAGACCAAGATCGATACCCTTTCTCCGTTGCTCGAAGAACGCTTTTCGACCGCGAAGATAGTAGTCATAGGCTTCAACATTGCTCGTGTGCGAAGCGCGGAGTCGGTACTCCTCGCCCGAGCTCAGCGTAACTTGCAGAGCTTGCGCGATACTCTGGGAAATCTCATCCTGGATAGCGAAGATGTCTTCTATCCGGCGATCATAGGTGGCCGACCACAAATGATACCCGTCGGCAACGTTAATGAGCTGGGCCGTGACCCTGACTGTCTCGCCTGACTTGCGCACACTTCCTTCAAGAACGCTGGAGACATTGAGTTTTCTCCCGATTTCGCGGATATCCGTCGGGTTGTGCCGGTACAAGAATGACGAGGTTCGTGATGCGATCTGCATGTTGTTAATGTGAGATAGTGCGTTGATGATCTCCTCGGCGATGCCCTCGCAGAAGTAGGCGTGGTCTTGATCAGAGCTCATGTCAGCGAACGGAAGAACTGCGATCGATGGGTGTCGTTCATGATGGTCGAGTCCCGTGACCACCTTGACTCTCTCGAGACCTTCGCGTAACTGTGTTCCGTTGCCGTGGCGAAGTTCTGGATCTTTCTCCAGGCACTCGTCGATGACACGCGCCAGATGCCGGGGAAGGTCCGGCCTCATCGTTGTTAGAAGTAACGGGTCATCGACCAATATTGACGAGACCACATCAGCCAGTGACCCACTTCGAAACGGGCGTTCGCCAGTGAGCATTTCGAAGAGCACAACACCGAGCGAAAACACGTCGGACCGGGCGTCGACGGGAGTTCCCCGGATTTGCTCCGGCGACGCATAGTGAGCAGTACCAACGACGAGTTCTTCGGGGGTGAGCTCCGCAGTTTCCTTCTCAGGATCTGCGCCGCTAGCTTTCTCGCGAGGTATTGCAAGGCCGAAGTCCAGAACTTTCACCGTTCCGGTTTCTGTGATCATAACGTTCGCAGGGTTCAAGTCTCTGTGGACAATGCCCTTGTCATGTGCGGCGCTGACCGCATCGGTAAGCGCCAGGGCAATTTCGAGAAATCTTTCGCACGGGAAGCCCTGCTCTGGAATCAACGCGCCCAGTTGCGTACCACGAACGAATTCCATCGTAATAAATTGCTGCGTCCCGGATCTCTCGACGGTGTAGATCGTGACTATGTTGGGATGATTAAGTGAAGCGAGTACTTTAGCCTCTCGTTGGAACCGTTCCAGCGCGTGCTTGTCACTGGCGAGTTTCGGAGAGATCAGTTTGAGGGCAACCTCTCGGTCCAGGTCCGTATCCCTGGCCAGGTAGACATCACCCATACCACCGGAACCGATGCTACGGAGAATAGCATAGTGGGAAATCCGGGATCCGATCACCGGGACGCCCTCCTGAGGGACGGGTTGGGTAGCTGATGCGATTCCGGAGAAACAGGAGATAGTTCTCCTGTTTCTCCCTGTGGTTTATCACATCCGGCTGGCGGAGTCGAACTTACAGCCGCGATCAGAAGTTCGGGGCGTTACGCCTCCTGAGGCGTCTGCGCCAAGTCATCGCTTCGCGTTAACTCAGACTCAGGAGTGAACGCACCTGATCTCAGACTTTGAGGCGCATTCTCGCTGAAGAGCTCTCTTTCACTTCGATGCGCGCTGCAACTGTCTCATTCTATGTTGGGGGGCCAGTGCGAGCTTGCAGATCAGCGGCGGCCTGCATCACTGCTCATCACTGCTACTGCCCGGAAACTGCCTGAATGGTCAATTCAGGCCCGCATGGAATAAGCGGCAGGCTCAAGGGACAGGTTTAGCTCGCGTATCCGTCGAGATTCTCGCGCAATTGCTGCGCAGGTGTCGGCAGATCCTGCAAGATGACGCGTCCCCCTTAACAGGATCACCGCAGGATCACCCGCGGCCTGGAAAAGCAAAGATCAGACGAACGCCGTTTTTCCACGGTCGCTCCTTTCGGCTCCCGGGGGATGCCATGAAATCGTGCCGCACAGATGACTATCTCAACGTCCGAATTCCCATGTGGTGGGCGTTGAGTCTCATCCTGCTTGCCGCTTGCGGAAGCGACAGCACGGGTCCGGATCCGACGGACGTGGGCGAGCCCGGTTCTGTCACAGGTGTGATCGGTCCCGCCGGCGGCACCCTCAGCGTGACGACCGCACAGGCGATCGAAGTTACGCTGACCATCCCCGCGGGAGCATTGGTCGCGGACCAGCAAATCACTCTCGATCCCGGCGTGCCGGTCGACGGCGACTGGCTGGCCGTCGAGCTCGTGCCCGAGGGGCTGATTCTGTTAGAGCCGGCGGTGATCGAGGTCTCGTTGCCCGATGGACTCGTCGCCGAGGAGCACAACCTTCACTGGGGCACTGCGACAGAGCCGATCTACCTGCCGACAACCTCAGGAACCGGCAACACGTCCGTTCTGACAGAGGTCCGGACCTTCGGTCTCGCCCATGAAGTCCGGGTCATGCCGGGATCAGCACTGGATACTGCCGCCCCCACCGAAGCAATCACGGTTGCTCGTCGTGCGGCCGGATCAAACAACCTTGGCGCCAGCCCCACGACCTGCGCGCAGCTTCTCGCCGCCGCGAAAGCGGACTTCGATCGCCTGAAAACGCAGGAAGACTACAAGGGAGCGGTAAACGCCGCGTTGAACGGCTCCGCGCTGATGATCAGGGGCGGATGCCCGGACGCGGAAGACTTCGGGATCGAGGCCGTGGAATATGCCTGTGAGCACCTCGGCGATTTGTTCACCGAGGGCCTGGGGACTCCGGTGACTGATTGGGGCGAGTTCGAAGCGCAGGTTCGTCCGGTGATCGAGTGGCATGGTTTCTTGCAGGTTCTTGGAAACACATTCGCGGGGCCTTGCGGTGCGCTCGATCGCACGGGTGACTTCGTGCTGGCGAAGATCGATGACTTCCTCGTGTTCTACGATACCGTCCTCGCGCAACTGGACTCCGCGAATCTCGCATCGTTCGTCGAGCTCAAGCAGGAGCTCGCCCATATCTGGCACATGTGGGCAGATGCCCAGACGCTGGGCGTGCAGGAAGCGCAAGCAATCTACGACCGCGGAGTCCAGAAAACTCTCGACCAGCTCCGGGAAGTCAGCTGGAACATGGCGCATGATGATGGTGTGTACTACCCGCTGTCCCGGCTCACCAGCACGGGCTTCCTGGCCGGTCGCGACATCATCGGTGTGCCTGCTCCCCGGCCGTGTGACGACTACTTCACGCCGCCGCGGTGCCCGACCGTGCGGCAGATCAGCTGGTACTCCGACAGGGCGATCTACGAGGACCTGCAGTTCGCCGGAACGAATGTCATGATCGATGCCGTGACGGCGAGTGACGGCGTCCTGGATTCCGGCACCGCGGAAGGTGTCGGCATGGGAGATGTGGCGAACCAGCCGGAGCTGGATTGCCCGACACGCGGCGTGGTGCGGCTCACCGGCCTGCTCCAGGGCATGACCTGCTGGGACGACATCGAGGCAGACAAGGAGATGATCGTCGCGGTCAACAGCGTGGACGTGATGACACTCAGGCGTCCTGTCGGTGGGGACAACTATCTCGCGGATCCGGCCGAACTCCTGATCGCCGATCTCGTGAGCGCGGGCGTCACGATTCCGAAAGAAGGTTCGTTTGCCGAGCTGACGGTTCGTCGCAAACGCACCGAGTGCGATGAGCGGCTGTGGGGTCCGGAGGAGTTCGAGTTGTTCACGGCAAAACTGAACTGGAAGAACCCAACGATCGAAGCTGCTGTACAGATGCCCGCATCGGTGACGCCGGGGGAGACGGTCGATGTCAGTGTGCGCGTGAAGGTCATCGACCAACTCGGGCAGGCAGGGTTTTTCGACGGGATCGATGTGGTGCTCCAGGGCGCCGGGGGGACGCTGGAGCAATTGAGCGGTCAGACCGACTCGCAGGGGTATTTCCGGACGCGACTCGCGGTCGATGCCTCGGCGATCATCGTGGACGGTGTGAGTGGTGTGGCTCGACTGGGAGTATCCGTGGGCGCAACTGCGACTTCGTATGAGGGCGTGAGTGCCCAGAGTACTGGCACCGCTACGCTGGCTGGCGAATCGCGGGCCGAGGCAATTTCCCATACTCCCAATGTGTGGGCCACAGCGTCCGGAGCAGAGGGGAGCGACTCCGCCAGTGATGGAACGGAACTCGATTATCCGTTCGGCGATTTTTCCGGGTCAGTCGATGCTTCTGCTACCGGCACAGATCCCCACGGTGACCCGTACAGTCATTCGGCCTCCGCGTCTCTCGTGGTCGGGCCTGACTTTGCTGCTGGTGCGGTGTTGAATGCGTACAACGCATCTGGCCAGACGCTCACGTCGTCCAGCGGACGCGGTGGCTCCCACGCATGGTCCAAATTCACTGTCAACGTGACGATTGTCGGCGGACCGGTGGACTATCAGTTCACCGGGACCCTGAGCGGGCCCGACGATTTCATGGGTGCTTCGCTCGACAAGCACAAACGTGAAGGTGGATGGGAGTTTCCAGAGATATTCAGCACGAATGTCAGCGGATCGTTCTCTGAATCCGGCACGCTTGGTATCGGGAC
>Ga0164313_10004416_pt1 | contig 12523 bp, 13 predicted proteins | sample GuaBasSedimGuay4_FD_113735 | JGI IMG/M metagenome (GOLD analysis project Ga0164313, IMG submission 113735) | Subseafloor sediment microbial communities from Guaymas Basin, Gulf of California, Mexico - Guay4, Core 4569-4, 0-3 cm | ecosystem: Environmental > Aquatic > Marine > Hydrothermal vents... | reverse complement strand
GGACGCCTACAAGCAAAAGGTCATTACTGTACTTTTTTTGAAGGGTGTTCAAGTAGGAAAGTTCCCCTATACAAGGAGGACACCATGTTGCAAAAAGGTTGATCAAAACAATGTCTTTGTTGTTGTGCTGAAAAATGACTTGATCATTAGTAAGTGTGACTTTATGACTTTTACTTTTTGTGTTGAGAAGCATAAAAGTATCTGTGCCGGTCATGTGCTCAGGTATTTCAGTAGAAGGTGACGTAGGTGAGGTATTGTCATCGTGTGGTTTTGTTTGTCCGTTGGCTTTAACACTTTTTCCCCGGACTGAATTGTCCTGAGATTTGGAAACAAATTCAGTCGTATTTTCAATGGGTATAGGGGTTTCATCAGGTTTTTTATCTTCACATCCTGTTAAACTTATGAGTAATATGGATAAAAGTAGAGCAGATATTTTGTGCACACAGTCCCTTTTGCTATAATTAGTATAGCGATTATAGCTAAAGAGCATTAAATTATAACGGATTGGTATGATAAAAGAAGATAGCAAAAAAGCATTTAGAAGTGATTGTTTAAAGCGATTAAAAAAAACGTCGGCATTAGGGTCTTATGCAAAAGACAAAAAAATTTTAACTATTTTGTATACATATATCGTGCAAAGTAATGCTCAAAATGTAATGCTTTATCTGCCATTAGAGATTGAAGTGAATTTGTATCCGCTCATACAGCGTTTACGAAAAGAAAAGAGAAAACTCTATGTACCATTTATGGAAGGTGCAAGTTTTAGATTGGTAAAATATAGACTACCACTCTTACAAAAAAAGTTTGGTATTAAAGAACCAAAAGATTCAAAACAATATAGAAAAAAACAAATAGATATTGCCATAGTCCCTATAGTAGGTGTAGATGTGACACATAGACGTGTTGGATTTGGGAAGGGCATGTATGATCGATTTTTTGAAAAGAATAAAAAAAATATAAAACAAGTCGTTTTTGTTGCGCGTGAATTGTGTTATGCAAAAGAGATTGTAACTGATGATTATGATGTAAGGGCAGACATGATACTCACGCCTTAGACGTGAAGGATTAATAATGTTAGGTATAATTACCGCAGGTGTTGCAGGGGTATCCACGGGAGCGGCTATAGCTTACTTTTGGACTAAAAAAGTAGCTAAAAATAGTTTTTCACATATAGGAATAGAAGCAAAAGCGAAAGCAAAAGCTATTGAAAATGAAGCAGATATCTTGCTTGAAAAAGCCCATGTCAAAATCAAAGAAAAAGAGATCGAACTTGAAGGTGAGTTTCAAAAACGTGTAGCAAAAGTAGATGAACGTAATCGTACTTTGATCCTGCAGACAAAAGAGTTTGTGGCAGAAGAAAATGCACTTAAACTTTTAGAACAAAGAGTTTTAGAGAAAGAAGTACATCTTAAAAAACTAGAAGCAGAGAAAAAAGAAACGATCGCGCTCACTGTAGAAAAAATGCAAAATGTGGCTTCTTTGACTAAAGACGAAGCCAAAGTATATATTTTAGAAAAAGTGGAAGAACAGAGCCGTGCAGAGGTTGCAGGTATTGTACGTAAGTATGAACAGATAGCCAAAGAAGAGGGTGAGAAAAAAGCCAACTATATTTTAGCTCAGGCAACTACACGTTATGCAGGAGAGTTTGCGGGTGAAAGGCTTATTAATATTATTACCTTACCCAGTGATGAGCATAAAGGGCGTATCATAGGGAAAGAGGGACGTAATATCAAGTCTCTTGAAATGTTGTTGGGTGTTGATATTGTGATCGATGAAACACCTGGAGTGATTCTGGTGAGCTCTTTTAACCTCTATAGAAGAGCTATCGCAACGCGGGTCATAGAGATACTTGTGGAAGATGGCCGTATTCATCCGGGGCGGATCGAAGAAGTCCATGCAAAAGTAGAAACAGAGTTTGAAGATAAAACCTATGAAGAGGGTGAAAATATAGTAATAGAGTTAGGCCTTTTCCCTATGCATGAAGAGCTTATAAGACTGCTCGGACGTATGAAGTACAGAGCCAGTTATGGTCAAAATGCACTGGCACATACTTTGGAAGTTGCCAGACTGGCACGTGTAATGGCAGCAGAGATGGGTGGAGATGAAAAGTTGGCTCTGCGTGCAGGTTTGTTGCACGACATTGGTAAAGCATTGACACAAGATATGGGTGGGTCACATGTAGATATAGGGGCAGACCTTTGCCGTAGACATGGAGAACATCCCACTGTCATCAATGCCATTTATGCTCATCATGGACATGAAGAGCCTGACTCTGTTGAATCTGCAGCAGTATGTACAGCAGATAAGCTCTCTGCCGCGCGACCAGGAGCAAGAAGAGAAGTACTTGAAAGTTTTACCAAGCGTGTAAAAGAAGTAGAAGAGATTGCATTGGGTAAATCTTATGTCAATCAGGCTTATGCGATCAATGCAGGCAGAGAGATACGTGTTTTTGTCAACGCCCAAAAAATGTCCGATAATGAAGCAGTACTCCTAAGTAAAGAGATAGCCAAGGAGATACAGGAAAAGGTACAGTACCCTGGTGAGATAAAAGTGAATGTAATAAGAGAAGTAAGGGCTGCATCTTATGCAAAGTAAATTGTAAAATCGTTATAATGTCCAGAATATATTTAAAGGAAAAAAGATGAAAAAATTGTTAATAGGATTGTTGTTTTTAGGTTTGAGTGTTCAAGGTTATGCAAAAGATACCATTGTTGTACTCGAGACTAATGTAGGAAAGATAGAATTAAAACTTTATCCTAAAGTTGCACCGCTTGCTGTAGAGAACTTTACTACACATGTCAAAAATGGATACTACAATGGACTTATCTTTCATAGGATCATTAAAGGGTTTATGATCCAAGGTGGTGATCCTACAGGTACAGGTAGAGGTGGTGAGTCAATTTGGAAAAAAGATTTTAAAGATGAATTTGCAAATAATGTTGTTTTTGATAAACCTTTTTTACTTGCTATGGCTAACAGAGGACCTGTTACAAACGGAAGCCAGTTTTTTATAACACTTGCTCCTACAGGTTGGTTAAACGGAAAGCATACCATCTTTGGTGAAGTGATAAAAGGGAAAAATGTTGTACAAAAAATGGAAAATGTATCTGTTTCTCCAGGTAATAATGTGCCAATGTTCAAACAAGTGATCAAGAAAGCGTATATCAAAAAATAGATGAATCTAGATACATTACGAGAAGAACGAAAAAAATGGCTTACATGGAAAAATATCATTCCCTATCAGGAAGCCATTAAAAAGCTCAAAGCGTATGAAAATATTGAACTTAAACTTGGAGACAAGGTTGAAGTTCAAATAGAAGATCTGAGCCCTCAAGATGCAGCGCAGATCAAAGAGACAGCATTGCTGATGAAGCCTTGGCGAAAAGGGCCGTTTCAACTTAATGACCTTTTTATAGATTCCGAATGGCAAAGTCAGATCAAATACAATTTACTTGAACCACACTTTGATCTTCAGGATAAAATTGTAGGAGATATAGGCTGTAATAACGGATACTATTTATTTCGTATGCTCGCACAACACCCTAAAAAGCTTATTGGTTTTGATCCTTCTGCCATTTATTATTCACAATTTCAATTTATCAATCATTTTGTAAAGTCTGACATTGTGTATGAACTTTTGGGTGTGGAACATGTTGCGTTTTATGAACACAAGTTTGATACACTTTTTTGTTTAGGTGTACTCTATCACAGGTCTGATCCTGTCGCAATGCTCAAATCACTTTTTAAAGGTCTTAATAAAGGTGGAGAACTCATCTTAGACACGTTTATGATAGATGGTGAGGGTGAAATGTGTTTAACACCTAAAGACCGTTATTCGAAGATACCAAACATCTATTTCGTTCCTACAGTGGCTGCCCTTAAAAATTGGTGCCACAGAGCAGGGTTTGAAACCGTTGAAGTACTTGAAATGATGAAAACAGAACGGCATGAACAACGAAAAACAGAGTGGATAGATACGCAAAGCCTAGAAGATTTCCTCGATCCCAAGGATGATACAAAAACCGTAGAAGGCTACCCGGCACCTAAAAGAATTTATATAAAAGCTATTAAAGCATTAAAATAAGGTTAAACTTTTCTTAGAACAGGCTACTTTTATTTTTAAATAAGGTACATTTAGCTATAAATACGCTAATAAAAGAGAAAAGTGGAAAAACTTTAAGATTTACTACTTTTCCATTGATTGGAAATAAATGAGAATATTAACTGTAGGTTTCGGCGATGAATACGTTAAAGAACTAGAAAAAGAATTAGATAAATATTTTATTTGTATTGTTGATAATGCAAAAGATATCTATGATGCAACAAATTTTACAGACTTTAGACACTATGAACTTGTTATTATTGTTGATGAAGGTGTCAAGTATTCACTTGAACGTTATGTCAATGAAGTAAAAAAGAAAAAGAGTGAAACAAAGATCATGATACTAACAAGTAATCTTAATCAGCAAGCTGCTTTTTATGCTTTAGGTGTAGATGATGTGATCTATCAGCACTGTGAACACCCTGATCTTATAGCCGCTAGAGTGTTAGCCAATATGAGACATCTTTTTGGCACACAAGTTACGATTGAAAAACTAGTGATCGACATAGCCAATAAAAAGATAGAGTATGATGAAAAGATCGTTTCTTTGAATGGTAAAACATTTGATATCTTGGCGTATCTGGCGCTTCGTAAGCAAAGGGTGTTTTCAAAAGATGAGATCATTAATGCACTTTGGGAAGAGCCTGAGTATGTGAGTGATAATACTGTAGAGGTTGCTATCAACCAAATTCGTAAGCGTTTGAAGAGTATTCTTGGTTTTCAGGTGATTCATACAGTTCGTAGACGTGGGTATAAATTTTCATACTAAATCACTTATTTCATCATATCTTTGAACGAATGGGTTTGGTTCCATTCGTTCACTTACTAAATGTAAGCTCCCTCTCTTCACCAAACCCTTTCATCCAAACCTATAATAAACTAAGTGTTTAGTATATACACTTCTTGCTATAATAGTTAAGATCGTCTAGGATAATTATGCAACTCAATACTCATCTAAATATAGACACCTCATTATGTGGTAAGGTTGTCAAACTACAAGAGAACTACGCTGAAGTACTTTTACATACCACAAAAGAAATGTCTGCTGATACCCAAGGTTTAGTACATGGGGGTTTTGTATTTGGGGCTGCTGATTATGCGGTGATGTCTGCTGTGAATGATCCTGATGTTCTTTGGGATCAAGGTCTTTATAAATTTAAAGATGAAAAGGTATTTGTCACTAGCGGTATAGGTGAGATAGGGCTCCCATTACGGTTTTTGATACCACCAGTGATTGATGTGTTGGAGCTGTATTAATATTTGACAATAAATTTGTTGTAACATTATAAAAATGTAGGGTGGGCATTCCTGCCCACCAACAATCGTTTACGATTGATACTCTAAATCCAGATCTTCATCCAAATTATACCAATCTTCATCATAAAATCCATTTTTAACAAATTTACTAAATGACGAAAACTCCCAATCCTTAGCAGCGTTTGATAATTTATGTTTTACAGGATTATAATGTACATAATTCCTATACTTTTCTAACTCATTTTCATCTCTAATTGTATGCTCATAATACCGCCTTTGCCATACTCCTAATTCTCTTTTGTTACTTTGGCTTTGTGTTGTTTGAAAAGAATGTTTAATATTTTTAGAAAAATACATTTTTATAGATGTAATGATATTTGGGTATTCATCTGCATTTCTGGGAAGTAGTATCATGTGTAGATGATCTGGCATGATGGATATGCAGTCTATAGTGTAGTCAAAATATTGTTTTGAGTTTGCAAAAGCTTGTCGGAGCAGAGCAATGTTATCTATGAGTATAGGTCTTCTTTTTTCTGTATTTATAGTAATGAAGTATGCGTGACCTTCTGCAAATATTCTTGTGTAGTTTGGCATAATAAAAATCTCCGATTTTTTGGTGGGCAGGAATGCCCACCCTACATAAGATAAAATAAATAAACTAAATTGTTTTTTTAACTTGCTCTATCCAATAAGGCATAACTCTCTGTTCTGCTTTAAGAGTGGTAGTCATACCATGTCCTGGATAGACAGTATAATCTCCATCTAATGTCATCGCTTTTTCTAAACTTTTTACCATCTCTTCGCCTGAAGAAAAAGGGAAGTCCCATCTTCCAATGCTTTGTTCGAAGAGAAAATCTCCGGAGAACCATACATCGTCTATTTCTATGATACTACATCCTGGTGTATGTCCCGGGAAAAGTCTGAATTGTATCTTGATACCTTCGATATCCAGTGTTTCATCTCCTACTACTTCATAGTCTGCTGTACTTGGAGGTGTAGGTTGTCCTAGTGGACAGTTGTGGAGCATAAAAGCATCACCTTTGGGACAGTAGATGGGAACTTTAAGTGCTTCTTTTACTTCCTGATTTGACCACACGTGGTCGAAGTGCCCATGGGTATTTAGTATGGCTACAGGGTTTGTGACATTATCGAGTACCCACTTTGTTGCACCCATGCCAGGGTCTATGATGAAGTCTTTTCCTTCTATTGTAACGATGTAACAGTTAGTTTGTGTTGCACCCATAGGTTGTATTTTGATTTCCATGTGTTATAATTCTCCTATGAATTTTTATGAACTTTTAGAACAGGCTATTATAAGTGATGATATACTCTTAAAAGAAGAATTGACTGCTCAATGTTTGGAGTATTGTAGCCAAAATGAGGTTAGGGTTGATGAATCATTTGACCCAATACAGTTTAACACACCTTCTTATTCATCCAAATGTACCATAGTCTTACCTAAAGACCTACCACATAGAAAAGACTTTGCCAGTAAAGAAGGCTTAGCTACTTTAGTACACTCCATAATACACATAGAATACTCAGCTATAGATCTGGCACTTGATGCTGTATACCGTTATCCTCAAATGCCTCAGGCATATAAAGTAGATTGGTTGGTAGTAGCAGAAGACGAGATACGTCATTACAAAATGTTAAATGTACTTTTGGAAGAACTTGGCTTCTCTTATGGAGATTTTCCCGTGCATTGTGGGCTTTTTGATGCTGCTAATAACACAGCGCACAGCATACTTGATCGTATGGCGATAGTCCCTCGGTATTTTGAAGCATCGGGACTTGATGTGAGTCCGCAGATCATTAAAAAGCTCGACAATAAACGTAAGATCCCTGCCATTGCAAAACTGATAGAAACATTGAATATCATTTATGAAGAAGAGATAGATCATGTTCTCAAAGGGGATAAGTGGTTTAAAACTCTTTGTGAAAAAGAGGGGAAAGATGTCTCTGTCTACTTTGAAATACTTGAACGTTATGATCTTCTCTCTAAACACAGACCACATGTCAATGTAGAAGCCAGAAAAGAAGCAGGGTTTAGCTGTATTGAAATTAAAAAACTTGGTGCAAAGGTTTGTGAGTGAAACATTTTTTTGAAATGATGTTCTTTAGCCCACAATGGTACCATTATCCGCTTATTGTCATTTTGACTCCTTTGTCATTACTGTATGGTGCCGGTATGTTTGTACGTAGGGTACTGACATCTCAAAAAGCCTTTGGTATTCCTATTGTCTCTGTGGGAAATCTTATCGTTGGAGGTTCAGGAAAAACACCTTTTGTGATCGCCTTGGCTTCCAAATTTGAGGGTGTTACTATTATCTCGCGCGGATATGGCAGGTTAAGTACAGGGTTGATAGAAGTGAGCCGTGAGGGTGAAATACTGGTAGATGTAGAACAGAGTGGAGATGAACCTATGCTGATGGCTCAATCACTGCCCAACTGTTCTGTCATTGTATCTGAAGATAGACATAAAGCGATCGAACTGGCTAAAAGTTCTGGAGCAAAACTGATCATACTGGATGACGGGTTTAACCGTGTAGAGATACAAAAATATGAGATACTTCTAGAACCTGCAAGCATCAAAAACTATTTACCTTTTCCTGCAGGAGCATTTAGAGAGTTTTGGTTTAGCAGGAGAGTTGCAGATATAGTGTTAAAAGAAGAGAGAGATTTTCAGAGGGTGGTAGAGATAGCAGATGTTACTAAGCGTATGGTTTTATTGACAGCTATTTCAAATCCTCAAAGACTGGATAAATATTTACCCGAGAATGTTCTGGCTAAAATGTATTTGGAAGATCATGCTTATTTTGATAAAGCTATGATCTTAAGTTATGTACAACAGCATGAGGCCAGCAGTCTGTTATGTACATCAAAAGATAAAGTAAAGCTAGAAGGGATTGATATTCCACTATCTGAAATGAAACTGAAACTAACAGTAAATAATGATATAATTATTAAGATAGAATCATATATTGAAGGATTTAAACGTGAGAGATAATATAGAAGTGGTTAAAACACTACTCGAAGCGTTGCCTTATATTAAACGTTTTTCCAATGAAAAGATCGTTATTAAGTATGGTGGTTCTGCTCAGACAAGTAATATTCTGAAAGAACAATTTGCCCAAGATATTGTACTCTTGCATTTAGTTGGTATGAAGCCTATAGTGGTGCACGGCGGGGGTAAAAGCATTACTGATATGCTCTCTGCGTTAAATATAGGTACAGAATTTGTAGAAGGACAGCGTGTGACAACAAAAGAGGTCATGCGTATTGTTGAAATGGTACTCTCTGGCAGTATCAACAAAGAGATAGTCTCGTTACTTGATAATCATGGAAGTAGAGCAATCGGTATCTCGGGAAAAGATGGCGGGTTTTTAAAAGGTTTGCCGAAAGATTTTGATAACTTTGGGTATACAGGAATCATAGAACATGTTGAACCGGAGATAGTGAACAATATCATTGAAGATGGTGCTGTTCCTGTCATTGCACCTATTGCAGGGAGCAGTACTGTGGGTCACCCTGGATTTAACATCAATGCTGACCTTGCAGCATCTAAAATAGCCGTTGCAATGGAAGCACGTAAGATACTTTTTTTAACAGATACACCAGGTGTATTGGATAAAGAGATGAAGCTCATTACCAACTTAAGTATTGAGAAAACAGAAGCATTGAAGGCGGACGGAACCATACACGGTGGTATGGTTCCCAAAGTAGATGCCTGTATTGAAGCGTTACGTGGCGGTGTAAAAAAAGCACATATTATAGATGGACGAGTGGAGCACTCTTTATTACTTGAAATACTGACAAGTTCAGGTGTGGGGACATGTATTGAACTTTAAGAAAGGAATCTGAAATGCTGCAAAAAAGTAGTTTTGTTTTGTTGTTATTTGTGTCAGTACTATCATCAGTAATTTTTGCTGCAGAATTGGTTCCTCTTCCTACAAGTTTGAAAGTGGATGCCAAAAAAGTGCAATTAGGGAAAAAACTTTTTTTAGATCCAATACTTTCAAAAGATAAAAAGTTTTCATGTATGACTTGTCATAATTTACTGCATAATGGAGCAGATAATAGTGCTTATACAAAAGGTATAGATGAAAAGAAGGGACATTTTAATGTACCTACTGTCTATAATGCTGTGTATAACTTCAGACAGTTTTGGGACGGGCGTGCCAAGAATCTTAAGGAACAGGCTCTTAATCCTATTATAAACCCTGTTGAAATGGGTAATTCAATGCCAGTTGTATTGCGAGATCTCAAAAAGAATAAGGAATATAGTGCGCTGTTTGAAGCACTCTATGACGATGGTATTACTGAAGATAATTTGGCAGAAGTATTAGCTGAATTTGAAAAAGCACTTATTACACCTAATTCACCTTTTGACAGGTATTTAAATGGGGATATCAACGCCTTAAATAAGTATGAAATTGAAGGGTATAGGTTATTTAAAACAAAAGGGTGTATTTCCTGTCATAATGGTATTAATATAGGGGCTAATCTCTATAATAAATTTGGTATTTATAAAGATGCAGATAGTGAAGAACTTGGACGTTATAATACGACGCACAGAGAAGAAGATAAATATGTATTTAAGGTACCTTCTTTGAGAAATGTTGCACTTACTGCGCCTTATATGCATGATGGACGTGCCAAAACATTGGAAGACGCAGTTAATATTATGACAAAATATCAGTTGGGTCGTCCTATGAAGAAGGATGATCTTCTCCATATTGTAGAGTTTCTTAATACTCTTACGGGAGAATTACCAGAGATCGTGAAGGATATAGATGTTCAGCATCAATAGTTTTTTTAAAAAAAATGTTGATGGAGCCATGATACTTCTGTTATTCTTTGTTGTTTCCCTTGCTATTCTTTTTTACTATTTACAAAATGTCAATACCAATATTAAGAACAACGATCAATACATGAATGGTGTTGTAAAACTACAGAATTACAATCAAGCTATTGATAATACTTTGATGCGTTCATATCGTTATTTGGATAATGATCAGATCGCAGAGACTACAAAACAGTTTGACATAGAGTTACTTGCACTTCAAGAGAATGAAATACATGTAGCGTTCAGCTCTGAGGTGGCTGCACTGTTGAAACAGATCAGTACCCTATATGAGATAAAAACAGACGTGATAGAAAGATTTAAAACGTTAAATGCAAGAATTATAAGTGCTGTTTATTATTTATATGAATTAGAAATCTCACTTAGGCAAAAAGATATCGAAAATGGTCAAGTTCAAAAGTTGCTGGGTGATATTTTATATAAAATAGGGCAGGTTTTCATGGGTAGAGACTTAGATGAATTACATCTGGAGCAAGACCTGGTCAGCCTAAATTTACATCGTTCAGGAGATGAAGTTCTTGATTACTTTTATGGACACAGCAAACAGGTTTTAAAAGATATAAGAGCATTAAACTCACTTTTAAAACAAAATAAGACATTGGCGTTAGATGATACTATTGATTCATTGAGTGTGCTTTTGGAGTATGAATCACGGCGTAATAAGCAAGCAGAAGGTATGATCGGACAGGCATTTTTTATATTTGCACTTATTATTTTAATTGTATTAGTGTATACCTACTTAAAAGTACTCAGAAATAGAGCTGAAGTATTCTACTTGGCGTATCATGATACTTTAACAAAACTTCCTAACAGAGCAGAGTTTGAGCGCTATATAAATGAACGGGTAAATGAAAAACATAAAGGTAAAAAGAACTTCATTGTCTTGTTTATAGACCTGGACCGATTTAAAATTATCAATGATACTTTAGGTCATGATATTGGGGATGAAATGCTCGTTGTTCTTGCTGATCGTATCAGTAATATATTGGGCAAAGGAAATCTTCTTGCACGTATAGGTGGGGATGAGTTTGTCTCCATTATTGAAAATAAGAAAGATATAGATTCGATAGATATTTTAGTGAATAAAATTGCTTCTATTATTCGAGAGCCTATACAGATAAGAGAATATAGTTTAAATACTTCTGCAAGTATAGGGATCGCAAAATACCCTGATGACGGTCAGACTAAAAGTATGCTGCTTAAGCATGCAGACTCTGCGATGTATCACGCTAAAGACAATGGCGGTGATACTTATGCCTTTTATACTGAACAACTCTCCATCAAGATACATAGACGTTTGGAGTTGGAGCAGGAGTTAGTGCATGCCTTGAAGAAGCAGGAATTTATTTTACATTATCAGCCGCAATATCATTTGTCTACAGCTAAGATCACTGGAGCAGAGGCATTGATCCGTTGGAATAGTCCTGTACTTGGAAATGTTTCTCCTGTAGAATTCATCCCAGTGGCTGAAGACACAGGGCTGATAGTTGAGTTAGGGTATTTTGTATTTCGTTCTGCCTGCCAAGAGTACATGAAATGGAAAGATCAAGGATTGGAACTTAATTTAATTGCAATTAATATTTCATCTGTACAGTTGCGCCAAGCGGATGCTTTTGAAAATTTTAAAAGCATTATTGATGAGACTGGTATAGAAGCTAAAAATATTGAAATTGAATTAACAGAACGGTATATTATGGAATATGCCACGGGGAAGTTGACTATTCTTGATGATCTGCGCAGTTTAGGCTGCCGAATCTCTATTGATGATTTTGGTACAGGGTATTCATCTATGAGTTATCTTAAGAGTTTGTCTATAGATACGATCAAGATCGATAAATCTTTTATTTCAGAGATCACAACAAATGAACATGATGCCCAGGTGGCTAAGACAATTATAGTATTGTCTCAAAGTTTAGGATATGAAGTGATCGCTGAAGGCGTTGAAACACTGGAACAGGAAAATGTACTGAGATCCTACAATTGTGATATGGCACAAGGGTATTATTTTGCCAAGCCAATGGATAGTGAAAGTTTTATACATATATATCATGAAAAACAGATTTTGTAAATCTTTTAAAAAATAATACGCCATTTTATTCTTTATTAAGAATATAGTGTTACAATTAAATATACGGTTTAACTGTATTGAAAAAGCCAAATTCATCGCGAGGTGAGTACGGAAAGTCCATGGATCTCACGTAGAAAGCCAGACTACCAATAGAGAGTTAAACTATCTAACTTCTTAGAAAGTTTCTTTTCTTCTATTACCAAGTATTTTAGTGTTCTGTTTGTTCTAG
>Ga0164313_10004415_pt1 | contig 12523 bp, 13 predicted proteins | sample GuaBasSedimGuay4_FD_113735 | JGI IMG/M metagenome (GOLD analysis project Ga0164313, IMG submission 113735) | Subseafloor sediment microbial communities from Guaymas Basin, Gulf of California, Mexico - Guay4, Core 4569-4, 0-3 cm | ecosystem: Environmental > Aquatic > Marine > Hydrothermal vents... | reverse complement strand
AGAAGGAACAACCTATAGGTTTGCCAAAGAAGATGCCAAAAGATATGATGACATCATTCAGGCGGGAACAAAAGAGAACAATTACTATACCAACTCTTCTCAACTCCCAGTATTCTATACGGATGATCCCTTTGAGGCATTAAAGCAGCAAGATGATCTGCAGTGTAAATATACAGGGGGAACTGTATTGCATCTCTATATGAGAGAGAAGATCAGTTCACCCGAAGCAGCCAGAAAACTGGTAAAAACGGTCATTAGTAATTTCAGGCTTCCGTATATTACTATCACACCTACATTTTCTATTTGTGAAAAACATGGTTACCTCTCAGGAGAGTATGAATACTGCCCCAAATGTGATGAAGAGATCTTAAGAAAGGGTATTGATGATCAACGTAGGTGAAGGTCGATATAGAGTCAGATTAAGGTCTTATAAGATAGGTGATGACAAACTTGTTATCATTACAGGAGGTGAAGAAGAGCATATCGGTTCAGCAACTTTGATAGAAAACAGAGATGACTTACAAACTATGATCAAAAAAGGTCATAAAGATCATATCATTTCAGAGAAAATGGCAAATATCATTTATGATACAATAGAAAAAGACCTTTTGGTTATTTGTGGTATTCATATAGATGATGCAAGCACGGAAGAGATCTACAGATTGGTATGCAATGCCAAAGAATGCGTAGAGCAATTTTTATTAACACAGGAGGAAGAATATGAAAAGAGAAAAGATACTTCATCGTCATGAAGCACAAAGAACAAAATGTATCGTCTATACAAGAGTGATGGGTTATCATAGACCTGTTGAGAGTTTTAACATTGGTAAAAAAGGTGAGCATCAGGAGAGAAAGTCTTTTCTTGAAAAAGTATCACAATTCAATGTTGCATAAACCTCTTTACAATATTACTCCTTTTACTGTTTTGGACTATCCAGAACATTTAGCGGCAATTTTTTGGTTCTCCAAATGTAATATGCGTTGTGTCTATTGTTACAATAAAGATATTGTATTTGGAAACGGAGAGATCAGCGAAGAGAAAGCCATAGATTTTTTACAAAGCAGAGTAGGACTTCTTGAAGCAGTCGTCTTATCTGGAGGGGAAGCTACACTCTATAAAGATCTAATAGCATTCTGTAAGAAGATCAAACAGTTAAAATTTAAGATCAAACTTGATACCAATGGATTAAATCCCAAGTTAGTTCAAGAATTGGTAAAAAATAAACTGATAGATTATGTAGCACTTGACTATAAGGCACCCAAAGAGAAGTATTATGTGATAACCAAAGATCAACATTTTGACAGTTTTTCTATGACGCTTAATTTTTTAATACAAGAGCAGTTTCCTTTTGAAGTGAGAACAACTGTGCATAGAGATCTGTTGAGAGTAGAAGAAATTAACAGGATCATTAAAGATCTGATCAAAAGAGGATACCGTAATACATACTATCTGCAACCATTTGTCTTTACAGAAGATACAATAGGAAGAATGAAAGAAGAAAAAAACTCTTTTGATACATCATTGCTTTCCGGTGAACTGGAAGTGGTTTGGAGAGTATAGAAAAAAGTTTCGTGTAGACATAATGTGCTTTAAGTAGGATTACTTTCTCTTTGTTTTAAAATTTCATTGATCTTTTCATTTAAATCTTTTTCGGCTTCTTCCAAAGAATACTCTCTGTGACCCATCCAGTGTTTTGTAAAAAGTTGTATGGTTAAACAAAAATGGTGTGAGTTAAATATAAAGGTATCGACCTCATTTTCCATAGTATACTTTTCTCTCTCATCTAGCATCTCTTTATAAATATCTTTTCCTGATGATATAGGTGCGATAATAGATAAACCTAAAATATATTTTATGTGTGCTGTGATTGTATTGAAAACATTTTCCTGATCAGCATTATCATAAAGTACATGCAATACATGCGTAAATAAAAAAGCATTCTCTTTTAGTATATTTGAAGCAATCTCAGCAGGTATTTGGTCCGTATTACTATTAGACAATTCTATAGAGTAGTACATCTTCTTATCAAAAATATTGCTATCTTGTTCATTTAAAGCTGCGATACCTTTTTTAAGCTTTTTTAGTCCCGCTGTTTTGTTTTTTATAAGAGCGATATTTGTATTATCGTGTTCGAGTATCTCTTTGTTTATAAGCGGAAAATTACGGTTGGCATCATTAAAGATCTGTATACATAGATCTATAGATAACAGTGCCAGATGGATCTTTTTTAATTTATCCTCATCTTTTTCCTCTTTTAATAAAGGGACTAATTCACTTCGTCGTTTTTTATACGCATTAAGTAGTGTACTTGATGTGTATGCAAAAGTATTATCTATACCGTTTTGCATGATTTCTCCTTGTTTTAGTTATTGAACTGTAAAAGATTTTGTTTTAAGTATATAAAATTTTGTGGCTTCTTTATTGTTAGTCAGACCCAATTTTTTATGCATCTTTGGATTGACCAAATAATATCCAAATTCAACTTCTACTTTGTCCCCATTTTGTATTTTTGTATCATATTTTATAGTTCTGATCTCATCTGCTTTAAGCATATTCTCTTTAACTACTTCAGTAGCTAACCATGGCATAGAAGGTTTACCTTTTGTACCCAGTATTCTCATAAATGAGATAGGCTTTAATGTATCTGTCTTTGTATCATTCTTAATGGTGACATTCAATTTTCCTACTCTTAATGGATGTAATAGTAACTTATGTTTGGCTTCATTTTTTAATGTTATTTCAAATCCAGACTCTAACTTCTTAAAACTGATCTTTAAATATTTTGACAATAGATCAGGTCTGTTTCTAGTCCCTGCAAAACCATGAAACCTGTGTGTTTTAGACATAGGCGCACTGGCAAGACTACCTTCAATTTTTGGCATATGACAAGTGATACAATTTGACTCTTCATCGGTAGCACCTTCTTCATCGGTAGTACAGATATTTTGTCCATGTTTATTCTCCATATGTTTATGGCATCCCAAACACATTTTACCGGCATAGAAAAGTTCATTTGTGTAATTTATATCGTGGTATGGAGATCTTGATTTGGATTTAAAGAAGCTATGTTCTCTTTCATATAACCCTTTATCATTTCTATTTTTTTTATTTGCAGCAAAAATGACAGGTCGTTTTTTATCATTATTGGCTAGCACAATTTCATCATGTGTTTTTGGGTGACTTTTAATGCTTTTGATCGAGTGGCATGTGATACAAGCTATAGCTTCATGATGCAGTTCATCATCTTGTGGCATTGCAGTTTTATTCTCTTTAAGTGCATTTAAAATCCTTGTATCAGCTGGTGTATGACATTTGGCACAGGTATATTTATTTTTCTTTTTATGTGGATGCATATTCCATATGGCTTTATGAATAGCATCTTCATATATGGTAGCTTTGCTATGCGCACTTGTTTTATACTCTTTGTATATTTTAGGATGACACATTTTACATGTATTATTGGGTGTTAATTCGGCAAATGCATTCACTGAAAATAAAATATATACATAGATTAGTATGACCTTCAGCATTGATACTCCAATATTCTCATTTTAAAAACCATTTTCTCGACATTAAGAAGCAAAAATAGTGACTCATTATATCATTAAAATAACAACATTCTTTGACATTTATCAATACTTCCCATATTCTTTTAATTATTATTATGTTAACTTATGATATACTTTTGCATATATAGGGAAAGGGGATTACTTTATAATGTATACACTCAATAAGATACCTCTTTTTGCAAACTTAGATGATACACAACTCAATGAACTAAAAAAGCAATTACATATAAAAAAGTATACCAAAGAGAGTATTGTATTTTATGAAGAAGATAAGAGTGAGTATATACATTTACTACTTGAGGGTTCTGTTAAAATGTATAAAACAAGCCCTAAAGGCTCACGTATTCATATACATGATTTTAATGCACCTGATATCATAGCCCTATTTGCCACATTTAAAGACATACCATTCCCTGCTACTTGTGAACTTACTTCAGATGGAGTTATCGGGTTGATTCCGCTTAAAAAACTGTACGAATGTATGAAAGATGTAGAGTTTTCGATGGCTGTTACAAATTCTTTAGCCAACAAAATGGAATTGCTTGCAAGTTTACTACAAAGAGAAACAATTTACTCATCAGAAGCAAAGATAGCAGAACTCATCCATAACGATATCACTATTTTTAAACGTTTAAAAAACAACGAGATAGCTTCTATGCTTAACATAGCACCTGCAACACTCTCTAGAACATTAACCAAATTTAAAAAAGAACAAATCATTGCGGATGAGGAATATACCGTAAGGCTTCTAGATAAAGATAAACTACTTGAAATAATGGAGACAAATATCATACCATCATGTATGAATCAGTGTAAATAAGTACAGAAATTCTATAAAGTATTTTTATCTAGCTTAAGATCATGTAGAATACCATCACTGATACAATAGATCCACCCATGTACAGTGAGGTTTGTATTCTTCTTCCAGGCATTCTGAACGATAGCAGTATCTGATACATTTTTAACCTGCTCCAATACATTCAATTCACAAACCTTCTTCCATCTTTCCTGTTCATTTAAGTCTTTTAAATCGTTTTCATTGAACTTGATGATGTCTTTAATACTACTAAGCCAGTTACCTACATAACCTGGTGTATTTCCATCCATTGCTGCTTTCACTCCGCCACAACCATAATGTCCACAGACAATGATATGTTCTACTTTTAACACTTCTACTGCATACTCTATAACAGCGAGACAGTTAAAGTCTGTAGGTGCAACGATATTTGCAATATTCCTGTGCACGAAAACTTCTCCTGCAGGCAAATTCATAATTTGATTGGTAGGTACTCTACTGTCAGAGCATCCTATCCATAAATAGTTTGGATGTTGTTCTTTTGACAACGAAGTAAAAAAATTAGGGTTTTTATTGAGTTGTTCCTGTGCCCATTTTTTATTGTTTGCGAAGATGTCATTAGTATCCATAGTCCAACTCTCTTTTTTAAATTATATTCAAAATATACTTACAATATATTTTGAATATAATTTAGTGTGGGAGAGCAAAGGGGCTCTCCCACCCACGGAGTCAAGTGATTAACACTTTACTTCAGAATTTTTTCTATCGTAGTACCACCAATTAAGAACTAGACAAAGTACATAGTATGCTACCAATCCATAGATAGCATATTCCGCATGACCTACTTTAATTTGTTGTCCAAATAATTTAGGAATAATAAATGCACCATACGCTGCAATAGCAGCAGTCCAACCTAAAACTGGACCTGCTTGAGCTTTATTAAAGATATATGGAACAGATCTAAAGGTTGAACCATTACCGATACCAGAACCAGCAAATAGAGCCATGAAGCCCCAGAAGAATGGCCACCAGTACTGTTCAGCGGCAGCAGCAGCACCTTCAATAGCAGCTACTTCTCTTGCTCTAACAACAAAGTATGCAACAGCTAAACCAGCAACGATTTGAAGTACAGTACTCCATGCAGTTACTCTTGAACCAGATCCTATCTTATCAGCAAGAATTCCACCAACTGGTCTAATTAATGCCCCAACAAGTGGCCCAAGGAAAGCATAAGTAAATGGATTGATCTCTCCACCAAAGATATCTTGAATCAATTTAGGGAATGATGCTGCAAATCCAATGAATGACCCAAATGTCATAGTATAGATAATTGTCATAACCCATGTGTGTTTATTACCAAAAATCGCAAATTGATTATTAAGATTTCCTTTTAATTCACCTGGTGATAAAAATTTCATCAGTGCTAAAGTAACTACAACAACAACAGGAAGTACGATCCACATGTTTATCTTTAAAGAGATAAGCATAAATGCACCCAATGCAGCAGCAGCTACGCCAAAGATAAGAAGAAGCGATGTTTTTCCAAACTCACCTGCATAGTTACCTAATTTAGGTGTAGCCGTTTTTAAGTTATTCATTCCAAAGAAAGCAGCTACTGCTGAAATCATAATAAGAGGAACCCATACCCAGGCAGCATCTTGGATATATATCAATTTCTCTGAATTTGGCATCATCATACCTGCAGAAAACACACCTGTTGTTAAAACAAAAGGAATCAAGAATTGCATTGTACTTACACCAAGGTTACCAAGTCCCGCATTAAGTCCTAACGATGAACCTTGCACTCTTTTAGGGAAAAAGTAAGAGATGTTTGACATTGAAGAGGAGAAGTTACCCCCACCAAAACCTGATGTTGCAGCAAGCACAGCAAGTGTCATATAAGAAACATCTTTGTTACCCATTGCCCAACCAGCACCAAATGCAGGAATAAGAAGAAGAAGCGTTGTTAAAAAGATAACATTTCTACCTCCGCCAATACCTACTAAAAATCCATTTGGGATTCTAAGTGTTGCACCAGCCAAACCAGCAACTGCTGGCAGTGTCCAGAGTAAAGCATTTACTTCAGCCCATTGCTCAGGTGTTTGAGGATTCATACCTAATGTAAAGCCCATTTTTTTCATCTGGACAATCAACATACCCCACATAAGCCATACTGAGAAGGCTAATAGTAGAGCTGGAATAGAAATCCAAAGGTTTTTATTGGCTACTTTTTTACCTTCTTTGTCCCAAAAGTCCTTATCTTCAACATCCCAATTATTAATATTTATACTCATTTTACACTCCTTTTGTTTTTTGTTGTATCTCAGTTAATTCTTCATCACTGAAATTTCTTTGCGCATAGGTAAAGATAATAGTATCTTCACGGAAAATATGCACTCTTAATAACTCTAGTAACTCTTTAGACTGATTTAATGCAATATCTAAAATCATATAGCGTGATCTCTCATCAGGAACTCTTGAAAAAAGTGCAAACATATTAAATGCCACACTTGCTAATTGTATTGATTTCACATGATCATCTTCCAAAACATCTATAACCGTAAAATTATTATCTGATTTAGAGTGTTCACCCTCAGCTTTCATCTTTTTAGTAATTCTAGGGAAAAGATATTTTTCTTCATCCTGGTTATGCTTTACAACCTTATCCTCAAAATAGGAAAAGAACTGACGCAATCTCTCATCCATAGTTTTATCAACATTCCCACCCTCGATCATTGCAATAGTTGCTTCAAAGACATTTAACTCTTTTGTGTATGCATTGTGCTCATCAATGAATTCCTGTAAAAAAGGATGCATATTTTCATAAGGTATCTCTTCATCTTTACTAGGTGGTGCATAAGCTTCTGGTGGGGCGTAAGGTGATACACCTCCCTCCATATCAATCTCTGGCTCTGGTTCTATCGTTGCGCTTGGGCTAAATTCCGGCGCTGTATTTGGGTTAAATTCCATATTCACGATTTACTCCTTTGTTGTATTTCAGTCAATTCTTCATCGGTGAAATTTCTTTGTGCATAAGGAAAGATCATAGTATCTTCACGATAAATATGTACTCTTAATAATTCTAACAACTCCTTAGCTTGCTTTAAAGCCACATCCAAAATGATAAAACGTGCCTTCTCATCAGGGATCCTTGAAAAAAGTGCAAGCATATTAAATGCTACAGCAGCCATTTGTATAGATTTCATGTGATCATTTTCTAAAGAACCCATGATACTAATATTTTCTGCTTCTGTCATTTTTTTAGAGACTTTGGCAAAAAGGTATTTTTCTCCTTCTTGATCATAACTTACTATCTGCTCATCGAAATAAGAAAAGAACTGACGTAATTTCTCATCTATGTCTTTATCAACTTTTCCACTTTCTATTATTGCAATAGCTTCTTCAAAAGCATTTAACTTTTTAGTATAAACATTGTGTTCATCTATGAGTTCTTGTAAAAATGGATGCATATTTTCATACGCTATCTCATCTATACCTATCTCACTTTTTTCTTTTGTTTCTGTATTTGGATTAAAGTTCATGTATATAATTACTCCTTAATTTATGATTTTTCAAGCTTATCAGCTTTCTTAACACTATCATGCATCAACCACCACATTCCTACGAACGATAATAGTAACATGAATCCCCATGCACTTGACCAAAGTCCCGTATATTCAAGTAGGTAACCAAAGATAATAGGAGTAAAGAATCCACCTAATCCTCCCATTACACCGACAACTCCACCGACCATACCCACATCATCAGGATAGTGTTCAGGAATATACTTATAAACACCTGCCTTACCAATACCCCATACAGAGCCCATTATAATAGCTAAGATAGCAAAGATCCAAACATTTGCTTGAAATGATATTCTAGTAGTTCCTTTTACAAGGAGTTGTTTTTTCTTCACTTTATCACCCACTTTAACAACTGCCTCTTGCCAAGTTTTTTTCTTAGGTAATATAATGATCTTTTCACTCTCAATAGTACTGACTTCATCAGATTTATCTTTTGGTGAAAACGTATAAACTCGCTTACCTACAGTAACTGTATTTTCTGTAACAGCTGTAACTGTTCCTGGTAATTTAGCGATCACACCTTTACCTGGAGAGAAAACATCAACTTTAGGAACCATAAGCATCGCAGAGATAACAACAGAGGTAACAAGTACCCAAGTCATTACTTTTCTACCACCATACACATCTGATAACCATCCACCAAATGCACGGATCACACCTGAAGGGAATGAAAATGCAGCTGCAAGGAAACCGGCTGTGATCAGTGGAAGATAATACACATTAACAAAGTAAGGAATTAACCACTGTGAAAATGCAACAAAACAACCAAAGACTAAGAAATACCATAAACCAAACTTCCAAACTTGTAAGTCTTTCAGTGGTTTCATCATTTGACTTAAAGTTTTATTGGCTGCTTCTGTTTTTCTGTTTTCTGTAAAGATCAGAAAGATAATACCCATACCAAGTAGCATAACAGAGTAATAGATAGGAAGTGTTCTCCATCCTTCTATATTATCACTTGCTGTAAGTTGAAGTAAAATAGCAGGTGCCAACAATGATGTAGCAGCAGCTCCTGCATTACCTGCACCAAAGATTCCAAGTACTGTACCTTGGTTTTTCTTAGGATACCATACAGAAGTAAAGGCGATACCTACAGCAAATGTTGCTCCTGTTATACCCCATCCAAAACTATAAAGCGCATACTCAAAATAAGTAGTAGCAGTTGAAAGCATATACATAGGTATAGCAGATAAGATCAACATACCTCCAAAGACCCATTTCCCACCAAATTTATCGGTTAAAATACCTGCTGGAAACCTCATTATTGCACCTGTTAATACTGGTATACCAAAAAGCCAACCTATCTCAACAGGTGACCAGTCAAATACTTCATTACTCGCTAGAAATGTAACCAATACACCATTAAGCATCCATGCCGCAAAGGCTACAGTAAATGCCAGTGTATTGAAAAAGAGCATTTTATGCGATTTTCCCGTTGCTTTAGTCATCATCATTTATCCTTTAATTATTGATTTATAATTAACATATAATGTTATAGCTATTCGATTATGTGAGTATTCTAATGAATACTCAGAAAAGCAAATTCTGCTTTAATAAAGAATAGCTATAGTAATTATAAGCTATTCTTTGAACTAAACCATTGACATTCATCAATTGTTTTTAGGTCTTTGGATCGTTTCTTCCCAAGGCTGCTCAGGATCTCTGATCTTCTTCTTATCCCAGTTCCATCTTACAACTTGGTATGGTCTTATAATGTAGTGCAACGGCGCTACCAAGAAGTGTACCAATCTTGAGAATGGAATCAACAAGATGATCACAAATGCAAGAATAATATGCGCTTGAATAAGGTGCGGTGTAGCCGCAACAGCTGCAACATCTGGGCTAAATGTAAAGATAGACCATAAGTAAGGTACCATATCAGATGCATACCATGCAGAACCCCATTTAAGAGAAACAGCAATATATACACCAATAATGAATTGTACAAGAAGCGTAACTTCTATAATTATATCCATTTTATTAGTTACCATTCTTACTCTTTCATTGGTAATTCTTCTAATGAAAAGTAAAAGCAAACCTACAATAGCCATAATACTAAATGCAAGCATTACAGTCTCCATAGTTACCAATGTGCTTCCACCAAAGGTAAACCCTGGGAATATAAATGCAACCAAGTGTGCAATAAATACAGCAATAATACCTACGTGAAAAGGTACTGAACCTGCACTGAATTTTTTAGATTCTAAAAATTGAGAAGAGAGAGATGAGTATTTAAATCCACCTCTATATCTAATAATTGTTCCAACGACAAAAATCGTCAACGCTACATATGGGAATGCCCCAAACAATAATCCGTCCATAATTAAACTCCTTTATTTATACGCAAGTTCCACAACTACTACCAGTCATAACACCAGAGGTATCAAATGTCGGTCCACAGCTGTTTGAACTTTTTTTACCTTCTTCAACTTCTAACTCTGAAGTAAGAAACCCGAGAAAACTTGCATCACCAAATGGTTTGTTCTCTTTAACAAGCACAAAATCATCATCAAGTACCATGTAAAGTGCTTTGATAAGATGCAAGAACACACCCACTGGTATAGAAGGTATGATCAATGTTTTGTACTGTTTTTTATACAATTTATCTTTTGCTTCCATATTTGATGGGCTATACTCTTTCATCATAACTTCAACAGCAGGACCTATCATCATTGTGACAAGTTCATGGATGACTTTTTCATCTTGCATTTTAGGAAGTAGTCTCAATACATTTGAAATGTGATCAGATAACTCAGTACCAAGTTCATTGCCTACTGCTCTATGTTCTTGATTTAAACCAACCATGACTTCACCTCTTGTGTAGTCATCCCCATAGAGTAAATATCCTATTTCCAATGATGTTACTGCCTGTACTTCAAAAGATTTAGTATAAATCTCTTGAAGGTCATAAATATCAGCTGGCAGCAACTTAGAAAATGATTCTAATTCTTTAGTAGCATCAGGATAATCTGTTGCCAATTCACTTATCAATTGAGGGATAAGTGAATAATAGCTCTCATCAGGATACTCGAAAAGATGAGAAAGTGTTAAATAATGATCTCTTTTCATCTTATATCCCTCTAGCTGGTTTTGGCGTAAATCCAAATCCTGTGTTACCCTTAACATCTGCAGTAGATTCAAGCATCTCTATAGCTTGCTCTCTATGTGCTGCAGGGATAACAAATCTATCATCAAATTTAGCCAATGACGTCATCTGGTAAATAGCTTCTGCCATTGGTTCATCTAGTCCAATTTCAGCAAGTGCCGCGTCAGATTTTTCTTTAGAAATGTCACCTACTGTCACATGTCTTCTATAAATTCTAATAGCCATAAGTTTTTTAAGCTTTTCTGCCATGATGTCTTCATCACCTGCACCAAAGAGACTTGCCATATATTTAAGAGGCATTCTCATGTTATCGATATTACCAAAGATTTCATCTAGGCTTGTATCGTATAACCATGTATCATCCCAAGTTTTACCTTTTGAGTTAACCGTTGAGTTATCTTTAGTGTTTTCACTAATAGTTGCCATTACTGGTAACATTGGCGGTACATAAAATAAGTTAGGCAGTGTTCTGAACTCTGCATGTAGTGGTAATGCAATACCCCACTCTTTTACAAACTTATAAACAGGTGATGCCTGTGCTGCTGCTAATGTAGAGTCTGCTATACCATTTGCTTTTGCTTCAGCAATCACTTTTGGATCAAACGGATCTAAATAAATATCCATTTGTGCAGAGATAAGATCTTTTTCATCTACAGAAGCTACTGCTTCAATTTTATCTGCATCATATAACATTACACCTAAGTATCTAATACGTCCAACACATGAATGCATACAAGCTGGTGCTTGTCCTGATTCAATTCTAGGGAAACATAAAAGACATTTTTCAGACTTACCTGTACTCCAGTTATAGTATGTTTTTTTGTATGGACATGCAGTAACACACATTCTCCAAGCTTTACATACATTCTGATCTATAAGTACAACACCATCTTCACCTCTTTTGTAGATAGCCCCTGATGGACATGATGCTACACAGGCAGGGTTTAGACAGTGGTTACAGATACGTGGCAAGTAAAATAGTGCCATTTGTTCCAACTGGAACATCGCCTCTTGTTCTGCAGGTGTAAGATTTGTCAAGTTTGGATCTTTTCTTGCAAAATCTGGTGTACCACCCAAATCATCATCCCAGTTTGGTCCCATTTTAATATCAATAGGTTTACCAGTAATGAGTGAAACCGGTCTTGCGACTGGTTGTACATCTGATTGAGGTGCTTCTGTGAGGTCCAAGTACTTATATGTAAATGGCTCATAGTAATCTTCAATAACAGGCATATTAGGATTATGGAAAATATTCAATAACCCTTTAAGTTTACCTGCACCTTTTAGCTCTATCGCACCATTTTTCTTTTCCCAACCGCCTTTATATATCTCTTGGTCTTCCCATTTTGTCGGGTATCCTGTACCTGGTTTTGTCTCAACGTTGTTGAACCACATATATTCAGCACCTTTACGGTCTGTCCATATGTTTTTACATGCAACTGTACACGTATGACAACCTAGACATTT
>Ga0164313_10004414_pt1 | contig 12523 bp, 8 predicted proteins | sample GuaBasSedimGuay4_FD_113735 | JGI IMG/M metagenome (GOLD analysis project Ga0164313, IMG submission 113735) | Subseafloor sediment microbial communities from Guaymas Basin, Gulf of California, Mexico - Guay4, Core 4569-4, 0-3 cm | ecosystem: Environmental > Aquatic > Marine > Hydrothermal vents >... | reverse complement strand
GCCGGTGCCGATTGCCCATACGGGTTCGTAGGCAATGGTGGCGTTACTGAACGCATCGATACCTGCAGTCTTCAAAACTGCATCAAGCTGGCGGCCTACAACCTCTTCGGTTTGACCCGCCTCGCGCTCCTCACGTGTCTCGCCTACACAAAGAATTGGCTCAAGACCCGCTGCCAATGCCGCATTGAAACGCCCGGCAACATCAGCATCACTTTCCTTATAAATGGCGCGCCTTTCGGAATGGCCAACCAACACATAATGACAGGCCATATCGGTCAGCATCTGACCGCTGGTCTCGCCGGTATGAGCACCTTGGGGATTCGGGTTCAGCGTTTGCCCACCCCATTTGATATGCGAACCTGAAAGTAACGACTCCGCCTGTGACAGGTAAGGGAATGAGGGGAACACCGCCAGGTCGGCAGCGCCATCTGCTGAACTGCCCGCAAGCAGGCCTTCAAGCAGCGACCGGACCATGGCCTTCGAGCCATGCATTTTCCAATTTCCAGCAACCAGTATTCTTCTCATTGTTATAATCCTTTCCGGCATTGCCGTTACGGCGCGCAAGCATAAAGCCAACGCAATATTAAGGCAACCTACCAGGCAATGAATATGATGCAAGTCATCTGTAGGAGGGATCAGCTCCGCTGATTGCGATGCTCTTACTTTACAATCAGGTCAACGGCGAACCACCAAAAACGAGGTGGTGCGTATACAAGACCACCATGTATACCAGTGCGCTAAACATCACCATCGTCAGATCTTTTTTACCAGCCACTCTGGCGGGTTTCACCCATTCACCATCACGCCGGTTAAGTAATACCATCTCGATCAGTGCCCAGGCCGCCAATCCGCCGAAAAGTACGATGGACCGGGCATCACCATTGGCAAACAAATGACCGACACCCCAGCAAGCCATACCTATCAACTGGGGATGACGCATCATACGTTTGAAATTGTTGGGTGGATAAGGTGCAAAAAACAGGATAAAGCCGACCAGAACCAGCAAAAATGCGGCGTAAACACCCCAATCAGGTGCCGTGTAAACAACCTCGGGGATGGCAGACTTCCAGCCTGAAATAATCAGGTAAATGGCAACAGCCATGATCAGGGCAAAAATCCCCTTGTATGGATATTCTCCAAAACGGCTGACTATGTTCTTTTTCAGATCGGCTGATAATGCCGGTATGAAATGAACAACACTCCAGAGCATTACACCTAGTGCGAGACGTGTCATGGGCATTCTCCTCCAATTCTGTTTTCAGTGTAGTAGCATAGCGGAACTTTGCAATGATACAGGTCAAGATTATGAGTCAGGAAAACACTACTAACGAAAAACAGCAAGCCTGGGCATTAATCACCGGTGCATCAGCAGGCCTTGGTGCCGAGTTTTCCCGGCAACTTGCAGCCAGCGGATACCAATTGGTTCTGGTTGCGCGTCGTGCGGATAAACTTCAGGAAGTGGCGGATGAGGTAAAGTCCAAACATGGCACCAATAGCCTGATCATTACCGCCGATCTGCACCAGCTTGATGCTTGCGAGACGATCGTCAAACGTCTTGAAGATGAAGGCATCAATATTGAATACCTGGTCAATAATGCAGGCTACGGCTTGCCAGGCAGCTTTCATGTACCGACCTGGAAGGAGCATGCAGATTTTATCCAGATCATGATGACCGCCGTTTGTGAATTGACCTGGCGCCTGCTGCCGGGCATGCGGGAACGCGGCAAAGGCTATATTGTGAATGTTGCTTCCGTGGCAGCCTTGGTTCCACCCAGTCCCGGCCATACCCTGTATGGTGCGAGCAAGTCATTTTTGATCAAGTTCAGCGAAGTGCTGGCACTTGAGAATGTGGATAGCGGTGTAAAAGTGACTGCATTGTGTCCCGGTTTTACCTATACCGAATTTCATGATGTTAATGACACCCGTGGACTGGTTAACAAGTTGCCTGACTACCTGTGGCTTGACGCAAAGGATGTAGTCAGTGACACCCTGGAAAACCTTGCCGCTGAGGATGTTAAATCGATAGTTGTACCCGGCAGGCAATATAAAACCCTGGTCTGGATAAACCGGTATTTACCCTGGCTGGGCAGGTTTTTTATTAAGCGGCAAGCAAGTAACTACCGCGTGACTGACTGAAAAATCACCACCATCATCCCTGTGAAAACCGTACGTCATCCCGGCAAAAACTGAACGTCATCCCGGGCTTGACCCGGGATCCATTTTTGTACTCATGATTAAGAAAAAACAAGAGCAAATGGGTCCCGGGTCAAGCCCGGGATGACGGTGCTAGCTGTCACTGGGGTGACGGCACTTGAATCGGGATGACGCTGCCACTTACTCAGATCAGGGGGTCTTCAACCAGCCAATTTCTGAAGCGGTTTTTGTACCCACCACGCAAGATTTCAATCCGGCTGGTCTACGCCATTGGTTGGATGAAGTGGCGATTCTCCCGGCCATTATTTCGGCTCGGTTTTGTGGGTATAAAGGTGCCCTTGATGGACTGGCGAGACCATCCGGTGGGATCGGCTGACCGCTGCCGAAGTCGTACTTATCGCTCGCACCCAGTATGTGCATTAATTCGTGCGTGATGATGATGCGGTTACGGGCAGCCATTTGACGTGACGCCACCGCATTGACCAAACCATAACTGCCATTCTGGATACCAACCGAACGCTCCATTAAACCATTGGGTTTACGGGCTTGATAGCGCACAAACATACGGATGTCATCCGGGGCCAGACCTGCCTGGTCAGCATTATTCCAAACCCACCAACGCATTTTCAAGCTCCACAATGCAACACCCAGCCCGGAACTCTCTGTCGGTAATGCCGGTGGCAAACTACTTATTGGTTGCGCCACCTGGATGACAACCGGTGTTTCCAGTTGCTTGCCATGGCGTGCTGCCTGTTGACCTATAAATGTACCAATCTGCCTGAATGAATCCGGCTTGAGACTGGCCGCGTAGCGTCGTATGTCATCACCCGGTTCTGCTAAAATCGGGTAAATCGTGACCCATAATGATTTTTCCCAACTGCTAAAGCGGCTGGAAGTAAGCAATTGATTGCCGCCTACAACAACAAGTATGGTCAACAATATCGCAATGCGGATATATTTGAACATTTTACTGACTAGGACCCGGCAACCGTCATTTTGTCCAGCAACATCGATCCCACCAGAACGTTGGAACGATTATCTACGTCGCTACCAATGGCTGTGATGCCCATGAACATATCTTTCAGGTGACCGGCAATGGTCACTTCATCAACCGGGTGCTGGATCTCGCCATGCTCTACCCAGAACCCGCCCGCACCACGCGAGTAATCCCCGGTCACAATACTGACGCCCTGCCCCATGACCTCGGTCACCAATAAGCCAGTGCCCAACAGTTGTAACATCTCTTTCTCAGAATACCGTCCGGGCCCAACCATCAGGTTGTGCACCCCTCCGGCATTGCCGGTGGTCTCAAGCCCCAGCCTGCGGGCTGAATAGCTACCCAGCACATATCCCGTCAGCACACCCTCGCTGATGAGATCGCGCTCAGCCGTCGCCACGCCTTCAGCATCAAATGCTGTGCTGCCCGGGCCGCGTTTGATAAACGGACGCTCAGACATCCTCAACCATTCGGGAAACAGTTGCTGGCCGGCAGCATCCTGCAAAAATGATGCCTTACGATAAAGAGCACCGCCCGATACTGCACCGAGCAGGTGACCTACGATCCCTTTCGCCACTTCGGGTGTGAACAGGACCGGCACTTCACAGGTCGGAATGCTGCGCGCACCCAGACGCCTGGCCGTTCTATGTGCCGCTTTACGCCCGGTACTCTCCGCGTCTTCAAGGTCAGAATACGCACGCCGGGAGTCATACCAGTAGTCACGCTGCATGGAGTCACCCTCGCCCGCGATCAGCACGCAACTCTGCCCATAGCGGGTACCATCGCTGCGGCCCATGAACCCGTCCGAACTCGCATATACACTGAGACCGTAGCCTGCAGATGCCGATGCACCATCTGAATTGGAGATATCCGGACAATCCAGACCCGCTGCCTCGCAAGCCAAAGCACGTTCTGTGATGGCTGCGGCATCCAGGGGTTGTGGATGCCAAAGGTCAAGATCCGGGAAATGTGTACACATACGCTCGGCCGGTGCCAGACCATTACATTTATCTGCCTGGGTAAAGCGTGCAATGTCGATGGCTTTTTCCACACAAAGCCGGATTGATTCCTCGCGCAGATCAGCGCTACTGGCATGACCTTTGCTGTCATTGATATACACACTGATACCCATGCCACGATCACGCGAATGCTCCAGGGTTTCGATCTCTCCCAGTCGCACATTGACGTTTACACTGTTATGGATGCTGGCAGATACTTCCGAACTGTCGGCACCATGTTTCCGCGCATGGCTGATGGCAATTTCAGCACAATCAGCGATTTTAGATAATTCCTGATCGCGGTCAGGCACTGCCTGGGCTACCATACTTGAATCTTTCATTGTGTAACTCCCCTTAATGAGTACGTGGCATGAGTAGACGTAAGAAAACCGAACCCGCTGGTGACGAAACACCGGAAATCAGTAAAAGTCAACGCAAACGCGATGCCCATGTTTTGCTGGCGTTGGCCCGACAATTGGTTTCGATGCCGGAAACCCGGCTCAAGCGCCTGCCTATGGACCAGGATCTGCGCGATGAAGTGGGTTTTACCCGCAATATTCGATCGCACGGTGCGAGGAAAAGACAATTGATGACCGTCGCGAAAAAGCTGCGTAACAGCGATACCGATGCGCTGTTGGATGCGGTCAACAACGTCGACGAGAAAAACCGGCGTGAGACCGCACGTCTTCATATTGTTGAAGCCTGGCGGGACAGGTTAATCGAAGGCGATGACAAGGGCTTGTCCGAACTGCTTGAAAACGACCAGGGCGACCATGTGCAGATATTGCGCCAGTTGATACGTAATGCTAAAAAAGAAGCACAGTTGAATAAACCGCCGGCGGCAGCACGTAAGTTGTTTAAGGTGTTGCGGGAGATGAATGCAGTCGAGGCATTGCCGCCGTTGTTCTGATGTGGCACCGTCATCCCGGCGAAAGCCGGGATCCATTTTTTGGTTTTGGCGAAAAGAAAAATAGAGCAAATGGGTCCCGGGTCAAGCCCGGGATGACGGGTTGTTTGATGGGGGTCCCGGCCTGCGCCGGGATGACGTTGATTGCTCACGTTTGCGTACCACCAACCGTCAAAGCATCAATCCGCAAGGTAGGTTGGCCGACACCAACGGGGACGCTTTGGCCGTCTTTGCCACATACGCCCACACCGGAATCCAGTTTCAGATCGTTGCCGACCATGCTGACCTGGGTCATGACCTCGGGGCCGTTGCCAATTAAGGTGGCGCCACGTACGGGTCGGGTTACCTTGCCATTTTCAATCAGGTAGGCTTCGGATGCAGAAAACACGAACTTGCCCGAGGTGATATCGACCTGACCACCGGCGAAATTGACCGCGTACAGGCCTTTTTCGACCGAGGAGATTATTTCGCCCGGATCATGTTCACCGGCCAGCATGAAGGTATTGGTCATTCTTGGCATAGGCAGATGCGCGAACGATTCGCGCCGCCCGTTACCGGTGGCCTGCATTCCCATCAAGCCGGCGTTGAGCTTGTCCTGCATATAGCTGACCAGTACGCCGTCTTCGATCAGCACCGTGCGCTCGGTTGGTGTACCTTCATCATCAACGCTTAGAGACCCGCGCCGTTGTTCCAGCGTACCGTCATCGACGATTGTCACACCGTCTGCCGCAACCTTTTCGCCGATGCGACCACTGAAAGCAGAGGTTCCTTTACGATTGAAATCACCCTCCAGCCCATGGCCAACCGCCTCGTGCAACAACACACCCGGCCAACCCGGACCGACCACCACTGTCATGCTGCCGGCCGGCGCTGCTTGAGCTTCAAGATTGACCAGCGCCTGGCGTACCGCTTCATCGGCATGTTTTTTCCAGGCGTCATCCCCAACCAGTTGCAAGTAATCAAAACGCCCGCCACCTCCGTCACTGCCCTGTTCCTTGCGATCCTTTTGTTCCGCTATCACGGTGACATTAAGACGCACGAGTGGGCGAACATCAGCGGCCAGCGAACCGTCGGTGGCGGCCACCAGGATGGTTTCATGAGTGGCCGCAATGCTGACCATGACCTGTTTTATACGCGGGTCCAGTGCACGGGTGTAGCTGTCAATTTGCCGTAGCAGGTCAACTTTTTCATCGGCACTCATCGCCTGCATCGGGTCAGCAGGTAAATACAGAGCCTGTGGGTTCTTTCGCTGCCAGGCCTGAACACTGCCCTGTGAGCCCTGCCGGGCAATCGCACGGGCTGCCGTGGATGCCTGCATCAATGATGGCAGGATGATCTCATCAGCATAGGCGAAACCGGTTTTCTCACCACTGATGGCGCGAATTCCAACTCCCTGCTCCACTGCATGGGTGCCGCTGCGAACCAGGCCGTCTTCTAGCGACCAGGCCTCATGACAGGTATTCTGAAAATACAGGTCGCCGTAATCTACCGACGGGCCCATCAAGTGACCCAGCACTTTCTCCAGGTCGGTATGGCTCAACCCACCGGGTGCGAGCAGCTGTTGTTCAGCCAGTTGTAGTGCTTCAGTCATTACTATTGTCACCTGTCAGTGTTTTGTCTGTTGATTGCTGAGTGTCGTCTGCTTGCTGATCGTCAATTGATTCTTTTTCAATGGTGCTGTTTTCGACCCTGTTTCCGGCATCTGGATTTTTTTCAACCGGTTCTACCAGCGGGTCTTCCCAGGGACCGCGAATGGTGTACTTTGCCTCCGCAGCATCGCCAAGGGCATCACGTAACATGGCTTGCAAGGCCAGCCCCGCTGCCGCGCCGACCGGCCCGCCGGCAATGGCGCCAATAACCGGCAACGCTTTGCTGACACCCGGGCGTACGGAAAACTCGTAGTCGAAGGTTTGTTCCACCAGGTTCGTACTACCGACAATGCTTATCTCTGCCACCGCGGACTTCAATACCAGGTCATCAGTATAGCTGTTACCGTTTTCAAGTTGCATCGTGCCACTCGCTTCATCAAAACTGAAGCCCTCATCAAACACATCACGGAAATCCATCGCCAGTCGTCGTGGCAACTCCGTCAGGCTAAGTAAGCCAAGCACCCGTCCTGCACCAGGGTCCGCAGTCAGTATATTGCCGTGGACGATATTTAAATCCATTTCACCGTTAAGCCGTTCGAGGGCAAATGCCGCCGGCGGACCGTCCCACCACGCATCAAAATGTACCACTGTTTGCCCGCCCTGCATGGCAGATGAAATATCCATCGCCTCAAGTACTGTACCGAGACTTTCGGAGGTAATGCGGATATTAAAATCGGAGCGCTCACCCTGATCATCCCTGATCCAGTCACCCGAAGCGCTCAATTCAAGTTCCGGTGACTCCGCCTCCACCGAGTCGAGATGGAAACCGTTTGTCACCGGGTAGCCCTCGATTCGTGTTTCACCGAGGTCCAGTCCGAGGTAGCTGAATTCCTTACTGTAAAACCGCAGTTCCGGTAGTTCGGTAGGGTTGGTTTCCATCGTGACGCCACCACTGACGGGATCGGGCATGACCAGCCTTTCAAACTCTCCGATCAGGCTGTGTGAACCCGCTTCATTCTGGTAGTAGCGGATTTTTCCCTCCATGTCCGGACCTTCAAATTCGCCGGTAATGACCGTGTCCTCGTATTGCATATTTATAGCAACATTATCAAACAGGCGGTCAAATACCCTGACTTGTTCCGCATCAATGCTGGCCGACTGAAAAACCAGCCCGCCAACTTCGTCTTCCTCTGAAAACTTGTCAACGACCACGTCAATCCAGCCCTCAAGATCAAACAACGGTGTAGAACCCGCTACCACAAACTGTCCATCGGGTGGCAGGTCCCCGGCCTCAACACCCAACCCGATCACAGCCCGCACAGGCCGCGCATCATCCTCCGCCAACTCCATCCTTAGTTGTGCGCGATCGGCCAGTTCGGCCGTCAACACCAAAGACTCTGCACGCATTGGATAACGCACATGAAGAGGCCAGGAGGCTTCAACTGGTTTGTTTAGCGGTGCAGGCAAATCAATAAGAGTACCTTCGAGCCCGCTGCTAACATCCAGCCAGATATCGCGCTCTTCACGACCATCGGCCCTTGCGACACTGAGACTGATATCCCAGGGGCTGATACCGATCGCCCGGTCAAACAACGGCTCCCGCCGCGCCAGGTCAGCAGGTATCACAAGGTCGGCAGGTAAATCACCATGCAGCGTGGCACGAAACACTTCATCGGCATCCCAGTCGGCCATAATGTCCAGTTTTGACGGGTATCCCCTGAAACCCGCGTCGATCTGTGTTGCTTTCAGCCCCTCGCGATCGTAATTCACAATGCCGGTCATGGGATCCAGTTTTGTACCGGACACACGATCGGTGAATTGTGTCCCTTTAAGTTGCAAGGTGCCTGTTACCCGTAGTTGCTCAACCCCTTTACCCAATGGCGTATGTATTTTCCCGGAGATATCCGCATCGCCTGTCAACACAAACTGTTCCGGATCCAGTGCCATGCCGTCCAGTAAAGGCGTGCGTCGAATATAGCCCTTCAATTTCGACAGGTCAGTGCTGGTGTGATATTCAACATCCAATACCGGATGCTTGAAATCCGGGATCCGGGCAGTGACACGATCGACCCTGGCGCCACCGGTGTCACCGATCCTGCCTTTCACCAGCATTCCGGCCGCCTCAAACATCGCCAGCGCATCAATTTGCCGGGCATGTGGCCAGTTGTCTGCATATTTGAGCTCAGCATCTTTCACCGGCGCGTAACCCTGCATTCTTCCGCGATTATTTTTAAACGGAAAGTCATCCAGATCCCCGATCATTGAAAAGCGGCCATTTTTAACCATACCGCTCAACAGGGACGTGCGTAACCAGTGCAGCGTTTTGCCGGTCATGACATTTTCAGGCCAATAGTCTCCGAAACGCGAAACATCACCGCGCTCCATCGCAACATTAATATCAATTTCCGGCTTACCCTCGCCGGATGCTGCACGTACACGGCCAAAGACAGCGATGTCATCGTTCTGCAGTCGACAATGATTCATATCCAGTTGCCAGGCATTCGAATCACCTAACAATATCTCCACACTGCAATCGCTTATTTCCACCAGCAACTGCCGTCGGAAAACACGCGGCCAGTCCAGCCGTACATCCTGTCCCTGGAGACTGATATCACCACCACCGGCTTCAAGTGCAAACTGTGCTTGAAGCCCGGCAATCTCCGGACCGTTTCCCCAACGCCAGAAATGGCCGTTAGCAAGTCGCCCTTCAGCCTTTTTCAAATGCCACTTTGAATCGAGCAACAGGTCAAAATCCGACACGCTACCCTGCGCGCGCTGTGGAATAGCAGCCGGCCATTTGGTGTTATACGAGGCCATGATTCTTTGCGTCAACTGCAACGGAAAATCGAGTCTGAGAAAGTCCGAGCTGACCCACAATCCAAGGTCATCCGGCAGGTTCCTGGCAACCGACAGTCGTTCACTTTGCCAATCGACCCCTGCCTGGCTAACGACCAGTTCCGACAAATCAATGCGCCAGTCACGTGCACCTGAAAATTCCCAGTTGAAACGACTATTCAAGTGATCTATAAGCAACGGGCCCGATTGCGAGGTAAGCTGGGCATCACGAAGATCCAGTACGCCCTGCATTTTCTGTGGGCTGCCTTGTTGCCAGCTACCCCATAATTCTGCATTCAGCCAACCTGACACCGGCAGCAACGGGTGGTGTGGTAACTGCCTGACCAGTTCAGCCAGCATCAACTCACCGGTTCTGATATGCCAGCGGGCATTGGCCAGATGTTGCTCCTTGTCCAGCTCAACCTGCACAGTCGCTTCAAAGTCACCGATAACCCGACGCCTGTCCTGGTCCGATAGCCGCGCCTGTATCTCTACAGAAAGCTGTTCGCCATCCATTTGCAAGCGACCATTCACATTGCTCAGAACCAGGTGAATCTCCCTTTCAGGATCATCAAAAGTGAGGCTGGAGTCCTCCAGCCTCACTTCTCCATTAAGTGCCACGTTGCGTAGTTTTGGATTGCTGTTTCTGCCCGAACCGGTATTGCTGACACCCAACCCTGACAACACGTAGCGGCCATCATCTGTCCGCTGCAGCGAAAGATCTGCACCAATAATACGGAAGCTGTATAGCGGCCTGCCGGGAATGATCACATTAAGTGGTTTGATATCCAGCGCAGCTTGTTGAATGGCAATTTCGGGCTGTTGGTCATTCGAACTGAATGTGACACCCTGCAGACTGATGCGTGGCCCGAACGCCTTCCATTCACCATTAAAACTCTCAACAGTGACCGGCTGGTTAAATGCTTTGCTCAGCCATTCCTCCAGCTTTGGCTGGTAATAATCGCTGTAAGGCATTAACAACTTGCCGATACCCACCATGACAGCCGCCAGCACCGTCAACAGCGTCAGTGCGGTCCACAAAAGTGTCCTTAAGCGTCGAAGAATTTTACGCAGACTTTTCATTGGTGCTTATTCACCGCGGCCTATACCAACACCACGTCGAACTGTTCCTGGGTGTACTGCTCCTCGCGCATAAAGCGAATGGACTTGCCGATGACTTCCTCCAACTCCGCCACCGTGGTGGATTGATCATCCAGTATTTTGTCAACCACCGCTGGTGAGGCGACCACCAGCAACCGGCTGGCTTCAAATTGCCGGCTGGAACGCATGATCTCGCGGAAAACTTCCAGCACCACCGTTTCTGCACTTTTCAACACGCCACGACCGGAACAGACAGGACAGGGTTCGCACAAAAGGTGCCCAAGGCTCTCCGTCGTTCGCTTGCGGGTCATTTCGATCAATCCCAGCACAGATATCTCACAGATATTGGTCTTTGCATGATCGCGTTCGAGAGCCCGTTCCAACGCAGCCATCACCTGGCGCTTGTGCTCCTCGTTATGCATATCGATGAAATCGATAATAATAATGCCGCCCAGGTTGCGTAATCGCAGCTGCCTGGCCAGTGCCTGAACCGCTTCAAGGTTGGTTTTGTATATGGTTTCCTCGAGCGTCCGGTGTCCCACGAACGCACCGGTATTGACATCGATGGTTGTCATCGCTTCGGTCTGGTCAATCACCAGGTGACCACCCGATTTTAACGGTGCACGGCGGTGCAAGGCGTTATCAATTTCATCCTCGATGCCATAAAGATCAAAAATCGGACGGTCTGCCGTGTAGAACTCTATGCGCTGCGTCCATTCGGGTAGAAATTTGCCGGTAAAGTCCTTCAGGCGGTCAAACTTCTCCTCGGAATCAATACGTACTTTTTCCACCTCTGCGTGCATATGGTCCCGCAATGCACGAACCGGTAAGGAGAGATCCTCGTAAATACATTCACCCGGCTTTGCGGTCGCAGTCAGTTCAGAGATACATTCCCAGATTTTCCCGAGGTAGGACATATCCGCTGAAAGGGCAAACTCATTCACATTTTCTGCGTTGGTACGGACAATATAACCGTGCTTTCCTTTGTGCTGACGCATGGTGCCCAGCAAGTCCGAAAGCCGCTTGCGCTCCACCTCATCGTCAATCCGTACCGAAACGGCGATGGTTTCGCTATCCGGCAATAAGACCAGGAAACGGGAAGGTACACTGAGGTTGGTGGTCAGACGCGCACCCTTGGTGCCCAGGGGGTCCTTAATAACCTGTACCACAACCTCTTCACCCTCACGCACCAGCGAAGCGATCGGCGGTTCAGGCGGCAGTTCCCCGGGGTCCAGATCCTGGCCGACACGCAGGATATCCGATGCATGCAGGAATGCTGTACGGTCCAGCCCAATATCGATGAAAGCTGCCTGCATACCCGGTAAAACACGGGACACTTTGCCTTTGTATATATTGCCGGTGTAACCGACATGGCTGTTGCGCTCAAGTGTGACTTCTTGCAGCATTCCGTTTTCAACCACCGCCACACGGGTTTCCGTCGGGGTCACATTGATCAGGATCTCTTCACTCATATCAGTAGCCCGGCTTGGCGTAGTAACACGGCTGTTTCATACAATGGTAGACCCATTACACCGGAATAACTGCCGTTGATGCAACGAATGAACTGACCTGCCCCACCCTGCACTGCATAAGCGCCTGCCTTATCCATGGGCTCTTCACCCTGGCAGTATTGCTCAATCCAGTCGGTTGGCATATCAGCAAAAGTCACTTCAGTCACATTCAGCGTTTCCAGTACCTGGTCAGGTTTCAATGCAATGGCAACGGCTGAGTACACATGGTGTACCCGTCCGGACAAGCTCTGCAGCATCGCCACGGCATCTGCTCGTGACACCGGTTTGCCGAGAATTTTACCGTTCATCAACACGATGGTGTCTGAACCAAGAGCCGCTGCCGAGCTACCCGCCCTGGTAAAACCGGCCAGGGCTTTTTCCAGCGCCATCCGCTGTACAAATTCACGGGGTGACTCACCTTCTGCAATGAT
>Ga0164313_10004413_pt1 | contig 12525 bp, 11 predicted proteins | sample GuaBasSedimGuay4_FD_113735 | JGI IMG/M metagenome (GOLD analysis project Ga0164313, IMG submission 113735) | Subseafloor sediment microbial communities from Guaymas Basin, Gulf of California, Mexico - Guay4, Core 4569-4, 0-3 cm | ecosystem: Environmental > Aquatic > Marine > Hydrothermal vents... | reverse complement strand
GAAATATTTGAGGTTGATAAAAAATTGGTGTACATTTAGATACTAAATCACAACACTATAAACCTGATGTCTGATAAATCCAACAATCCTTTTCAGTTTTGGGAGGAATTAAAGCGTAGGAGAGTTATTCGTGTAATCCCTGTATATGCTGCAGCAGCTTTTGTAATACTTGAGCTTGTTGATATTCTTTCTGATCCTTTGCGGTTACCTGACTGGACTTTAAATTTTGTTTTAATTCTTCTTTGCATTGGTTTTATTATTTCTTTTATTCTATCATGGGTATATGATGTCACACCTGAAGGCATACAGAAAACGAAGCCATCAAAGCAGGTTGCGAGTGTTGAAGTACAACCTGCTTCAACAGGATGGAAGATCACCTCATTTGTTAGTATTATGATCATTATTGCTTTTGTTGTGTTTTATATCTTGGGCAACAAGAAAGAATATTCTGCCATTTCAGAACTTGAAAAATCCATTGCTGTACTTCCGTTTGAAAACATGAGTGTAGGTGAGGAATATTCACACTTGGGCGGAGCTTTTACTGATGAGATTATTTTGGAATTACAAAAGATTAAAGAATTTGACCGTGTTCTCTCACGAACATCAACAATGCAATATGAGAATAGCAGACCAACTATTCCTGAAATAGCAGAAAAGCTAAATGTGAATTACATTATTGAAGGGAGTATTCAGCGATATAACGAGAATGTAAGTATTCGTGTTCAGGTTATTCGTGCAGAACATGAAGATCATGTTTGGGCAGATGAATATGATGGTAAATGGGAAGATATATTCTCTATTCAAGACGAGATAGCCTTAAAAGTTGCCAATGAATTAAAAACAGTACTCACACTGGAAGAAATTGACCAGATTGATAAGAAACCGACTGAAAACATTGAAGCCTATAATTTATTTCTGAAGGGTCGTTTCTTTTGGCATCGAAGAACTGAGATTGAATTGGAAAAAAGTATTAATTATTTTGAACAAGCGATTGAATTGGATTCAAATTATGCTTTAGCATATGTCGGTTTAGCTGATGCCTATTTTATAATGCCATGGTATTCTTCGTATCCAAGTAAGGATGCTTTCAATAAAGCTGATAATTTTGTAAAAAAGGCATTATCAATCAATAATAATATTGCAGAAGCTCATTCGACTTTAGGAGCACTTGCTATATATCATGAACGCAATTGGAAACTCGCTGAAGAGGAACTTAAACAGGCAATAAAATTAAATCCGAATTATTATGTCGCCCATCAATCCTATTACGAATTACTAAATATTTTAGGAAGAAATGAAGAAGCAGAGGAACAAATAAATTTGGCAATTAAATACAATCCGAACTTCTTTATAATTTTAAATCAAAGAGCTAATTTTTATTACTATGAAGTTAGATATGAAGAAGCAATTGCAGAATTTAAAAAGGTGCTGGAAATAAATTATTTGCTTTCTGCTATGGAAGGTATTTTGAAATGCTATTTAAAACAAGGTAAAGATAAAGAGGTCATTGGACAAGTAAAGGCTATCATAACAAAGAATGGTTCAAAAAATTTTGATAAGTTATTGGATGAAATATACCAAATATCAGGTACTGAAGGAATTATATATTGGTATATTGATTGGTTGATATTAAACAAACCTCAACGATTAAGGAATATTTCATCTTTTTATGCAATTGTTGGGGATGAACAAAAAGCAATTGAATTTTTAGAAAAATGTCTGGATAGTGACCAGCTAGGAAAACTCTATATTAACTCTAATATTCTTAGGAAAAATCCAAAATTTCAGACTATGTTAAAAGAATTAGGACTTTAGAATGAGATATTGTCTATATTGAAAAATCATAAAACGAATTCTTCTTCTTGAGGGCTGATGCTAAAATACAGATGTTTAGAATCTTATAATGCCACCAACAACAAACAAAATATCACAATTCTGGCAAGAGCTAAAACGTCGTAAAGTCTTCAGGGTGGTTGCTATGTACGAGAAATTGGGTATAAAGTTGATTTTAATAAACTGAAAAAAATCAGATTAAATTTCTTAAGTTTGAACCAGCTTAACCGTATTATAAATCTGAAAAAATCCAGCTTCTATGAAAAGTATCAAAAAAGAGACGAATATCCACAGCCAATCTCAGGGGTTTACTCTTTATATAATTTTCCTTTTTTTAATTTTTACAACATTAGGATGTGATTCTATTGACCAGGATCATAAATCCGATAAACCAGTTGCTTACTCATTCGATATACCTGAAGACTATCTCAAAGAGCCGGAAGATATTCCTCCATTCTGGCTTACTACTGTTGATGAAGTTAATACTTTCCTCCAGGAAAATGTTAAGAATGGTCAGATTGAGATAATTGGAACCTCAGCTGGTGGCAGGCCTATTCATGCAGTTGTGTATGGTGAGCCCCGGCAGGGTAAAGGTACTTCTACATTCTCCGGTTCACTTGGCTTTCGCGATGAGCGGGCATATCGTGGCCCTGATCATGAAAAGATAGTTTATCTGGGCATGGCAGCTGTTCATGGTGGTGAGTTTGAGGGTATTGTAGGGATGGTCAACCTGATTTCAGTGCTCGAGACCGGCAAGGATTTGCGTGGGAAGGAGTGGCCCGGGGTTGGAGAGCTTGTGACAAAGCTTAATCGTTTAATACTTATTCCAATAATGAATCCCGATGGACGTGCACGAATTCCTTTGCGTATGGAAGCATTCAGGGAAAATGATTACACAGTTGCAGAATTCCTTAACACCGGAGGCAAACCAGACGGAACAATTACAGGATGGCCCCAGATAAAGGAATTTATTCCGATGGACTTCTCACTCCCGGGCTTTCCGGGTGGTTACCCTAATGATGCTGGTGTTAATATTCAGCATGATGATTTTTTTGGTAAGCTTCAGCCGGAGACTCAGGCATTATTTGACCTGGCAGCACGTGAACGCCCGGATCTAATTCTTAATATGCATACAGGTGCTGTCCATATGCGAATGGATCGTCCCTTCGGAGAACCAGCTTTGACTCCTGCCTTTGATAAACTCTACAGTTATGTTCATTCCGCATTTGCTCTTAATGGTCTGCAGGGTACAGATGATCCTGAGGTTGCAGGAAACCCGGGCCGGGCTAATATGGGTACTTTTAATCTTGATGGTGCCCTAAATTTACACTGCGGTGCCCTTAGTGTAGTAGTTGAATCACCAAGTCATGGATTCTCCACCATAGACGGATCGGGCAAGACTGTAAGAATGACCCCTGATATGATAGTTGACGCACAAATCATTTGTCATCGGGAAGCAATAAGATTTTTAGTAGAAACAGGTGGTCGTTCAGCATGGACACCAAGTCGTAATAAATAATTTATTAGTTTCTACTCTCTTCTTGGATATATGCTATAGGAGATTGGATATGAAATTGTTTTTATTTTAGAATTTTGTTTGTCTTGTTAAAGTTTCGTACTTTTATTACATAATTTAGTTGTTTTCAGGTTATTTTATATACGTTTGGCACATAAATTGTCTTACTAAAAGTAGAAACAATTTTGTATAACAATATTTCAGATCCTAGGTAAAAAATAAATAGGCTAATTAAAACCATAAATGGCACGTACAAATTCCATAGAAAGAGACAAGAATAGCATAATCGTTAATTTAGAAATACATTTTTTTAAAGAAGGTGATTATGTGGTTGCTTATTGTCCCGCTTTAGAGCTTTCCTCTTTTGGGGATGATGAAGAAGAGGCCAAGGAAGCTTTTGAAGAAGTTCTGAATATTTATATGGAGGAAACTGATAATAGGCGTTCTCTAGAGAGAAATCTCCTTTCTCTTGGTTGGACACTACAGAAAATTCCTGATGCGAATTATATTCCTTCTCCTAGTATTATTAAGAAAAGATTAAAATCTTTTCCAGGAATACAACTCAATGTAATGACTGAGTCCATTGCCATACCTATATAAATTCTGATCGGGTATGAAGCAGATACCAACAAAAACATTTAAAAAGTATCTTCGATTTCTTGGATTAGTTCATACTGGAACCAAAGGCAGCCACGAAAAATGGGATAGAAAAGATAACTCCTTAGATAGGCCGGTAATTCTCAGAGGAAATAAAAAGGAAATCCCTCTTCATCACATACATACTAATTTATTCTCACTTGGGCTAACTCATGATGATTTTGAAAAGTGGTTAAATGGTAATAAGAAAAAATAATTTATCTTTTTATAACCATAGTTAGAATGATTATAATTTAACATCACAATAAAAAATTACTTTTGCTATTTCAATTCTTATAATATTAGATTTTTATTTGTGTTCTATTTATAATATAATAATTACCCTTTTTAAAATACTATCATTTAGCTAATTATAAAATATACTCGATTCCAATCCTGGGCACAAAAGCCGGCAAAATTGCCAGCTTTTCTTATTATCCATATGCTAAGAAGTTTGTAACTCCGTGATAAATTTGGGTATCTTTCTATTCCTTTTCATCTGCTACGCGCCCCTTTTTCTCCAGAAGCTGGCTTCTATCCCTCCCTTTTAAACTTTTTAAAGATCCGGTATAGTCAACCCAGGCCACAAAATAATTGACCTCACCTTCAGTTAATATATCCGTTTCAATAAAACCAGGATCTTCTTCTGCCAGGGTATAGTTATTATGGTAATCTTCCCAAACATCAATGTAATATCGTTTTACTTCAAGATTTGAAAATACTACCATCCCATTCTCATCTGTAAACCCTTCAACCAACATATTATTTTCATCCAGCCAATCCTGATAAGATCCATAGAGAATCACGCTCGCATTTTCTATAGGATATTTATCATAGTACTCAAGCACCTCTATTTCAAGATCAGTAGAAGGCAACACTGTTATTTCCTGATAACTTCTATCCATATACTTATCAGAATATGCTGACAGACTCACAGAATAAACTCCCGGATTCTCCCAGAAATGAACAGTATTAATTGCCCTGGAGGAGGAGCCATCATCAAAATCCCATTCATAATAACCGGCATCCAGGGAAGTATTTGTAAAATATACATCCTCATTCACAATCACCCTGATTTCTGAAGAATAAAAAGAGGAAACGGGATGTTTTTCACATGAAATAAGAATAAAAGGTATTATAAATAATAAAAGGTATAGATTTTTCATGAGTTCCGGTTTTATGTTAAAACTTAATTATTAATTATTGCGGTTGATAAAATCAACTCCTGTATCTAAGTTACTGCAAACAAAATGCCAAAATTACCAAATAACAAATAATGTACCTCTTTTTAAAAATATATTACATTATTTAAGTGAGGGTAAGCATTTTATATCTATCTTTGCATTTCATTTTTTGAGTAGACAAATCTTTATGATAAAAATTACATTTCCGGATCAAAAAATTAAAGAATATCCTGTAGGGATAACCGGACTTGAGATTGCAAGAAGTATTCACCCGGGGCTTGCAAGAGCAGTATTATCAGTAACAGTAAATGGTGAATTATGGGATCTTATGAGACCTATTAATCAGGATGCTACGGTAATATTTCACAAATGGGATGATGAAGAAGGCAAACATGCCTTCTGGCATTCCTCTGCCCATTTAATGGCAGAAGCCATAGAGATTACTTTTCCAGGTACAAAATTTGGAATTGGCCCGGCCATTGAAAACGGGTTTTATTATGATATTGATCCGGGTGATGATGTAGTTATTACTGAGAAAGATCTGGTTAAAGTTGAGCAAAAAATGCTGGAGCTTGCCCGAAGTAAAGAAGTATATATCCGGAAAGAAGTTTCAAAATCAGAAGCCCTGAAATTTTTTACAGAAAAAAGGGATAATTACAAACTCGAACTGATTAATGAACTTGAGGATGGCACCATCTCTTTTTACACCCAGGGTAGTTTTACGGACCTTTGCCGTGGCCCACACCTTCCGGGAACAGAAAATATCAAAGCTATCAAACTATTAAGTATTGCAGGTGCATACTGGAGAGGCGATGAAAAACGAAAGCAACTAACACGAATCTATGGAATTACTTTCCCTAAAAAATCTATGCTTGACGAATATCTGGTTTTACTTGAAGAAGCAAAAAAGCGAGATCATCGGAAAATAGGAAAGGAACTGGAATTGTTTACTTTCAGCCAGAAGGTTGGACAGGGATTGCCACTTTGGCTTCCAAAGGGGGCCCAGTTAAGGGAAAGGCTTGAGGATTTTTTAAAGAAGGTTCAGAAAGATTTTGGATATCTGCCTGTAATCACTCCACATATTGGACAAAAAGAGCTTTACGTCACCTCAGGTCATTATGAAAAATATGGCAAAGATTCTTTTCAGCCAATCAAAACACCTTCTGAAAATGAAGAATTTCTTCTGAAACCTATGAATTGTCCACATCATTGTGAGATATATAAATTCAAAAGAAGGACCTTCAGGGACCTCCCACTCAGGTTTGCGGAATTTGGCACAGTGTACAGGTATGAGCAAAGCGGGGAATTGCATGGGCTTACCAGGGTACGTGGATTCACTCAGGATGATGCGCATATCTTCTGCCGGCCCGACCAGCTTAAAGAAGAATTCCTGAAAGTTATTGACATTATATTTATAATCTTCAAAGCACTGGATTTTAAAGACTTTTTCACCCAAATTTCATTAAGGGACCCTGATGATGACGAAAAATACATTGGTAGCGATGAGAACTGGGAAAAAGCAGAATCAGCCATAATAGAAGCCTGCGAAGAAAAAGGCTTAAATACCATTATTGAATATGGAGAGGCAGCTTTTTATGGCCCAAAGCTGGACTTCATGGTAAAAGATGCATTGGGAAGAAAATGGCAACTTGGCACAATACAGGTCGATTACAACTTGCCTGAACGCTTTGAACTGGAATATGTAGGCTCAGATGATAAACGCCATCGCCCGGTAATGATTCACCGTGCCCCATTTGGCTCACTGGAACGCTTTGTAGCTGTATTAATTGAACATACAGCCGGGAAATTCCCTCTTTGGCTTTCCCCTGACCAGGTGGTAATTATGCCAATTAGTGAAAAGTATGTGGATTATGCGAAAAAAGTTTTAAATTTTCTAAATAATTGCGATATTCGCAGTCTGATTGACGACAGGGATGAGAAGATCGGTAAAAAGATAAGGGATAATGAGTTGAAAAAGATTCCTTATTTACTTATCGTAGGAGAAAAAGAGGCCGGGAGCAATGAAGTTTCAGTTAGAAAACAAGGACAGGGAGACCAGGGAACGATGAGCCTGGATGAATTCGCAGAATTCATAAAAAATGAAGTTGAAAAACAAATGCAATTTTCGTAATAAAATTAATAGGATTAATAACTAATTATAGGAGGATTTAAAATAGCTGGATATAACAGAAAAAGAGTCGTTAATGCACCTCGTTTCAGGATAAATCAGCAAATAACTGTTCCTGCTGTACGACTTGTAGGTGATAACATTGAGGAGCCAGGTGTGGTTTCAACACGCGAGGCACTCAAGCTAGCCGATGACATGGAACTTGATTTGGTTGAAATTTCACCCAAAGCAGATCCTCCGGTATGTAAGATTACGGATTACCAAAAGTTTCTTTATCAACAGAAAAAGAAACTTAAGGAGATGAAAGCCAAAACAGTTAGAGTTGTTGTAAAAGAAATCAGGTTCGGACCAAATACTGATGAACATGATTACAACTTTAAACTGAAACATGCAATAAAATTCCTTCAGGATGGGGCAAAAGTAAAAGCTTTTGTTTTTTTCAAAGGCAGAACCATACTATTTAAGGAAAAAGGAGAAATCCTTTTACTTAGGTTTGCCCAGGACCTTGAAGAATATGGAAAAGTGGAACAACTCCCCAAACTGGAAGGTAAAAGGATGATTATATTTATGAATCCATTGGGGCAAAGAAAAAAATAATTTATTAATAACCATAATTATAGCATATGCCAAAAATGAAAACGAACCCCGGTGCAAAAAAAAGATTTAAATTGACCGGCACCGGCAAAATTAAAAGAAAACATGCCTACATGAGTCATATACTCACAAAAAAAGCAACAAAAAGGAAAAGAAATCTTTCTTATTATAGCAAGGTACATAAAGCTGATGAAAGCAACATCAAGCTGTTACTTGCTATGAAATAGAAAGTTTTAAAGTTAAATTAATTATTAAACAGAGTGAATTAGCCGAAAGAGTTTGTAAAGAAACAAACCGCTAACCATTCAAAAATTTAAAAATCATGCCAAGATCAGTTAATGCTGTAGCATCAAGACAAAGAAGAAAAAAAGTCCTTAAGCAAACCAAAGGTTACTTCGGGCGTAGAAAAAATGTTTATACCGTAGCAGTTAATGCCCTTGAAAAAGGAATGCAATATGCTTACCGTGACAGAAAAAACAAAAAGAGAGTTTTCAGGGCACTATGGATCCAGAGGATTAACGCCGCTGTTCGTAATTATGACATGTCTTATTCCGAATTTATTGGAAAACTAAATAAAAACAACATCGAACTTAACAGGAAAACACTGGCCGACCTGGCCATGAATAATCCTGAAGCCTTCGAAGCAGTGGTTAATAAAGTTAAATAACCATATTACTTTCAGAATATTAAAGGGATGCGAAAGCTTCCCTTTTTTTATATTTAGTGTCTCTTAGAAAACGCCAATAACTGCGTTACGCTCATCTCGAAAACAGTCATTTACGAAAGTAAATTCCTTTATTTTCAAGATTTCGCAAGCCTTGTTCTTGACACTTTCTAAAAAGCCACTTAAAAAAATATAGTTTTCTAAGAAGCACTATTTAGTAATAAGTTATTGTGTGCTTATCAAAGTCAAAATAGGAAATAAATGAAAATAGCAATCATTGGATACGGCAAAATGGGAAAAGAGATTGAAAAAGCAGCCATTGAAAGAGGCCACACTATTTCGATTATCATTGATCTGAACAATCAGGGGGATATCCATCCTGAGAAACTTTCAGAAACAAATGTTGCTATTGAATTCAGTAGTCCCGATGCAGCTTATGACAATATCATGAAATGCTTCAATGCTAATATACCAGTTGTCTCAGGAACTACGGGATGGCTAACACATTTGGAGGAGGTAAGGGAAGCCTGCCTCAAAGAGAACAAAGCACTTTTTTATGCCCCAAACTTCAGCATCGGGGTAAATATTTTTTTCAAACTTAACCAGGAACTTGCAAAATGGATGAATAAATTCAGGGACTATACTGTTCAACTTGAAGAGATTCACCACATTCACAAGAAAGATAAACCAAGCGGAACAGCGGTGGAACTTGCAAATGGGATCATAAAAAACTACGAACCTAAAAATAAATGGATTGTTGATCCCGTTGAAGATATAGAACAGGACGAAATCCCTATTTCCTCTAAAAGAGAAGATATGGTCCCAGGCACACATATTGTTCAATGGGACTCGGAAATAGACAGCATTGAAATTAGCCATACGGCAAAAAACAGAAAAGGATTTGCTATAGGTGCCGTAATTGCCGCCGAGTTCATGTATGGGAAAAAAGGATTTTTCACTATGGATGACTTAATGCAATTTTAACATTTCTTAAGATATTTTTTCTGTGTACCATACAATAATAAAAAAGCAAAAGCTTACTTTTGTGAATAAACTAATTCTATCATGAATATTATTAAAAGCAAATATTTCAAATTTTCAATTGCAGCAACTGCATATCTTTTATGGGTCATCTGGGTAGGTAATTACTGGCTTCTACTTGGGCTCCCTGTTATTTTTGATATTTACGTTACTAAAAAAGTTAACTGGTCTTTTTGGAAGAAAAGAAATGGGAAAAACAGCGCAGTAATAGAATGGATTGATGCATTGATCTTTGCCGTAATTGCAGTTTCATTGATTAATATATTTTTCTTTCAGAATTTCAAAATCCCTACAGGTTCAATGGAAAAAACACTGCTTATTGGCGATCATTTATTTGTTAGTAAAGTCAGTTATGGACCCAGGATTCCCAATACGCCCCTTTCCTTTCCATTTGCACAACATACCTTGCCTGTTATTAATACGAAATCCTATCTTGAATGGATAAAGTGGCCCTATAAAAGGCTAAAAGGAACTTCAAAGATTAAAAATGATGATATTGTTGTTTTTAATTTCCCTGCAGGTGATACGGTTGTTCTCCAGCAACAGGTAAGGAGCTATTACTCAATTATCCTGGATGTGGCAGAAGATTTCAAGTCAAGGGACAGAAATGCAGGTAACCCAATCAAGAGTGATGCCATGTATTTTGCCATGGGGAGGAAACAAGTAAAATCATCTTATGATATTGTAGTAAGGCCAGTCGATAAAAGGGACAATTACATAAAGCGTTGTGTTGCTTTGCCAGGGGATACACTTCGTATCATAAGTTCCCAGCTCTATATAAACGGGGTTGCCCAACAAAAGGCAGAAGGGCGGGAATTCCGATATATTGTAGCTACCAATGGAACTCATATAAATCCAAAAGCACTGGAAAGAATGAATATTTATCAAAGTGATGTTTATACACTTGGGGCAAATCAATATGTTATGACCTTAACTGAAGGAATGGCAAAAAAAATAGCTGCTTTTAAAAATGTTACCCACATTGAGAAAACCTTGAAGTCAGATGGAAACTATGCCTATTATATATTCCCTCATGATCCAAGATATCCCTGGAATGAGGACAACTTTGGCCCTCTTTGGATTCCTAAAAAAGGAGTAAGCATTCAACTTGATACTTCAAACCTCTCCAAATACACAAGGATCATTGAAGCATATGAAGGAAATGAGTTAACAGTAAAGCATGGTAAAATATTTATTAATAATGAGGAAACCAGTACCTACACCTTTAAAATGGATTATTACTGGATGATGGGAGATAACCGTCATAACTCAGCTGACTCACGCTTCTGGGGATTTGTTCCTGAAGATCATATTGTTGGAGAACCCAAATACGTTTGGCTTTCCCTGAATAAGGAGAAGAAGTTCCTTGGGAAAATCCGCTTTAAACGTTTCTTTATGAAAATCCAGTAATTCTTAGCAGTGGAGACCTGGTGAATCTAAAGGATTTGCAATTCGAAAATATAAAACCTAACTCATTGTATCCATGAAAATATAATGAGAATTGGAATAAAGACTATTAAAAAGGGAAATCTTCATCCACAGATTTCAGAATGGCTTCTTCTTTTGGCTTATCCGCCAATTTGTGTGCAGCATTTCCGTTCACAAAAATAGCTTTATAAGGAATTGTTGGACAAGCAAATTCACATGCACCACATCCAATGCAAATTTCATCTTCCATCTCAGGAATTACAAGCCTGTCATCTTCCTCATAGGGAACCATTTTAACTGCTTTAGTTGGACAATGCTCTGAGCAGGCACCGCAATCCGTTTTTTCAGTATGTACAATACAATTGTCTTTTATGAAAACAGCAATTCCCAGCTGTGTCAGTTTTTTGGTTTCTAATTCGATGGGAAGTAGTGCCCCTGTTGGACAAACATCCATGCAACGAAAACATTCAAAATTGCAATAACCTTTCCAGTAATCCATCCTGGGTTGCATCAGGCCTTTTAAGCCATATTCTAAAAAAGCAGGCTGAAGCACATCTGATGGGCAAGCAACCACACAAAGATTACAGGCGGTGCAATTATAATTAAAATCATCTATCGAAATCCCGCCAGGAGGACAAACAGGAAATTCTCTTTTCTCAGGCACGGTGGTAAGCAAAGTTGCTTCCGGGGTAACAAAACCGGTATCCTGTGCAACTCGGGTATTTAGTGATTTTAAAGAATCTTGTGACTGATAAGCACTTTGTGACCTCGAAATACCAACAGTTCCAAAGGCAAAAGCTATGGTTCCAAATATAAACTTCCTTTTACTCAAATCAGGTACTACCTTAGTAAGATCGGGATCTTTTATGGAATCATCTTTCGTGAATTTTGGTCTTTTTGCACTAAATACTACTGAGTTAGAGGCGCAGACTGTTAGACAATCAAAACACGAAATGCACCTGGATACATCCACTACCTGATCGTTAACATCCAGGCAGGAGGCCTTACAGGCCTTACCACATAAACCACAATGGGTACAGGTACTTTCATCAAATCTAATACGAAAAAGAGAAAATTTAGAAAGGAAACCCAAAAATGTACCCACCGGACAGATCGTATTGCAAAATAACCTGCCATGAAAAACCGACATCCATAATATTACAAGTAATATTCCAAACTGAAGTATAAAAACCATAAGGGGTATTGGTTTCACTTCAACCGGAAATAAGGCATAAACATTTACTTTCCCAAGTAAAAATGCTAAAAAATTATTAAACCAGATTACAAGGGGTTTTACAAAAAAAGAAATAATCCGTCCAAAATTACTGTAGGGGTCAAGCAGGTTTACAACGAAAACAGAACCGAAAATAAAAGCAAGTATGGTAATTATCAATAAACCGTATCGCAGTATATTATGCGGTTTTTTCAGCTTAAAAAAGCGCGCTTTTTTCTTTTTAAACTTTTTTGAAAACCATGAAACAATATCCTGAAGGATACCCAG
>Ga0164313_10004411_pt1 | contig 12531 bp, 6 predicted proteins | sample GuaBasSedimGuay4_FD_113735 | JGI IMG/M metagenome (GOLD analysis project Ga0164313, IMG submission 113735) | Subseafloor sediment microbial communities from Guaymas Basin, Gulf of California, Mexico - Guay4, Core 4569-4, 0-3 cm | ecosystem: Environmental > Aquatic > Marine > Hydrothermal vents >... | reverse complement strand
GGCTCGTGATGCAACCGTCAAGTCGGCTGTCGCACGTTTGGGCGTTGCGAAAGCACAGCTCGATCGTGCGCAGCGAAACTACGACCGCACACAATTAGTCGTAAAGGAAAACCCCGGAGCATTGTCCATGACAGACAGAGACCGCACAGAGACCTCATTGGCGCAATCCATTGAGAAAGTGGCATCCGCGGAGGCTGATCTCGAAAAGGCACAGCAAGAACTGGGGACAATCGGCCCTGAGAATCCTGAGCTGAGATCTGCTATAGTCGCAATGGAGCAGGCACAACTCGATCTGTTGTTTGCGTCAATATATGCTCCTGAGCGTGGTGTGATTGAGAGCTTCAATGTGGATGAAGGATTTTATGCTCAGGCAGGTCAGCCCATTGCGACGTTTATCTCAGACGGCGATGTCTGGATTCAGGCCGATATGCGCGAGAATAATATTTCTAATATGGAAATAGGTGATAGTGTGGCATTTACACTTGATGTTGTGCCGGGTGAAGTATATCACGGTCGTGTGAGGAGCATTGGTTATGGAGTGAGTGCCAATAAATCTTCGAACAGGGGAGAACTGCCAACGATAGAAGGATCTCAGGGGTGGCTTCGGGAGCCACAGAAATTTCCTGTTATTATTGAATTGTTGGATGTCAAGGTCCCATCAACATTGCGTATCGGTGGACAAGTGGATGTTGTTGTTCACACGCATCACAATCACCCGATCCTGGATGAGATCGGTCATTGGCAAATTAAAATAAGCAGCTGGTTGTCTTATGTCCGCTAGTACTGTCAATATCAATACTCCCGTGGTCATTCCCAGGACACGGGAAATCCTGCGATATGCGTTTGGGTCAGCAGTCACAATGGGTGTCGCGATGGGCATGGGGTGGCCCGTCTCTTTTCTGGCACCTGTGCTCGCTCTTATGTTTCTGGGCTCTCCGGCACCGAGTCCTACGCTTAAGCAAGGTCTGGGATTCGTGTTTGCGATTGCGATTGCCTGTGGAGCCGGATTGCTTTTGACAAGGACATTACTCCCTTATCCTCTTGTATTTGTTCCGCTGATTGGGCTTATTTTACTTCACGTCTTCTATGCTACCGCAAAGCAGATTCCACCGTTTCTGAAGTTGTTTTTATTGCTCACATTATCGGCAATTCCATTTCTGGGATTGCAGTCTATGGCACTGGCATCAGGATTTGCCATGTCCCTGATTCTCAATGGCGCAGCGACAGTTGTTATGGTTTGGTTTGTCTACGGCATTTTTCCAGACCGCAATATCCCGCAACCTGTTGTGCGAGCAAAAAAAACAGCTCCTCCCATTTCAGATGCCCAACGATTTCAAAATGCCCTGATCAGCACAGTTGTGGTATTTCCAATGTTGCTACTTTTCTTTTTCTTCGAATGGGTTTCGGGACTGACCACGCTGATTTTTATCATGATTCTGGCTATGCAACCTGGCTTTGCAAAAAACTTTAAAGCAGGTGGGCTTTTAATACTGGCAAATCTGGCAGGAGGCATCGGAGCCATTGTTGCATATGAGTTACTCGTCATTACACCCGTATTTGTTTTCATGCTTTTGCTCGTCGTCCTATTCGGGCTGATATATGGTGCAGGCGTGTTTTCGAACAAACCAACGGCTCAGTTGTACGGAACAGCATTTTCAACATTTTTAGTCATTCTCGGGATGACAACTTCCGGCGAGTCAGAGGCAGGAGCCGAGGTCTACACACGAATTGTTCTCATCATGATTGCCGTGATATATGTCGTTGTCGCATCAGGCGTGGTGGCTGCATTGTTTAAGAGTTTTTCAAGAAGATCAAACGAGGCTATAGTTGGGGATGTATAGGAAGAAGGAGAATATCATATTTATTTTAATGGTAACAATGATGTTAGCCATATTAGCTTCCTGTGTTGTCGGACCCGAATACGCGCGTGGAGATATGCATGCACCGGATGACTTTCGCACAGATTTTCCAGACGGTGAATCAATTGCCAATCTGCCGTGGTGGGAGCTCTATCAGGATACTGTTTTACAAAATCTTATAGAATACGCCCTTGAGAATAATCGGAATCTGGAAGCCAGTATCTCACGGATTCTGGCTGGCCACGCCCAGGTTGGAATTGTCCGGTCAGGACTCTACCCAAGGCTTGATTACTCTGCAGGAGCAAGCGGAAACTGGACGGCAAAAGAAGGAGACGTGAGCGGGACAGGGAACTTCACACCAGCTATCAATATCTCTTATGAGGTTGATCTCTGGGGCAAGATCAAGCATATGAATGACGCCGAGATGCACGAGTATCTCGCAACCAAAGAGGCGTATAATGACCTTCTTATCATCGTCATCGCACAAGTAGCGGAGGCATATCTACTTCTGAGGGATCTGGATAACAGGCTTATTATTTCAGAAAACACGGCCGAGACATGGGAGGCAAATCTGGACATTGTCCAGGCGCGATTAAAGGCTGGAATGGTATCTGAAGTCGACGTCAATCAGGCGATAATTCAACTTTCTGAAGCGCGCGCGTCTATTCAGTTATACAAGAGACTGAGGGCTCAGACCGAAAATGCCATCAGTACCCTGCTTGGGCTGCCACCTCAGTCCATCGAAAGGGGACTGCCGCTGGAAGAACAGCTATTTCCTCCGGAAGTACCTGCCGGCATGCCTTCTGCCTTGCTTGACAGACGCCCCGACATGCGAGAAGCTGAGCACAAGCTGGCGGCACAAACGGCGCGTATCGGTGTGGCAGAAGCGTTAAAATATCCTTCACTTGTTTTGAGTGCAGACATGGCGGCGCAGTTCGCAAACCCTGTTGCAGGACTCGCAGGACTCAGTGCCCAGTTATTCGGCCCCTTGTTAAATGCCGGTGCGAACAGACGCCGTCATGAAATGGAGATCTATCGGACCGAGCAGGTCCTCTATGGATACGAACAAGCATTTCTCGGGGCACTCCGCGAAGTCGAAGACGCAATGATTGCTGTTGAAACATATAAAGAAGAATACCGCCAGCGCCAGGTGCAGGTCACAGCCGCAAATCAAGCTGTGACACTCACATGGGTACGCTACGAGAGTGGCCTCACCAACTATATCGAAGTACTCGACCTGCAGCGGTCACAGTTCTCATCGCAACTCAAGGCGTCGGAGACGCTGCAATTGCAGCTGACGTCGATTGTCAGATTGTATCTGGCATTGGGTGGTGGATGGTACTATGAATAAAAACTGAAATAAAACGGGGCACAACACATCTAAAATCTGGAATCTGGATTCTGGAATCTGGATTCATTAAAGTTCCAGATTTAGCTTGATGACTTTTGGGTTGAGGATTGTTTTACTGCGTTTGGAAGACGCATTGATTATAGATTCCAGAATCCAGATTCCAGATTTTTGAAGTATTTAATCCCGCATCCCTCATCTCGCATCCCGCATCCCTCATCCCGCATCTCGCATCTCGCATCCCGCATCTCGCATCCCTCATCCCGCCAACCGACGCCTGAATACCAAGAACGTAGCAGCCATTACCATCAAAACCATTCCAACGCCAAAAAACAACTCCGTTAACCCAAATGCCTTGACCGCCGGTTGCATGATAATTGGAGACAAAAACTGACCTAAAAACAAACACATCGTCAATATTCCCAGGGACTTGCCACGTTGAGCAGGCTGCGTCAATTCGATCGCCCAAAGATTAATATTGGGCATCAAAAGGCCGATTCCAAACCCATTAATTATCATTGCCATAACCACAAACAGGAAGGTGTTCACGAAACTTATCAGAACAAATCCCGTCGCCATCAGTATAAGACCAAATGACAATACAACCGGAAAACTAAATTTCGATTTTATCCTTGAATAGAGAAGGGCTGAAATCACCATGCCCAGTGCATTGAGCGAGAGTATCGTACCGGTAAGTGAATTAGCATTAAATCCCATCTCTTTTAAGAGAAACGGAAGTTGCGTAGGAACAATATAAAATAGAATCATGTAAGATGTGGCAGTGGCAAATACAATCTTTAATATCGTGCCTACCTTGAAGTCTCCGGCCTCGGATGTTTGACTCACTCTGTTTGGTTCAACAAGATATTTGGCAGTGAGTGGTATGAGTATTAAGGGAAACAGGTAAATGAGAAAAGGCGTCCTCCAACTAATATCGGCCAGAAATCCACCACTTGCTAGAAATATAATGCCCGACAATCCAATAAAAGCCGATTGCAATCCTATAAATTTCTTTCGTTCTTCCCCTTCAAAATAATCGCCAATCAATGTGATGGTAATTGTCATGATAACCCCGATTGATATGCCCAAAATAGCCCTGCCAACTAAAATTGCGTAAATGTCATTTAGATAATATGCCGAAGTTCCACTGATCGTATAGGTGAGAAGAGCTGCGAACAAATACTTTAGTCTGCCGTGCTTGTCAATCAAACGGCCTGCTATAGGGGCGCTCAATGCAATAAAGATCGCAGGGAGGCTAAGTACCATTTTGGATAGTAAATCCGAGCCGGGTATATCGCCAAATACGCGCGCTATCTCAGGCAGGGCAGGCGCGACGATAGAAGCCGCCATTATCGTCAGGATACTAATGAGCAGTAAAGTCAATTTGAGTGGCCCCATCGGATGATTTTTGAATTTTGATTTTTGATGTATGGTGCGCTGTGATAACACTATATAGAGTTGACCGTTTTAGGCCATAAACGAGTTGACACATGGGAAGTCAAAAAATGACAGGCAACTATGCTGTCTCCCCGGTTTTTAACCAATACGCACATTCTACGCCTAGTTTTTCAACCGCCATGTCTTCATAGCGTTGGGATTCTTCCGCTGGAAGCATATCGCGCCATCTTCCGTTTCGGCCTTTGTGAATGAAAGTTTCAGCACCTCCATCCCAAAACATACCACCCAAAGGAACGCTTAACGTTGCATTGGCTTTCATATATTCGAATCCACAGTGTTCGACAATTTTATCCCAGTTTGATTCATCAATTGGAATCTCAAGAAAATCGGCAATTGCGCGCATGACACCTTCCATATCGCTCTTGACATTTGCAAAATGTACAATAAGAACATTCGGCAAGTGCCTGATCGCCCACCAGGAACTTACATTGTCCCACAATGACCAAAATGGATATCCATCTTTGTCCAACCACTCTTTGAAGTACTCAACTACTGATGCATTAGGCTTTCCAATTGGAGGGCCAACAAGGCCGGGGGTTTCATTTAATGCACCATACCATTTTTCGTTGGCAGTCATGTGATGATTGTGCAGGCTCCAAACGACATCCCGGCCATCACGTGCGATATAGATATACTTTGCCTTTGGCGAAAAGACAAGCGCGTCTACGGGAAGATGTGTCTTGTAAAAGCGTCTATGCTCCTGGGCTTCCAATCCTGCATATTTAACATGGGCTGGTGGCACGCGGAGGTCTATCCAGGGTGACATATCTGCCACCGGCAATCCCTCTTTGCCATTAAATATGAGCTGCGAAATAATTTGCTGCATCCACGTAGTGCCTGACTTGGCATAGGTGGAAATGACGATATCATCGTCGCGAAATTTTAAGTCATTCCAGACTTTCGAGTCGAAATGATTGCTCTCCATTTCGCGGGTTTTCTGTGGCCATTTAAAATCTTGCATGTTTGAATTATTGTGTGGTGATAGAGTAGTGATAGAGTAGTGATGATATTAATTGTTTCCTTCAAGAAGCGCTTTTGCTTCCTTTAAATCCTTTGTGTCAAAACCTTGCGTAAATTCATTATAAGTTTGCTGAAGTAATGCAAGTTCTTTATGCGCATCACCATATTTCTTTCCGATGCGCACCATGCTCATGTTTGTCCTGATTTCGAGAGCCACTGCTTCTTGATTCTGAGCAATCGAAAGACTCTCTTCTAGGGATTTTACGATTGCATTTTTATGAAGGTCAGAATCTATGGCATGAAGCAATTCGGCATTTAATCGGTATAATTCTGATAATAACAATTGGTCCTCAGATTTGTCAACATAAGACAATGCTTCATTCAGAGCATTCAATCCTTGTTCATATTTGCCGGTGTCGAGATACGCTTGACAAAGATAAGCCGCATGTAAATTGAGCCCACCGATCAGACCATGATCCAGCCTCCAGATGATAGCCTGACGCGTTCTTTCAAAACCTTTTTCTACGTCGCCACTCTGTATCTCAGCAAAGCCGAGCATTGATTCAGCTTCCATAACAAACATGATAATTCCAAATTCCTTTGATATTTCAACGCAATCCCTGGCCGTGTGCAGCATATTTTTATAATCACCGACATAGCCCAACACCATGATCAAAATAAATTTACTCAATGCCTGACTAAATGGTTGTTCTATTTCATCTGCTCTGGCGGCCGCCCGCCTGGCACGTTCTAGAGCCTGATCGGGGTAACCCAAATACCAACAGACATGACTGCTTTGTATTAAACTGAACACACCCGGGTCAGCACCAATGAGACGTGACGTCGAGTCAACACCGATAGATTCATACAGCTCAATCGACCTATCAAGTGCCTGAAGGGCCTGAACAAGATCGCCAGTATAAATTGATGCCTGTCCAATGAGTCGGTAGGCTTCCATTTGCAAATCAAGCGGTCCGAGGGATTCTGCAATGACGAGCGCATTCCTTGCGTATTTAAGGGCATTCTTGCTATGACCGGCAAATATCTCATGTGTAATAAGACCACGAAGAGCCTTAAACATGCCCATATCGTCACCTAATTGAGAAGCCAGTTCTTTCATTCGGAGGCTGGCCTCATACCCTTTTTGGGATTGAAAGCCCTGTGTCATGAAAAAGACCGGGGCCTGAATCATCAAAAGGCTGAGTTCACAACTAGCCCGCTCCTGGGTATCCTCAATCTTGTCGAGGTGCTTCATGCCTCGTGCGATGTAGTTAAGAGACTCATCATAAGCAAGGTGCTTCTTTACTTTAGAGCCTGCATCTGCCCAATATCGTACTGATTTACGCGGTTGTAATGCCCGCTCATAATGATGCGCTACCACCTCGGGTTTTTGCTCCGCATACTCAGGCAGGTCTTGAGTGATAGCTAGTGCTATGCGCTCATGAAATTGTCGACGCTGAGTCTTGAGTAAGGATTGATATGCAGCATCCTGAATGAGGGCATGCCTGAACTTATACTTGCAATTTGGCGGAAATCCTCTTTGTATCAATAACTCAGCCTCAACAAGTTGATTAAGGCATTCATGAGTCGCCTCTTCGTCCATCATTGAAGTCACACGGATAAGATCATAGCTAAATTCCCTTCCAATGGCCGCCCCCATTTGGGCGATTTGTTTCGTATGCGACATGCGGTCTAGTCTGGCTTCCAGTGAGTCGTGCAATGTCGACGGAATGGCAAGCGCTGATATTGGTCCATTTAAAACATAGCTGTCATCCTGTTCTATAAGGATTTCTGAGCCTAAGACCATTTTTGTGAGCTCTTCTACAAAGAGCGGGATACCGTCTGTCTTTTGAACGATTTGTTCAACGACCTCGTCAGGAACGGATTTGCCCTTTGCAAGCTTCGATATGATCTGACCAACCGCATCATGAGGTAAATTTGAAAGAGGCATAGGCACGATATGGCCTTGCATCCTCCACGGAGGTGCAAATTCAGTTCTGAAGCTGAGCACGATAAGAGCTTTGAGTGCAGAGCACTGGTTGATCAGTTGAGTCACCAATTCGAGGGTCAAATCATCCATCCACTGCAGATCTTCATAAACCACCATGATGGTCTGATCCTGCGATTTATCGATGTACATTTTTAAAAGTGCACCTATGAGTTTTTGCTTTTGTTGCTCTGGTGAAAACGGGGTGGGGCGGTACACACTTCCAACAAGGGACAATGACATGATACCAGCAAACAACGGGAGCATCTCGTCGAGAAGCATGCCAAACTGCAATAGAAACCCCTCCAGCCGTTTGATTTTATCTGCATCTGGCTCATCTGGTTTAAACTGAAGGGCTATCTGAGAAATCAATTGTGCTATCGGGTAGAATGCTGTCTGTTTGTGATAGGGAGAGCAGTGGTGAAACACAAGCCAGGCATCTTCCTCTTTGGCGGTGTGTTGCACGATTGACTGTATAATCCGGGACTTTCCCAGCCCCGGTTCCCCGCTGAGCAGAACCACATTCGATCGACCGGCTTTTGCCTCTTCCCAAAGATCGTACAGGCGGTCTATCTCATTGTCCCGACCCACAAGAGGTGTCATTTCTACTGTATCGCCCTGAACTTCAAGACGCGTTCTTGCCATGTTTTCATGGATGACCCGGTAGACTTGGATTGGTTCTGATATGCCTTTGACCGCATGTTGGCCTTTATCTTCAGAGTTAAAGTAACGCTTGATAAGGTTATGTGTATTTTCACTGATTATAAGAGTGTTAGACTCTGCAAGTCCTTCAAGTCTCGCCGCAATATTAGGTGTCACACCCAGCGCCAGTTGTTGACTCTGACCATCGCCACCCATGCTGCCAATGACGACATGACCCGTGTGAATTCCAATCCTTACAGAAATGCGCGTTCCAAATGCTTCTTCCAGATGATCGTTATACGCCTGAATAGCTTCAATGATCCCAAGCCCCGAACTCACAGCGCGGTGAGCATCATCCTCATGTGCGATTGGATGACCGAAATACACGAGGATGCCATCACCGAGAAATTGTGCGACATGGCCCTCATAACGTGCAATCACTTTTTCGCAAACACCTTGATATTGCCGAACTAATTCTCGTAGATCCTCTGGGTCGAGGCGGTTTGACAGGGCGGTAGAACCTACCAGATCACAAAACATGACAGTGAGGTGTCTTCTCTGTCCTTCCAAAGAAACTTTATCACGTGATGCAGCTGGTGGGGCTTCTGCTGCTGCCGCAGTCTTTGCAGTATTAGCGGATAGTGCCTGACCACAGCTCCCACAAAACTTAAATCCGGGAGGATTTTCAAATTGACAATTCGGGCAGGCAGCATTCTGTGGCGTACCACAATTCCCACAGAACTTCATTCCGTTGGGATTCTCAAATTGACATTTTGTGCAGATCATGTATACGGTCTTCAGAGTGCACAGACGCCTTCGATCACTCGAATTCAGTCTCTAACCATCCCTGGTTAAATCCGCGTAAAAATCCACTATCGCATACCTGTCACAGTGTTGAAGCGATAAAGAAAGGTTTATCAAAGGCGTTGTGCAGAGGAAAGATAAGGATTTAGCTGCTCAATTGTCACTAAAGCCAAAATCTTCGATACTCTTTCTCTTTGGGCCTGACATCCATTATAAGCGTTTACCAACCTACATCTTCTCTTTTAATTTCGCCCACTCGTTTTTCTTTATATTGTCCAGCTTCGCAAGATGCCCCGCCAACTCCTCTGACAACTCATCAAATACCTGGTAAGCTGCATCGGTCGGACGTGCCTCGCCATTTTCCACACTCCGCCTCAATGAACTCAGCTTGTTATTTAACCGGATAGGGTAGTTCAAAGGGTCCTGCGGACTTTGATTCTTTGTTTGATAGAGTGCTTTCTCGATGATCGTAATCTCATCAACGAGATCATTGGCTGAGGCAGTCAGTTCAGAATCGGTAATATCTTTCAATCCGTTCTCGATAGCACTCTTCATCTCGCGAATTTCAATTACCGCCTCGTTGGCTGCACTTTCCTTTTCAATGATCTTATTCGACAAATCAAATTGTTCGACAAGGTCTTCTTCTGTAACGCCCTGCAGATTGGGATTCATCAATAGAGAAAAAGATTGGACGTCGCTATAGTCACCCACTGACAGTCGCACTTTGTATTCACCGACAGGGGCCAGTGGACCACGCCCGGTCCGGGCACTCCAAATGATCATCCCTTCAAAAGTCGTAGCACCCGGATAGCGCAGGTCCCAAGTGAATGCATTGACGCCTGCCGCCACTGTGGGTTTGGTACTTCCACCTCTTCGCCACCACGGCAGGTTTGGATCGGGTTTATACTCCAGGTCTTTGCCGACAAATGTATTGATGACATGATCCTCACTGTCCAGAATTTCAATCTTGACTGAATCCATCTGATCCTTCAAGTGGTATTGCACCTTCAATTGGTAAATGCCCCGGATCGGATCTGCTGGTTCGAAAAGTACCGCAGTTTGGTCAAACATCGGTGCAGTCATTTGGCGCATCGGACCGATGTCATCCAATATCCAGAATCCACGACCATGTGTCCCCAGAACTACGTCATTGTCTTTGACGACAAGATCGCGGATGGGAGAGTCAGGAAGATTTAACTGTAAGGATTGCCAATGATCACCTGCATCAAAAGAGACATAAGCCCCGTGCTCGGTACCGAGGAATAGCAGTCCTGGCTTGATCGGATCTTCACGGACGGAACGTGCAAAATGGCCATCTGCAATGCCGTCGATGATTTTGTCCCATGATGCTCCATAGTCAGTGGTGCGGAAGACATAAGGTTGACGGTCATCCACCTGATAACGGTTCGCTGCTACGTACAAGGTGCCCGGACTATGGATTGATTCTTCAATAATACTCACTCGGGAAAATTTTGGCAGTCCCTCAGGAGTGATATCTGTCCAGTTTTTTCCGCCATCCCTTGTGATATGAATCATGCCATCATCAGAACCCGCCCATATCGTATTGATGTCATGCACAGAAGGCGCAAGAGCAAACACGGTGGCATAGATCTCAGGCCCGTTCATGTCTTTTGTAATAATACCTCCTGTTGGCCCTAGTGTCTCAGGATCTGCATAAGTCAGATCAGGGCTGATGCGCTCCCACGTCTGCCCGTCATTGGTCGTCTTCCAGATATGTTGCGAGCAGGTATACATGACATTGGGGTCCTGTGGGGCAAACATGATTGGGAATGTCCACTGCCAGCGCTCGGGCAATGCACTGGATGGCTCTCCTGAAAAGAATCTCGGGTAGACCTGAATATCCCTGATCTGTCCGGTCTTCCTGTTGTATCGCGTGAGCAGTGCACCTTGACTTCCGGCATAGAAGACATCCGGATCTGTCGGGCTTTGCGTAATCCATCCGCTTTCACCTCCACCTACAGAATAATACCAACCGTGATTGGGTCCCCTGGCCTGCATATGCCCCCAGCCATCACTTGGCATGGCGAGCGTACTGTTGTCTTGTTGCGCACCCGCCACGTGATAAGGCACATCGCTAGTAGTCATGACATGGTAAAACTGGGTGGTGCAGTAATCCTGCTCAGTCCAGGTTTTTCCTCCATTAATACTTACCGTGCCGCCTCCGTCATTCGAACTGATCATCCTCATCGGGTCGTTGGGGTCGATCCACAAATCGTGGTTATCACCATGTGGAGGGCGAATCCTCGTATCGAAACTGACACCTCCGTCAGTTGACTTCCAAAATCCGACGTTGAGGCAATAGACCGTCTCAGCATCCTGTGGATCAGCGTAAATACGAGAATAGTAAAAAGCTCTTTGGCGCAATTTGCGTTCGTCGTTTGTTTTCTTCCATGTCCAGCCGCCATCGTCAGAACGGAATACACCGCCTTCATTTGCCTCAACAATAGCCCATATCCGGTCGGGATTGACTGGTGATACAGTCACACCTATTTTTCCGATTGGGCCCTCAGGCATGCCGGGATTACTCGTGATATCTATCCATGAGTCACCTGCATCGGTAGATTTCCAAAGTTTGCATTCGGGTCCTCCTCCCCACATTTTCCATGCCTTGCGGTATACCTGCCAGGTCGTCGCGTAAAGGATATCCGGATTTGTGCGATCAATGATCAGGTCGGCTGCACCGGTTTTCGGACTGATATACAGTACTTTTTTCCAGTTGTTGCCACCATCTGTGGACTTAAAGACGCCTCTCTGCTCATTATCCCCATAGACGTGGCCAAGGGCGGCCACGTAGACGATATTTGGGTTGGTAGGGTGTACCCTGATCCTCGAGATCGCCTGGGTCTCTTTTAATCCCAGGTGTCGCCATGTCTCACCACCATCTGTGGTTTTATAGACGCCATCTCCCTGTGTAATACTTCCGCGCAGTTGCGTCTCTCCACCACCGATGTATACGATGTCGGGGTTTGTTTCGGCAATCGCTACTGCCCCGATAGAAGAGCTGGATATCTTTCCGTCCGTGACGGGATGCCATTCATTTCCGCCATCTACCGTTTTCCAAAGTCCACCACCCGTGGCACCAAAATAATATTCGTTGAGCCGGCCCGGACTACCCGCACTTCCCAGAGAACGACCTCCCCGGTTGGGACCGATATTGCGCCATTCCATATTTTCGTAAAACGAAGGATCGATAGGAGAGGAATCTGGCTGGGACCACGATAGAGTGAGTGATAGTATAGCAAATAGAGTTGTGAACAGTTGTTTGGCAAGGAAACGTTTCATAATATAGAGTTTGGCAATATTTCAATGTTATGGAGAATTTGCGGGATTGCCAAACGATAGTTCAGACACGCACTCATTCTGTTATGATAGCACGTGAAGTCAATACGCCTGATCTCGAAAAACTGTTCCTTCAGGTTCATGTAGATTGTAATCGTGATGACCCTCGTTTT
>Ga0164313_10004410_pt1 | contig 12531 bp, 7 predicted proteins | sample GuaBasSedimGuay4_FD_113735 | JGI IMG/M metagenome (GOLD analysis project Ga0164313, IMG submission 113735) | Subseafloor sediment microbial communities from Guaymas Basin, Gulf of California, Mexico - Guay4, Core 4569-4, 0-3 cm | ecosystem: Environmental > Aquatic > Marine > Hydrothermal vents >... | reverse complement strand
TCCATTTTATTATTTGGTCAATTCATATGGCGCTGGCACGAATAATATTAAAATAATTGCCGCATACAGTTATTTGCCCAAACTTCTGTTTTTAATAATGCTGATGATCTTCTTAAATGATCTCACTATTGATCTCATCATTTTATTTAATTTAACCGCTACCCTGATCATAATTTTATATTTTTTATTTAAACTGAAGCCTCAGTTTTCAAATACAAAGAAATATTGGAAAATTTTATGGTTAAAGAATCAAAAATATGGATTTCATTACTATACCGGAGCCATTGCAAATCAAACCACCTATAAGCTCGACGAACTATTTATCGCTTATTTTAAAAACACAACACTTTTGGGCTTTTATTCTTTGGCACTACTGGTAGCCTCCCCAATGATACTGATGAGTCAGGCACTTAATCAATCCATGTATAAGCAATATTCGCATTTAAAAAGAATACCAAGTAAAATATTTTTGTATAATACGCTATGGCTAATTGGATCCATGTTATTTCTATATTTATTCAGTGATCTTATTGTCGTCTTTTTGTTCGGTATTGAATTTAAAAGTGTAGGTAATTATGTTATTTATATTTCATTTGCCTTCTTTTTCCAGGGTCTGTCATCACCTTATACTTTTCTTGCTGCAAAATCAAAAGGAAAGGAAATTAGGAATGTTGCCTGGGCGGAAGCAATAGCGAACATTTCAGGAAATATTATCTTAATTCCTATCCTGGGTGTTGAAGGCGCGATTATTACAAGTGTCATTTCTAAAATAATCAATTATTCCTATTTAAAATATTATTATAGAAAATATTTAAATGCATTGAATGAATAATAAAATCAAAATATTAATGATTGCCTTACAGCATTGTGCAAATGATGACAGGATATATTACAAAGAAGCACAAAGTCTTATAAGCAATGGCTATTCCGTCAGTTATTTATTGTTAACTGACAAGGAAGGCCATATAAAAGATATGAGTGGCAGAATATTAAATAAGAAAAAAGAAAGAATTTTTTTTCTGGATGGAATAAAGATCATAGGCATCCAACCTCCAACAAATGTTCTAGGTACTTTACTTAACAAAGTATTTCTTGGTAAATTTCAACAGGAAATCATATCTGCTATTCTAAAGGAAAATTCAAATATTTATCATGCTCATGAGCCAATTTCATTAAGGATTGCAATAAAGGCAGCAAAATTTACAAATAAAAAAGTTATTTATGACAGCCATGAATCGTGGGTTGGGGGAACGATAAAAGAACAGCTGATCAAAATAAAATATCTAAAAAAAATTAAATATTTAATAACTGTTAATAAAGGCATACTTAAAAATCTATCACAAGGTGCAAATTTCACTTATACAGAAATAATATACAATTGTTCTTTGCCTGCTCTGTTCCCGTTTAATAACGACCCTCTAAAAATAAATACCCCGATAGTTCTTGTACATGAAGGAGCTTTATCCTTTAACAGAGGGCTAAAAAATATGCTATCCGCTTTGCTCTTACTCAGGACACAGAATCCGGATATTAAATTGAAAATTATTGGAGATTCCCCTAAAAAAGAAATGGACTATATTTCGAAATTCATTCTTGATAATGGTCTTGAAGGTAATATTAGTCAAATGGGATGGGTGCAATATGAAGATGTTTCAAAGAATCTTAAAAATTGTGATATCGGGTTAATTTTATATTCTCCAACGACTAATAATTTATTCTCTACCTCGAACAAGTTGTTTAACTATATAGCCTCCGATCTTGCCATTGTCAGTGTGGATCTGCCTGAAACTAAAAAGATTCTCAGTCCACTAAATAATAGTATCATAGTAGAAAACGATAAAAGTATAAAAATTGCTGAAGCAATTACCGAATTAATTAAAAACCCGAAACTTCTTCTAGAAAAAAAAATCGCCTCCCGAACTGCCTATCAAAAATACAATTGGTTGGTAGAAGAGAAAAAATTATTGAATTTTTATAAAACCGTATTAACCGATTAAAGTCACTTTATGTATTGGGAAATCCCCGCCATACCGTACAGGTATTACGTTTCTAAAAATAAACCGGGTTAAATTATTCTTTTCACTTTATAGTGATAATATTTTTCCGGTAAGGCTCCAAAACTTTTAAAGAACTTTGCAATATTAGGCACCATGGATCCTTCAAAATCCAAGATCATATTACTATTGCTGTATTTTAGAATAATATGATCAATGATTAAAGTAATCGCCTGGCCTTCTTTTCCTTCTTTGTTTACTACCGAAAACAAGTAAATGATCCTATTTTTATCTTTGAAAAATACAACCCCTCCCTGCACATTCTCATTCTTATCTGCAACACGAAGTATTTCAACCTTTTGCTGTTCAACACCTCTCAAAATTAATTGATTCAATAATTTATAATCACTTTCATCCCTCTTCAATTCAGCTCCTTTATTTTCTTTAAACAAATTAATCATTGAAGTAGCGTTATCTGTTTTCTCAATAGTCAGATTTAATTTTTGAGCTTTTTTGATACTTCGCTTTCTCAACTTGTTATAGCCCTCAAATAATAATTTGTATGGATGGTTAAGATGCAAAATAAAATTATCTCTGATTGATACGTGCTTACTGGAAAAGCTATTGTTATAATTAAATAAAACATCCACCAACTTAAATTTTCTCGGTATCGATTTTAAAAAATCATTTATTATTTCTTCCTTTATATTTATCGCCGAAAAAATACCCAATTGTTGCACCCAGGATGGCAGAAAAATATAAGATATACCATACTTCTTTCTATGGGTTATAGGCATAACCATCTCATAATCATCTAACAACATGACACCCCAACCTTCGGATACTATATCCAAATACCAACTATAGGCATAAATCATAGTATTGTCGGAATCCGCAATACACTTATCATATTTTACAAAATCTATCTCGGTATGTTCTAAGTATTTAATCATGAAATATTTCGAATTGGAAGGCTTCGGAAATAATGAGACAAGAAACTTTTCTTTGATCTTTAAAGAATTAATCAGATAATTCTCTCATCACATTTTCATATATATCTTTCCATCCTTTCCACCTACCTGTTCCTCCCACGGATTCGTTGTGAAAGAGAGTAATAAATGTTCCATTCACTTTCTTAACCTCTTCTGCCATCCTTAATATAGTATCATATGACCTTTTTGCCGTAAAATTCAAATAATCCTTTAATGTCCCATCCATAACAGCAAATGGGAAAATTTTTAGCGGTGTTTGAATCTCATAATCCAAATCATAAAAATAAAATGGGGTGCATGTTCCCGCCCTAAAACCATAATGACTGGCATAACCCATCGTATAATCTTCTTTTATTTCAAGATTAACCAAATGTTGATATGTATCTGGTAAAGCCAAGCGCAAATAATGTTGTCTCGACTTCGTAATTGGAAAATTGACTATTTGTTCCAGTCGTTTTTTTTCTTTCTTAATTTTTTGTTCGTTTTTTAAACTAAAATAAGAAGGGTGAATTCCCACTTTACAATAATCCGCCACATTCTTTATAAGCAATTTATAATTTATGTTCCCGGCCGAAATATTCTTATCGAACGTTGTGTATTCGCTCATCAAAAAAAAGAATATGGTAGTTACATTATACTTTTTTTGCAAATAGATCAATCGACTGAAGTTATTAAAAGGATCTTTTTTCAGGCCAAAAATGACTAAAAATCGAAGCCAGATTTCCTTTAATTTAAAAGCAAACAAATCATTGATAATTCCTCCTATTGTCCTTACCAATCCCTTGTGTTTGAAGTTAAAAGCAATATCGACATCAATTGTAGAAATAAATTTGAACTTCCTGGTACTACGCAACAACTCCTCGTGACCAGGAAATTTCTCCAATAAAACTTTTTTAAATTTATACGCCCAGATATCTACAATTGGTTTATCTAAAAATTTATATTGATAGGCCAGGCTTTCTACCGCCGGAAACCTGTCAAACTCATCTTTTACCTGGGGTAAATATTCTTCATACCGACTAATTAAATAAAAGCTGGCAGCGAAAATATCAAAAGGAATTACCGAATTACCACCGGATGGAAAAAAGCAAAAATCATCGTCCCAATTCCCTATGGCTATATCTAAATAATCTATTCCTTGATCGAACAACAACTCATTGCTCTTAATAAATATCTCATTTCCTAAGGCTTGTCTGGTATAAGAAAATTTTAAGCCATCATGCGCAATGAATTCTTCAATTTTTGAAGTAAAACTCACTTGAAGATTCAATATATGTGTAAATAAATGCTTAAAGGTAAAGGTGAGTCTGGGTGTAATTTTATGGGTGTAAATTAATAGCATAAATATCTCTATTTCACGTGTCATTCCCGAATACTCGGAATTATTTTTGATCTGTCACACCTACCTAAAGTCATGCAATGGTAAGGGTATCAATGTTTTATTAGGGTTGTTTTATCTGAGTAAAAATTACTGATGCTTAATACGAATACCTATATCACATCATATTGCTATCTGCAAAGCTAAAATAATCTTTTTCGGTTATAATGACATGATCCAGTACATTTATATCCAGAAGTTCTCCTCCTTTTTTTAATTTTTTCGTCAAGTTTATATCAGAAGAGCTCGGTTTTAGATTTCCCGAAGGATGGTTATGGCATAAAATGATTCCCGTTGCTGAAATTTCAAGCGCTCTTTTAAAAACCAAACGACTGTCAACCATAGTTCCTGTTATCCCGCCTTTACTCATTTGAAACTTTAATTTTATTTTATTTGCATTATTTAGGTAAATTATCCAAAATTCTTCGTGTTGTAATTCTCCAAGAACGGGTTGCATAACATCAAAAACTGATCTGCTACCGGTAATTTTCGGATTCTCTAATGCTTCTGCCAAATTCCGCCTCCTACCCAATTCCAAAGCAGTAATTATTGAAATTGCCTTTGCCTCTCCAACACCCTTGAACTTCATCAGGTCTTCTATAGCTAACCTAGCCAGTTCATTCAGATTATTGTGTACGGTATTTAATATTTTTTTAGATAATTCCACTGCGCTTTCCTCTCTGCTCCCCGAACCTATTATGATGGCAATTAATTCCGCATCCGATAAAGCAATTTTGCCTTTATTTATTAATTTCTCTCTTGGCCTGTCATCCTCACTCCAGTGCTTTATCGTTAAACTATTTTTATAATTCGACATCAATTTTTCTTTAAAGATATAAAAGAAAAAGAATACATTTGCAGGGTTTAAAAGAATTTAGCAGACGGGTCCAATGATGAAAATTCATTCTAATAAAATATTTCACCTTCTGCTGAATATAAAAGGTATTAAACCTCAGGGCATCCCGTATAGCTATCGGGACTGAACCCAATAATAGGAATCGACCCAAGGGTCGAGGTATTAACGCAGATCCCGCTGAAAAAGCGGGATTAGTTCAACTAGCTATTTTGAATTCACCCTTTGGGCTTTTCAAAATAGAGTTTCACTAATAAAATAACCCTATGAAAATTATAATTGCAGGTGCGGGAGAAGTTGGTTTTCATCTTGCAAAATTACTTTCCTACGAATCCCATGAAATCACCTTAATCGATCAGGACAAGGATCGATTGGTTTTTGCAGATACACGATTAGATATCAGAATATTAGATGGAGATGCGACTTCTATTTCTGCCTTAAAAGATGCTAATATTCAAAATACAGATTTATTAATTGCGGTTACATCCTCTGAGACTACTAATATAACCATTTCGGTAATTTCAAAAAGATTAGGGGCAAAAAAAACAATAGCCAGAATCAGTAATTCAGAATTTACCGATAATAAGGACGAAATTAATTTTAATGAGCTGGGCATTGATGAATTAATTTCCACTGACGAACTCGCAACAAATGAAATTAAATTGTTACTGGAAAAAGCGGCATTTCACGATACGCACGAATTTGAAGGGGGAAAATTGACGATGGTTGGATTATCGCTTTCAGAAATAGCCCCAATAATTGGTATGGAAGTTAAAGATGCTGCGGCCGAATTTTCGGATATACATTTTATGCCGATAGCTATAAAAAGAAAAGAATCAAGTGAAACTATTATTCCCAGGGGAAATACACCCTTCAAAATTGGGGATCAGGCCTATTTTATAACTACTCAAGAAGGCGTGGACGAACTCGTAAAATTGTCCGGGACTCATAACCAACCAATAAAAAATGTCATGATCTTAGGAGGTAGTAAAATATGTGAAAAAACCGCCTTGGAACTTTGTAATAAGAAATTGAACATTAAAGTAATCGAATATAACAAGGCAAGAGCCATTGAATTAGCCGATAAATTACCAAATGCTCTTGTGGTTTATGGTGATAGTCGGGATGTTGAGCTGCTGGAAGAAGAAAGTGTTAGTGAAATGGATGCTGTTATTGCAGTAACCGGTAGATCGGAGACCAATATAATGTCTTGTTTGGTAGCAAAATCGAAGGGGGTAAAACGGACAATTGCCCTGGTTCAAAATGTAGATTATTTTAATTTGAGTAAGAATATTGGTATTGATACCCTGATCAATAAAAAACTCCTCGCGGCCAATAGTATTTTTAGATATATACGAAAAGGTGAAGTTCTGGAAATGACAATGTTAAATAATATCAACGCAGAAATTTTGGAATTCAAAGTTCATGAAAAATCAAAGATCACTAAAAAGAAAATTAGAGATCTGAAGTTCCCCAGAAATGCGATTATAGGTGGAGTAATTCGTGATGATGTGGGGGTTATTGCCTTAGGAGATTTTCAAATAGAAAAAGACGACAAAGTTGTAGTTTGCTGTTTCCCTAAAACCATATCAAAAGTTGAAAAGTTCTTTAACTAAAGATTAAAAATGAAAAAGCTCAACATAAAAATAATCCTCCAAATGATGGGGATTTTACTTCTTTTTAACGGAGCTTTTATGCTTTTTTCGGCACTTATTAGTTGGCACTTTGAAGATGGTGCTGTGTACGGCATATTATATGCTGGTGTCGTAACAATGATAGTGGGTGGTCTGTTTCAGCTTTCCACAATGGGATTCAAAAAACAAATAAAAAAACGTGAAGGATATTTGGTTGTAACTCTGGGTTGGGTAATCATGTCATTATCCGGTACTTTGCCTTATATTTTTACTGGAAGCATTCCTTCGTTTACAAACGCATTTTTTGAAACCATGTCCGGTTATACAACCACTGGCGCTACCATAATAGATAACATAGAAGCAATGCCTAAAAGTATTCTGTTTTGGCGTAGCACAACACATTGGATTGGAGGTATGGGTATCATCGTTCTTGCTATTGCTATTTTGCCTCTTTTGGGAATTGGAGGTATGCAATTATTTGCAGCAGAAGCTCCTGGTCCTTCATCCGACAAATTGCACCCCAGGATTACCGATACAGCAAAAAGATTGTGGTTTTTATATTTTAGTTTAACTCTTATCGAAGCTTTATTGTTGAAATTAGCCGGGATGGGTTATTTTGACGCTATCAATCATGCAATGAGCACTTTGTCAACAGGAGGGTTTTCAACAAAAAATGCGAGTATCGCTTATTATAATGATCAACCACTGATACAATATATTATAGCGTTCTTTATGTTCATTGCCGGAACAAATTTTGTGCTTAGCTACCTCGTTGTAAATGGAAAATTTAGTCGATTCCTGCGTGATGAGGAGTTTAAATACTATTTTTTCTCTATTATTGGATTAACCCTGGTTGCAACATTTGTAGTTTTTAATTATGCGGAAGTTGCAAAAATAGCTACCGACATCCAATTGATCGACCATCCAATGGTCTTTGGCGAATTAGAAAGTTCATTTAGACATTCCTTATTTCAAATCGTTGCAATACTGACAACCACGGGCTTTGTGTCTGCAGATTTTACTATCTGGTCACCTTTTTTAACGGTGCTGTTTTTTATATTGATGTTCATTGGAGCCTCAGCGGGGTCTACCGCCGGTGGCGTGAAAATTGTGAGGCATATTATCATGATCAAAAATGGTTTTTTAGAATTTAAGCGAACCATTCATCCGAATGGAATAATTCCGGTTAGATATAACGGAAAAACAGTTGTACGTGGTATAGTTTTTAATATAATGGCTTTTTTTATTTTATACCTCATTGTTTTCGCAGCCGGGTCATTGGTGTTTAGTTTTTTAGGCCTCGATTTTATGACCTCAGTGGGTGCATCGGCCTCATCACTAGGTAATGTTGGTCCTGCTTTCGGTCAATTAAGCCCGGTCAATAATTATAGTATTTTACCTCCCTTTGGTAAATGGTGGTCTTCCTTTTTGATGCTTTTAGGGAGATTAGAACTTTTTACGGTTTTGATAATATTTAGCCCTTATTTTTGGAGAAAAATATAGTCTATTTCAAAAATAAATATATTTTATGAATTGTTAAATTAAAAGAAATCTCCTTAAAATTTATCCATGCAATTAGTAACTTGCATTGTATTAATTAAAACATACACATGATTAAAATCAATCCATACCTCCCAAAGAATAAAATAAGAATAGTTACTGCTGCTTCTCTTTTTGATGGTCATGATGCCGCCATTAATATTATGAGACGAATTATTCAGGCAACCGGGGTTGAAGTGATTCACCTGGGACATGACAGGAGCGTTGAAGAAGTCGTTAATACTGCCATTCAGGAAGATGCAAATGCCATAGCACTAACTTCTTACCAGGGAGGACACAACGAATATTTTAAATACATGTATGACCTTTTGCAAAAAAAAGATGCAGGTCAAATCAAAATTTTTGGTGGTGGTGGGGGTGTTATACTTCCGGAAGAGATAAGAGATCTGATGGATTATGGCATCACCAAAATTTATTCACCCGATGATGGTAGAGAAATGGGATTACAGGGTATGATCAATGAAATGGTTAGATTGTCCGATTTTAATCCTGCCGATTCCGTACCAAAAAAACAGGAGATAGCTCTAAAACTAAAAAATAAAGACATAAATACGATTTCCAGATTGATAAGCATCGCTGAAAATAATCATGAAGAGTATTTAAAAATATCATCGTCCTCATTTAAAACAACTGAGGATTGCCCGGTTTTGGGTATTACCGGAACAGGAGGAGCGGGAAAATCCTCCCTTGTAGATGAATTAGTTCGGAGATTTTTATATGATTTTCCAAAAAAGAATATTGCTATTGTATCGGTTGATCCTTCAAAAAGAAGAACCGGTGGTGCTCTTCTAGGAGATCGTATTCGCATGAATTCTATTAATAATGACAGAGTTTATATGCGATCATTAGCAACCCGCCAGTCAAATTTAGCCTTGTCAAAACATGTTAGTGATGCGCTGGATATTTTAAAAGCTGCACAGTATGATCTAATTATATTAGAAACTTCAGGAATTGGACAATCCGATACAGAAATCCTGGATCATTCTGATGTGTCTCTATATGTTATGACACCTGAATATGGCGCTGCTACCCAATTGGAAAAAATTGATATGATTGATTTTGCAGACATGATTGCGCTTAATAAATTTGACAAAAAAGGAGCACTGGATGCTCTCCGGGATGTTAAGAAACAGTACCAGAGAAACCACAATTTATGGGATGAAAAAGTGGATAAAATGCCAGTATTTGGTACTATGGCATCACAATTCAATGACCCGGGGATTAATGAATTGTACCGTGTTGTAATCGAAAAAATTAACGAAAAATCAAAGAATAAATTAAACAGTGTGTTTAATGTTAGTGATCCTATCAGCGAGAAACAGTTTATCATTCCACCAAAAAGAGTTCGCTATTTATCAGAAATTACCGAAAATAATCTTGGCTATGATAAATGGTGCAGAGAACAAAGTAACATTGCTCAAAAATTATTTGGTATTTTCAAAACTATGGAAACCATTTGTTATGAGTCCATAAACCTAACAAAAGATGGTATTTCCAAAGAGAATTTAGAACTTACTGACCCTGATGATCAGGATCTTATTATAAAGCTCCAAGATAAATTTTCTCTGGTAAAAATGGATTTAAACCCCCATAATTGGGAAATTATAATAAATTTTAACAATAAAAAGCAAAAATACAAGAACGATATTTTCACCTTTAAGGTGAGAGATAAAGAGATCAATATTAAAACGCATACCAAATCCTTATCTCAACTGGATATTCCCAAAATTTCCCTCCCAAAATATGAAGCTTGGGGAGACATCCTATTCTGGAGTTTACAGGAAAATGTTCCGGGAGAATTTCCGTTTACAGCCGGAATCTATCCATTCAAAAGAACAGGAGAAGATCCCACCAGAATGTTTGCAGGCGAAGGCGGGCCCGAGCGCACTAACAAAAGATTCCATTATGTGAGTTTAAATGCCCCTGCCAAAAGATTGTCAACAGCCTTTGACAGTGTTACATTATATGGAAATGATCCGGAGGTCCGACCTGATATTTACGGAAAAATTGGAAATGCCGGTGTTTCGATATGCTGTTTAGACGATGCAAAAAAATTATACTCTGGTTTTGATCTAACAAATCCATTGACCTCTGTGTCAATGACGATCAATGGTCCGGCTCCGATGTTACTCGGATTTTTTTTAAACGCTGCTATAGATCAAGAGTGCGAAAAATATATTATCTCCAATGGATTGGAAAAGGAAGTTGACCAAAAAATAACTTCGATCTGCAAGAAAAAGGGCCTTAGAAAACCCGATTATCAAGGCGTATTACCTGAAGGTAATAATGGATTAGGGTTGATGCTACTAGGAGTTACGGGGGATGAAGTACTACCTGTTGAGATTTACCAGAAGATCAAAAGAGAAGCCATTGCCAAAGTAAGAGGAACGGTTCAAGCAGATATTTTAAAAGAGGACCAGGCGCAAAATACCTGTATATTTTCTACTGAGTTTGCTTTGAAAATGATGGGGGATGTTCAGGAGTATTTCACCATAAATAATATCAGAAATTTTTATTCTGTCTCCATCTCGGGATATCATATTGCTGAGGCAGGTGCAAATCCGATTTCCCAGTTGGCTTTTACGCTTTCCAATGGATTCACTTATGTTGAATACTATTTAAGCAGAGGAATGGATATCAATAAATTTGGTCCTAATTTATCATTTTTCTTTTCTAATGGAATAGACCCTGAATATTCTGTCATTGGCAGGGTTGCCAGAAAGATATGGGCAAAAGCAATGAAGTTAAAATACGGTGCTAATGAAAGAGCACAAATGCTGAAATACCACATACAAACTTCTGGAAGATCGCTACATGCCCAGGAAATTGATTTTAACGATATAAGAACTACACTTCAGGCACTCTATGCCATTTACGACAATTGTAATTCTCTTCACACAAATGCATATGATGAAGCGATAACAACACCAACAGAAGAATCTGTAAGGCGTGCCATGGCCATTCAGTTAATTATAAACAAAGAACTGGGTTTGGCCAAAAATGAAAATCCTATACAGGGTTCGTTTATCATTGAAGAACTTACGGATTTAGTGGAGCATGCAGTTTATGATGAATTTGACAGAATAACCGAACGTGGCGGTGTATTAGGGGCCATGGAAACTATGTATCAACGCTCTAAAATTCAAGAAGAAAGCCTTTACTATGAGGAATTGAAACACAGAGGAGAGTTCGAAATAATCGGTGTAAATACTTTTCTGAGCAGTACAGGTTCTCCAACCGTCTTGCCCCAAGAAATAATTCGTGCCACGGAAAAAGAAAAAAATCATCAAATTGAGGTAATTAAAGACCTTAATAAGGCCAATAATAAACAAGCTACTGAAGAAATTAAAAAATTGAAACAGAAAGCGGTGAATAATGAAAATGTTTTTGAACAGTTAATGGAGGCGACAAAAGTCTGTTCTTTGGGTCAAATTACCGACGCTCTCTTCGAGGTCGGAGGTCAGTATCGCCGAAACATGTAAGCAGAGAACCACTTTTGTATTAAACAAAAGTGTGTGAATCGCTATCCCGCAGAACAGTGTAAATGAGGGATCAGCAGAGAACTAGTAGTTATCTCATCTGATGACTATACCCGCAACAGTTATTGGTCATCTGATGAGTAGAGTAGCGGTTATATTCAACTGTTGACAAATCACAATGGATTATACTCAGCTGATGACTATTCTCATAGCGGTTATTAGTCATCTGATGAGTAGCTTAACGATTATATTCATCTGGTGACAATTCGCAACAGATTATACTCAGCTGATGACTCTTCTCATAGCGGTTATTAGTCATCTGATGAGTGGTTTAGCTGTAATTTTTTTGATGACAATTCACAATGGATTATACTCAGCTGATGACTATTCTCACAACGGTTATTAGTTATCTGATGAGTAGCTTAGCGGTTATATTCAACTGTTGACAAATCACAATGGATTATACTCAGCTGATTACTATTCTCACAACGGCTATTAGTCATCTGATGAGTGGCTTAGCAGTAATTTTTTGATGACTATTCACAATGGATTATACTCAACTGATGACTATTCTCACAACGGTTATTAGTCATCTGATGAGTGGCTTAGCGGTTATTTATCTGATGAGTAGTTCAACCGTT
>Ga0164313_10004409_pt1 | contig 12533 bp, 18 predicted proteins | sample GuaBasSedimGuay4_FD_113735 | JGI IMG/M metagenome (GOLD analysis project Ga0164313, IMG submission 113735) | Subseafloor sediment microbial communities from Guaymas Basin, Gulf of California, Mexico - Guay4, Core 4569-4, 0-3 cm | ecosystem: Environmental > Aquatic > Marine > Hydrothermal vents... | reverse complement strand
GTAGCCCGCGAATCCAACACGAGTCACTCGCCGTACCGACAGAGCTGACAAGCACTGCACCATCTCGGCGTTCGCGGAGAGCACAAGAAGGTTCGGCCGCTCTCCGGGTGCTGGGGTCACTATTCGCCATCGTATTCCTGGTACTTGTTGGCTGCAATCGGGCATCGGAAGAACCCACTACGCAGCCCCGAGATGTCAACCCGTCGGTACCCGCGACTTCCCCTGCGTCCACCGACAGCTCCGTCGCGGAGACCACTCTCAGCTACGAGGTTGATTGGGTGAGCATTGAACCAAATCGCGTGCGGATGGGCGACACGATCGTTGTGCACGGCAGGTTGCAGGCACCATTCCCATCTGAGACGCTCGGCCTGCACGTGTGGCTCGTGAAGGACAAGACCTTCCGCCTCTACGACGAGATCTGTCGCACCACACCGCGATCAGACGGCGAGTTTCGCTGCGAATACAAGGTCACAGAAGGCGGCGACTACCACGCGATCGGACCAGGCGACTACTTGATCAGCGTCGGCGAAGTGTGGGCAACCCTATCTGATGCTGCATTCACAATCACCGACTAGCCCGGAGTGAGCCGACCCACTTGCCGTAGGTGTATCGATCAATGGCGCTTGTGAAGAAACGGAGGAGGTCGTCAACGTGAGACTCGCGAGGGTGTGGATTCGTTCGTACCGCTGTCTGAGAGAGATGGAGGTCGAGCTCGATGATTACACGGTCTTGATTGGTCCCAACGGCTCTGGTAAGTCCTCCGTTCTGTACGCGCTGGATTGGTTCTTCAACGGAGGCGACATGCATGAGGAGGATGTCTGGCGCTCCGTTTCGGATAGTGGGGAGACTCCTTTGCGGATCGAGGTAGAGGTCGAGTTCGCTGATCTCGATGACTCGGACAGAGACGTGCTTGGCATGTACGCGAGAGGTGAGGCCGCGCGTTTCAGGCGGTCTTGGACTGACGGCGATGAGAAGATGATCGGGAACTCCCTTCAGGGGCCGGGATTCGCGAACGTGCGCCAAGCCGGTTCGGCTGCCGAAGCCAAGGCTGCCTATCAGGAAGCAGCTAGTGCTGTGACCACTAACGTTCGCGCGTTTGGTGGTCATGCGGCTTTCTTGTTTGGTCGTCCCCATCGTTGTTGTTTCTCGGAGCGGACTCGTCTGCGTTCGCGTCGTTGGGCTTCGAGGAGTTGGGGGTCGCGTGCGTTGGCGTTGGGCCATCGCAGGTAGATGCTCGGGTGGTGGCGCTCGCAGAGGGGTCTCGGTCGGGTTCTTGTCGACTCTTGCTGTGGGGTCACACATCCAGGTGCGTGCGGTCGATCATCTCAGTGGGATTCGCGCTGGGCACGGTCGTCGCAGTCGCAGGTCCTCGATGCGGTGTCGAGTGTGCCCCATCTTGTTCTCCCACTGTTTCAGATCGCCGATGAGCTGCTGTCCGGCGCTCTTCGAGGGGATTGTTGGGTGGGAGATGGGAACCGCATCGGTTCCATCGGAGATAAGGGGTTGTTAGGTCGTTCTCGAAGGAGGAGAACATGCGACTGTTGAAGCTAAGCGTTCTCGTTGGGGTGCTGCTGGTGGCAATGGCGGCCCCTGCGTTCGCAAACGGCTACGAGTCCGGGTACAAGGACTGTGGTTCCTACGTTGCCTATACCCACGCCAGGTTCGAGGACACCGGATCGATTCTGGCTCCCGGGCTGAGCTCGTCCACGTGGTACTTCCTGGACGGTTGGAACATTCGGGAGAAGAACGGCAACTACGCGGGCAACTGGAATGCGTGGGGATCGCCCAATCTGGACACGAACGCCACGTGGGCCGCATGCCGATCCTTCGGGTAGGCGCTGGTGCTCTTGAGAACAAGGGTGCGGTGAAATGCATTTGAGAGAGCGCATGGCGCCCGTTGGCGAGTGGCCATCAAATAGGATTTGGTGGCCACTCGCTGCGGCCTTGCTCGTTGCTGCTTGTTCCGGCACGGTGGGAACGTCAGTGCCGTCTGAGGGCGGAGGTGACGGTGTTTCGATCACGGAATCGTTCTATCCGCCCGCAGTCGAATGCATGGTTGAGGCGGGAGCAACTGTCACAGAGGTTGACGGCGGATATGAGTTCGACATGGCTGGCGTCGACGACCCCACGTCGGTGGGGAGAGAGTGTGGGAAGCTCTGGCAGCCAGCGGAGAAGTCTGACGCGGAGCTCCGGGAGACCTATGACCGATGGGTTGAGGAAGCAGTCTGTCTTCGCGGCCTTGGATTCGATCCGGAGCCGGCACCCTCGTTCGAGACCTTCGTGGCTGATTGGCGGAGTGATGGGCCTTGGATGCCGATCGACGGTGTGAACGTCTCGAGCTGGTCTGCTGATACCTATCAAGAAGTCAAAGCCGTTTGCGAATTGGAGATGTATGCGCGTGGCTAGGCGGTCTCCCCTAGTGGACGGACGCTGCGGATGATGAGAAAGGCCATCGTCGCGGTCGTGGTGATGGTTGCTGTTGTTGCGTTCGTGGGAACCGGCTGGTGGGCGGCTGGGCAAGTTGCGGCGCCAGTGGGCGAGATTCCCGCGGGCCCGACGACGACGTTGTACGAGGTGCGGGTGGGCACGGTCGGCAGTGCGCTCGATCTGGCGGTGACGGCTCGATGGGTTCCTGAAGCCGAGGTTGTTGCCGATCGGTCTGGAGTGCTTACAGAGAGGACTGTGGTTGACGGTGCCGTTGTCGAGGACGGGCTGATGGTTGGCTCCCTCAACTTGGATCCGATTGTGGTCGGAGAAGGATCGATTCCTCTGTTCCGGGACTTGACAAGAGGCGCGAACGGCCAGGATGTCGAGGAACTGCAGTCCTTCCTGGTTCGGCAGGGTTTCTACGAGGGGGTCGTGGACGGCAAGTGGGGTCGCGCAACGACATCGGCCGTGAAGTTGTGGGAGGAGGATCTGGGACTTGAACGCACGGGATCCGTCCCTCTTGGGAGATTGGCCTTCACGAGTCGTCTGCCAGCGCGTATCGTCTGGGGCGTGAGCGTCGGCGATCGCGTGACCGCCGGTCAGGGCCTTCTGGCGATTCTCGGGGACGAGCCGATCTTCTCGGCGCGATTGCGTCGCGCACAGCTCGTGAACTTGCCTCCGGATGTTGACATCGTCATCGTCGGGCCGACCGGCGAGGAGTGGACTGCGTCATTGGGTGTCGTTGACGATCTGGGCGGCGACGAGGTTGAGGTTGCGCTCGTCAACCCGAGCGGCATGTGTGGCGGGCGGTGCGAAACCATCCCGGTGGCTGGCACAATCCGCCTCTCTGGCAAGGCTGTCGTGATCCCTGACACCACTGGCCCCGTCGTTCCTGCTGCGGCCATTCGCGTGTCTCCCGATGGGGTAGCCAGTGTCGCTATGGAAGATGGCAGCGTCCGAGTTGTCGTGATCGTGGCATCGGCAGACGGCCTCGCTGTCTTGGACGGTGTGGTCCCCGGGGAGAGAGTCGTGCTGGCAGGGTTCGAAGACGCTGGTGATCAGAACACCGGGGAAGGGCCTTGAACCCGATGGTTCTTGACGTCCCCGTCGCCACACTTGAGGAGATCACCTTCGAATACGAGCAGGGGAAACCCATTCTGGAAGGTCTGACGGCCGAGTTTCGCGCCGGCACGATGACGGCCATCACCGGACGATCGGGAGTGGGGAAGTCAACACTGTTATACATCCTCGGCCTTCTAGTAAGGCCAAGTTTGGGTCGGGTCCGTTTCGCCGATGCGGATGTTGCCAATGCGCCCGATCGGGTTCGGTCGCACCTTCGCTCCAGTCACATCGGCTTCGTCTTCCAGGATGCCGTCCTCGATACGTCTCGGTCTGTGGTCGACAATGTCGTGGAAGGGGCGGCATACGGTAGGGGTACGCGTGGTCGGTGGGTTGCCACGGCGACCGCTCTCTTGGGGTCCTTCATTCCAGATGTCGAGGCCACTCGAAGCGCGGCTCACCTGTCCGGTGGACAGGCGCAGCGCGTCGCATTCTGTCGAGCACTCGTGAACAACCCCACAGTCATTCTGGCCGATGAACCCACCGGGAACCTAGATCCGGAGACAGCCGTTCACCTGATTGGCCGATTCCGACAGGAGGCGATCAACGGACGGACCGTCGTTGTCGCCACACACGACCCATGGGTTGTCGACCAATGCGACGAGGTGATCGAGCTGTGAGCGGGAGAGTCGGAGAGGCCTTGGCGGCAACCGGGAAGCTCGGGTTTGAGAGTATGCGGGTGGCCAGATCGCAGCCGATTGTATCGGTCCTTGTTGCGCTGGTGGCGGCGGCCGCGTGTCTCTCGGTGCTTGGAACAACCGGACGAACCATTGTCGCGGAGCAGCAACTCCTTGGCGCCCTCGACGAGTCTGGAGCACGCATCGTCGAGGTCCGGTCGGTGGATGGTGTGTCGGCGATTCCCCCAGACGCTGTGCAACGTGTCGCCGGCATATCGGGCGTCGACTGGGCTGTAGGGCTCGGCCGACCATTCGACCTGCGTCCCGGTGTGAATCTTGACCTGCGAGTTCCGGCGATCCGCATTGTCGGGGTGTCTCCAGCAGTGGTCATCTCCGACGGGTGGAGCGAGCCTGCGCTGTACGTGTCACGAGTGAGTGCCACGAGAGCCGGGCTGGAAACGGGAGCCGGGAGCCTCTCCATGTCAACGGGGCAAGTGCTGCCGGTGCAGGGGATCTTCACCGCGGCGTATCCCCTGCAGGAGATGAATAGGTTCGTCGTAATCAAGGACGACGGATCCCCGGACTATCTGGACCGACTCGTCATCGAGGCGGCTGACTCCGCATCCGTTCCATCAGTGGCCGCAGCCATTCCCGACGCTCTTGGGGATCACGGGACTGCGGGCACCACGATCAGCGAGCCGCGAGCGTTGCTGGATGCACGTCAGGTGGTTGAAGGGAGGATTGGCGAGTACGGTCGCACAGTGGTACTCGGTGTTCTTTCGGGGGCGCTTGTTCTGTGCGGACTGACCGTGTTTTCCGGCGTCGTGGCGCGCCGACGCGACTTCGGTCGGCGTCGAGCGCTCGGAGCGACCCGCGCCCAGCTTCTGGTACTCGTGGTCGGTCAGAGTCTGTGGCCAGCGCTCGCGGGAGTTGCAGTCGGCACAGCCGTCGGACTCGCGGTGCTCGCAGCCGACATCAACCAACTACCGCCCTGGGGGTTCCCCGCGGGTGTTGCTATTCTTGTGGCCTTGGCCGTCATGCTTGCCTCGTTGCCGCCAGCTATTTTCGCCGCCTACCGTGATCCACTTCGTGTCTTGAGAGTTCCCTAGCCCCGATACGTACCTCTCCAGCGAGTGCAGCGTTGAGCGTCTTCTTGGAAGGGTTTTCGTATGGATGCCGCGGCTGAGTTCTGCTGCTGCTCCATCCTCTCGGCGCGTGCGCCTGCCGAATGCAGGAGGGTTTTGGAGAGTGCCTGTACCGTACGGCTGGTTCAAGTGAGATGACCCTACGGAATCTGGGCGACGCCGGCTTGTGCACTAGTTGGGGTGGTTCCCGATGAACCTGTGCGTTTCTTCTTTGGCTGCTTCGGCTGCGGTCGTTGTTCGGCGGGGGCGTCGGTTCGGGTGTTTTACCGTCGGTCTCGGGGCGGGTTGGGGTCGTTGCCGGGTGGTACGGTGTCGCTGTCGCGAATTGTGCCGTCGGGTCGGTGTATGACGATTTCGCCTCCGCCGTCGTTTGTGAGGATCTCGCGTGCCCGGTCGATGGCGCCGCGTTGTGTGGCGGCGGTGTCGCTCACTCGATCAGCCCCGGGTTTGCGGATGGCCCATCCGTTTCCGTGCGGTACGACGTGGCGTTCGTTGCGTGGCATTGTCAACCTCTGGTTGTGGTATGTGTCGTCGGATTCTTCACGCTCTGTCTATCTCCGCATGCGCGGATTGGGTTCCCTCAGCGGTAGTGATGGGCTCGGTGGTGACCAGGGTGACAGAATCCGGGATTGTGTCCGGTGAGGCGGCGGGGTTGTTCCTGGCACGCGCTGTTGAAGGGTGGCCGGCCGGCGAGGCTCCCGTGTGCCGGGTCTTCAAGGCACATGGGGCTCGCCGGCCGATGATCGAAGCGTGTTGAGGTCTGATCTCGTGGGTGCCGTTGGCTGGTTATCCCCGAAGAGGGGGGGGCGGTTCCATCGAGGAGGACTCCGAGAAATCGGGAACTCGCTGGGCGGCTGCGGTGATAAATGTCCGTAGGCGTGGGGCAGAGCCCCTCAGCTGGACAATCGAAAGGGTCTTCGAATGCGAGTACGTGTCGCAATTGTCACGGCCGCGCTAGCCGTCGCAACCGTTGTGCCGGCAGCGAGCGCTGCCGCTGTGAGCCAGCCTGCTGGAGCACAGCAGCACTGCGTTGTCGACGTTGTCGGTGAGGCCGACGATGGCGAACTCATCATGGGGACGGAGAGATGTTTCGAAACATTCACAGAGGCCACAAGCTATGCAAGCGGCGGCAAGGTCCTTCTACCGGCAGACATGGGCCCGTCGGAGTTCGCGTCGTCGAGCGTTGCTGCTGTGTCGTCGTACACGATCGGGATCCACTACACCGCCAGGTACGGGACGGGTTCATCGTTGACGGTGGCGGGTTCGTCGTGCACCGGCGGTTGGTGGAACCCTCCGGCGTGGATGGCCACCCAGATGTCGAGTTCGTTCAACGGGTGTCCCTGGCTGAAGCACTACACCGGCACGAACGGCACCGGGAGTTACGCGTCCACATACGGTGTGGGTACGACCGACAACCTGAGCAGCACGGTCGAAGACAACGTGTGGTCAGTGAAGTACCTGTCCTAGGACATAGCCTTCTACGGATGCGCAGCCCGGATCTGGATCGGTGTGGCGATGACGACATCATTTCCCAGTCGTTGTCGGATCCGCGCCGGTTCGAGGTCATCTACGAACGTCACTACCCGAGCATTCATCGGTATGTGACGCGACGCCTCGGGCGCGATGCCGCTGACGACGTCGCGTCCGAGGTGTTCCTACGCGCGTTCGACGCGAGACACCGGTACCGCTCGTTCGGTCACGGCACCTGTCTCCCGTGGCTGTACAGGATCGCGTCGCACATCTCGTCAAACGAATCGCGACGGCGCCTGCGCGAATCCAAGGCACTGAGGCGCGTTGATGGTCGGGATTCGACTCACGATGACGCCTCGACCGTTGCGTGGCGCGTCGACGCACAACGTTGTGTCGAGGAATCCGGCATCGTCGACGCCATCAATAGCCTGGACGAACACCATCGCGAAACGCTGTACCTCCACGCCCTCGCCGACGCGACCTACGCCGAGATCGCCGCGGCAACGAACGTTCCCATAGGCACCGTCCGGTCGCGCCTTTCCCGACTTCGTATCAAGCTGCGCAGACAGCTCGAACGGCTCGACCGATGCAAGGAGGTGATCTGATGGACAAACTCCAACGCATCGCCGACTACGTCGAAGAACCCGAAGACCACTCCGCTGCGATGACTGCAGGCCGCGAACGGCTCCGACACCACATCGAACAAACCATCAACGGCGAGTCGGTCGGGGAGACGGTCGAAACCATCGACCCTGACGCGGCGACCCCCGTGGCCGTCGCTGGACGTGTCCGCTGGCTTTCCCGACGCTGGATCACCGGCACGGCTGCAGCAGTAGCAGCCGCCTTGATCGCATTCGCAATTATCGTCCTGCCCGCCGAACAGGTCACCGCACTGGGCAATCTGGCCGAGGTAGTCGAGACACTGCCGAACGAAGCATTCATCAGCACCGCAACAGAGCGCCACGCAACCAGACAGGCCCTGGATACCGCGCCCGTCAACATCGCCGACCCAGACAGCGACATGGCCGTGATCATCGTCACCACCGACGAGACACGCCGCACGTCTACTGACGGCATGATCCAGGTCGAGATCCACACCACCGGCATCGAATTCCTCACCGACCTTTCATCTGGCGACCAGGCAGCCATCGAAGAATTCCTCGGCATCGGCACCACCGACACCTACACCTACCCGATCGACGAGGAACACCGTCAGCGGCGACAGAAGGTCTCAGACGACCCCATCACATTGGAACAGAACATCCGGCACGACATCGAACGCTGGGGTAACCCGGACACGCCCGACGACATCGAGGTCTTCGAAGCAATCATCGACATGCACCGCGTCTACATCCTCACCCCCGCAGAACGAGCCGCGACGCTCCACGTCCTCGCAGGCCTCCCCAAACTCACATCCACCGCCGACGGGACATCAGTCCACGTCCTGGCAGACTACGAAACCAGCCTCGGACGCGAACAACGCACCGCCACCTTCAACGACGAAGGGTGGCTCACCGCCGAAACCCACCACTACCACGACGGCATCCCCCACCTCATCGACGGGCCAGTCGTTGGATTCGATGCCAATTACCAGCCCCCGACCGTCTTCGTCAACGACGCGTAGGACAGAACCAGCCACCGCCATCGGCCCGGATCGCCGACAGAACGAGTTGAGACGCGTCGGAGAAGGCTCAAGGCTCGTGTCGCAAGAAACGGTCGAGCGACCTCCCCAAGAAATTGTTGGATCGTTGGCGGCGGTGTCCCTGCAGAGGATGAGCAGCTGACCAAAGCAGAGACGACACAACGCCCGCGCCGTCTCGCTGGAGAGGGAGAGTCTGCGTCGTGTCCCATAGGAGGGAGATCGAGCGTCGTGTGACACCGGATCGCACCGCCGTGTGTGAACACGGTCACCCTTGTCACTGGGAACCGGAGCCGGCGCTTCGGTGATAAGGGGACATAGGAGGAAGAAGCACGGCCCAGTCCGCGTGACGCTGTCGGAAGGCAGGGCCTTCTCGAGAAACCGCGCGACTACTTGGGCCAAACCGACACACGAGTAGTGATAGCCAATCGAAAGGTGTTCTATGAGGCCCTCCCGTCAAACGACGTTCCTTCTGCTGCTTTCCCTCGCGGCTCTCAGCGTTCTTCCAGGCGCGACTGCCGGAGACGCGACCCTCCGGAACGAACCCGTGAGGCAGTGGGAAATCGTCCATCAACAGAAGAGCACGAGACATGTCCTCAACGAGGACACCGGGAAGATGGTGGCAGTCGAAGGTATCGAGACAATCTCCGTCCCAGTAGTGACCGCAAACGAACCTGAGGCCCGAGCCGGGTGTTCCAAGAACGAATTCCTCGGTGAACCATATGTCTACTGGAGCGGGGGCGCTCACGCGGCGTCCTATGCCTCGGTCTCCCTGTCGAGTGGATGCACCGGGTATGTCTATTGGACTCACTATCTCGAGCGCAGAAACATGCTCAACGTTTGGGTCAAGGCGAACTACACCACGGAGTGGACTGATCCAGGCGAAACTGATTCGCACACACTGATGTGGACGTGCGCCACGACGAACACTGACGATTGGCGTGCGCGCTGGACGGAGGTGCCAACCACCACGTCGGTCAAGTATCTCAGCTGCAGCAACTGAGATGTGGCGCCCGTTCGCCATCGTGTTGGTTGCATTCGTCCTGACCGGTTGCGTGGACCAAGCCTCCCTGGACCGCGAACAGATCGCAGAACGTTCCGGATCGAACGCGTGGACGCTTGGCTATCGGATTTCGGAGACCGATGGAGAGTGCATCGCGCTCTCCATCGAAACCGGAGCCGGGATTCTTGGACACGAGAGGTGTACGCGGACCGGCGATCCCGTTGCCTGGTACCTAGACGGACCCAACGGTATTCGCTACACCTGGGGGAGAATCAACGAGGTTCAGGTGACCGTCGAACAAGACACGGCCACTCTCGTCCTGCTCTTCCCATCCGTCGAGGGGACTTCGACGCGCTTCGTGACCGAGAGCAGACAAGACGCAGCCACGCCAGTCATCACCTTCCTCGCCGACGGTCTGGAGATTGCTCGCGTGCGCCCGACCGAGTAGCGATCGTCGATCCCAATCAACAACGGGAGCTGGGGATTGGAGGTTGTCGGGATGGCGAGCGGCCTTGTGTCTGAACACGAGGGGCTCCTTGCAGTGTCGGCGGGGTTGGTCCTCGGTGTGCGAGCGACGGCTCGGGTTTGCGTGGTTTCCTTCAGGTCGATTCTGCGCGACTTCTCGGCCGAATCGGACACATGACTGTCGAGGAGTTTGCCCGGGGGCGGTGTGGAGCCGTCGGCAGGGACTCAGCACGAGTTGGTAGATCAAGGAGGATTGGGTGACGGCTCCTGCGGCGTAGTTCGGACCCGTCGGAAAGGACCTTGTGTTCATGCCGAGGGCGAATGGTCTGCGGAACGAAATCACTGGACACTGCACGGGTGGTGTCGAACAAGCTGGGACTCGAGTGCTGCCCACTGCCCGGGCATGCGATCGGTTGCTATCTGAGAGATGAGAGGAGATTGAAGAGATGACTTCTGCGAGGCATGTCGTTCTGGTCCTGGTCGTGCTTGGCGGGTTCCTTATGGGCCTAGCCATTCGGCCGGCGCTGGCTACATCAGTCAACCCTGCATCTTCCGGAGTGTTCTACTGCACGATCTGCAAGTACGCCCAAGGTAAGGTGAACTACACGTCGTCAACAGTGACGGCGCTGAGTTGGTGGGGCTCGACCGCATCAGGTACTTGTGACCCCAGCAACGACGTCAAGCGATGGCAGCTCCAGGGCACATCGCTCTACAACGACGCAACCGGTACGAAGATCTATGGCTACACCAGTGGCGTGTGGAGGACGAATTGCGAGATCGTGACGAACAACTCACCGCCCTACGCCTGGGCCGTGTCTCCGAACAAGAGCCGGCCGTCGAATGCCAGCGCTCACTTCTGGTGGAAGTATGAACAGGTAGATGGTCGGAACTGGTACTTGTACCTGCGAGCCGATTTCTAGCGAGGGAGGAAGCGACGATGCACATACGATCCAACAACCCCATCCGGACCACGGTCTTCTTCGTAGCAGCACTGTTGGTTGGATTCGGCGTGAATGCCCTGTTGTCGAGTTCGGCCGCCTCAGCGACGCTCGAGCCCACGCGACCGTTTGTCATGGAATTCCGGGAGCGATCATTCAATGGGGCCGAGACCACCAGCCGACTCGACTACAGGTCCGAGCGCGAGTGGACACTCGAAGTGATTGAGGGCGGTGAAGACGTTGGCTACTACATGCGGTCTCGAGCCGACGGTTCAGTCACTGCCGGGTACCCAGATTGGGACGAGCCGCACACGCTCGCAGCGCCATCGAACGACATCACACTGCCAGCCGTGTACTTCGCAACTCGGATCCTGCCTGCGCCTGATAAGGCGGGCGTGTCGGTCGCATCGCTCAGTGACGCCAATCTGGCGGTTGGAGTGACGGAGAGCATTGATCGGGCTCGTCGTCGGGGCGGAGTAGCCGTCAACGATGTGGTGGTGATCCAGACATCCCATGAGATCGGGGCGTACTCCAGAAGCCTCGGGCTGCCCCTGTGGTTGGCGTTCGAGGGCGAAGATGCTGCCTACTTCGAGGTGCTGACGCTCGAGTTGCCATCCTGAGGGCCAATCGCGAGAAGGGTCCCGCGTTCATGCGCTCGTGATAGTGGTGAACCTCGCCGGGTAGTGCGCAGGCTTCACCCCGGGGCCTGGCCCGGTTCCTGGGGATTCAGCGTACCGGGAGAGGGCTCCTCGATCGGTCGCTTAGGCCGGGACTCTCTCGGCTCTTGTGTCGCTGGTCTCGTGTGTTGTCGGTGTGACGGTGATCTCGAGTCCCACGGCGTGGGCGGCTTTGGCGAGTGTCGCGATGGTCGGGTTGGATGATTGTTCGGTGAGGAGTCGACGTACTGCAGAGGGTTTGACACGCATTGCGCGTGCTAGGTCTGCTTTTGACATGCCGAGGTCGGTGCGGGCGGTGTCGATGCGGTGCACGATTTCGTCGACCGCGGCGATCTGTGCTCGGGCGAGTTCGTATTCGCGGCGGAACTCTTCATCTTCGAGCTGCCCGTCGAGGTACTGATCAAAGGAGGTGCGTTCGGTCATGTGCTGTCTCCAAGGCGGGGTTCACCAATTGCGTAACGTAAATGGTACGCAGTGTCATCCTGGATCGTGCACGAACCCGACGCCTTGAGTCTCGAAGTAGGCAAAAAGTAGGCAAGAGAGTGGAAAACAGCACGAAACAGTGAAATGCAATGAGCACCGAAACCCTTGCAGCGCAAGGGATTACGGCCGAAACGTCAATGGTGGCGACCCACCTTCTTGCCTCGACACGGCAGAGGTCGGCGGTTCAATCCCGCCAGCGCCCACAAGCCGGAAGCCCTTGCTAGGGCTGGATGATCCAGTCGCAGCAAGGGCTTCCGCTATTCTCGACCTTTGTCCGTTCTAGCGGTGAGTAGTGGCGAATAGTGGCGTGATATCGCTCTCCGATGGACACCTGATGGATGCTCGAAACTCGAGCTTGAGTGTGCATAACCGGTGTGATCTCAGTTGGTCGTTGCATCATTGTCGGCGAGAGTTGTTGTGTCTCGTGTGGATGTGAGCGATGAGGAGATTGTCTGATCCGGAGAGGACGGAGATCTGGGACCGGTTCGATTCCGGGGAATCGTTGCGGTCGATCAGCCGCTGGTTGGGTCGGCCGCCGTCGACGATCCGG